>Ga0194039_1000807_pt1 | contig 17860 bp, 10 predicted proteins | sample JunL228m_MetaG_FD_148679 | JGI IMG/M metagenome (GOLD analysis project Ga0194039, IMG submission 148679) | Anoxic zone freshwater microbial communities from boreal shield lake in IISD Experimental Lakes Area, Ontario, Canada - Jun2016-L227-8m | ecosystem: Environmental > Aquatic > Freshwater >... | reverse complement strand
CTGGTACGGCAGGGCCAGGATGATGCCATGGTAATCAAGGGCATAGATGTAGACATTGCCCATCACAAACGGACCACTCCGGTTGTTAAACTCCGCGATGGCCGCAGTTTTTCCATGCTGCCGGGCGAAGTCCACCGCGTTGTCGACAAAGGCCTTCACCTCCCCGGGCGTCCCGGGTTCACCGGGGCTCCGGGGCATGGCAAACCCGGCAGTGCCTGCGTATATCCCGGAACCGAGCCACCACGTGTCATCGACTTTCATGACATAACCCAATTTCTTTTCGATGGCATTGTTGTGGGTTGGGTTGATGTAATAATACTCGACAAAACCGCTGCCGTTTCGGGCCATGTCCCGGAGTTCCCTAATGAAGAAGTCACCGGCTGCATCTTTCTCGTAGAGCCGGTTCACGCCGATCTTCTCCGGGTTCACCGGGTGGGCAATGGTCGTGCCGTTGAAGTCGTAGGCGTATATGTAGAATTGGCCCTCAAAGAACGAACCATTTTTCTGGTTGAACCCGGCAAGGGTCTTTGCTCTGCCCTCCATCTTTGCAAAGCTGACGGCCTTCTGGACAAATCTGACAAGGTCTTCCCTCGTTGCCTGTTTTGTTGCCGCAGCCGGAATATCAGGTGACGCGGTGACGGCGGGTAGCTGTACCGATGACGCTACCGGCTGCAGTTTTTCTGTACACCCTGTGAAAAGCAGGAGACAGAAGATGAACAGAAAAAGGAGCGAAACGGGCAGGTACACGTTCATCCATGATCGTTGTCATCTCCTCCTCTATACACGTTATGATATTATAGTCTGGACCGGTCTGAAACGCGAACAATACTTTCCCGTCATAGTAAAACCGGCTTCGTCTAACGATTCGCCCGAAACCAGGGACTTATGATAGAAAATAGAAGAAATTTAAATTTTTGGGCTTTCTTTCCCGATTATCCGTGCAATTTCACCAAGTTCACGTGCCAGGAGGCGGATAATATCATCGAGGGTGATCAGTCCGACCAGCCTGCCGCCCATGTCCACGACGGGCAGGCGGCGTACACCGAAGGATTTCATCTCCTGGATTGCATCAAAAAAGTCGGTATCCTTCCGGATCGTCTTGACGTTTTCGCTCATTATTTCCGAGATAAGCCGGGTCTCCTCTTCCTCACAGAGGTGTCCTCCCCTGATTGCAAAATCACGGTCGGTAACGATTCCAACCGGCTTATTGTTATCTGCAATCACCACGCAGCCGATATTTTTCTCTTTCATCAATTCCGCAACGAATTTCACGGTTGTGTCAGGCGTAACACTAACAACATTATTCTGGCAGACACTGTAGATGTTCATGATAGTTCCCATTATTCATTGGCAATAGTCCGCAATAACCATTGGGGCGTTTTTTTCAGAAGTTCCAGGCCGGTATAATCAGAAGGGAGAAAATTCGTGAGGAGATTTTATGATTGTTAGGATGATATGACGACAAAAATTTTCACGCTGAAACCTGTCTTGTCAAAGATTTCAGCGACGATTCGATTCCCACACTCCTGGCAGAATACCTTCCCACATTTGAGCACGATAATTTCTGTACATTGGCTCGTATAGTTTTACACGTGAAGATAACGGAATATCCCAGTGAAATTTTCGACCCTTATAATTTTTGACCACAGGGGGTAGTATCTGAATACGGGGCACTTCATCTTTCCTGCATTCGTCTGTTAGTGACTGGTCCTGTCGCTCCCAGTATCGGCAAAAGATTACGCGATGAAAATTATTGCATGATTGGACTTTATCCCGTATGTATTCAGGAAAGCCGGTTTTATTACAATGATCAAGATATTTTGCAGAAGAATGGTAGGTACTGTTCCTAGGTCCTTTTTCATATCATAAACTAATGGGAAAGAATCTCATGCTGCAGGAACAAAACAGTATGAAAAAGGACTCGTGAATAATGACGACAATACTTGTTGATAAGGACCTCTGCACACGGTGCGGGACCTGCTCTGAGGTCTGCCCGATGTCGATTGTTACCCCCGCCGATGCGGACACCCTGCCTGTTGTACATGATGCAGCGGCCGGCATGTGTATCCAGTGCGGCCATTGTGAGGTCTCGTGCCCGTCAGATGCCCTCCTCCTGAACGTCCGACCGGATGAAAAGGTGCCCCTTCCGGCCGGTGCCGGAACAATCTCTCCCGAAACCCTGGCGTTCTACCTTAAGAAACGACGGTCTGTAAGGGAATTTACAAAAGTTCCGGTACCACGGGAGAAGGTCCTCGAACTCCTCGATATCGCCCGGTACGCTGCATCAGGAAGCAACGGGCAGCCGGTGCAGTGGATTGTCGTGCACGATCCAAAGCAGGTCAGGAAAATTGCCGGGCTGACGATGGAGTGGATGAAGACCCTGCAGAACACGGACCACCCGTTGAGTGGCTATATATCGATGCTGGTAGGTGTATGGGACGGGGGACGTGATGTCATTTGCCGTGGGGCCCCGCACCTGCTCTTCGCCCACATCCCGGACGGCAACCCGATGGCGTCCGTTGATGCGATTATCGCCCTCACCCATGTCGATGTCGCTGCACCGGCATTTGGTATCGGGACCTGCTGGGCTGGATTTGTCGCGATGGCTGCGGCATCGTATGAGCCGCTTCAGAAGGAGATTGGTATTCCAGCCGGACGGAAAAGTGCCTATGCCATGATGTTCGGCCACCCGCTGTTCGAGGTCTACGGGCTCCCCCGGCGCAAACCGCTTGAGGTGAAGTGGCTATAAAAAGTCCACCGGGAAAAATAGAAAGGAACAAGAAAATGACCGTCCTTGCAATCAACGGAAGCCCACGAAAGAAATGGAATACCGCGACCTTGCTCGAGTCCGCCCTTGACGGTGTAGCATCCCGGGGAGCGGAAACGGAACTGGTCCATCTCTATGACTTAACATATACCGGCTGCACCAGCTGCTTCGCGTGTAAATTGAAAGGTGGGAAGAGCTACGGGAAATGTGTCGTGCAGGACGGGCTGACCCCTGTCTTGGAAAAGATACCGGACGCAGATGCTCTGATCCTCGGCTCACCCATCTATTTCGGCACAGTGACAGGGATGATGCGGTGCTTTATGGAACGGCTGATATTCCCCTACCACATGTATACCCGTCCACCCGTCTCTCTCTTTGAAAAGAAAATCCCCACGGCCTTCATTTACACCATGAACGTTTCCGCACAACAGATGAGCGAGTACCAATACCCTGTGCATACCGGGTTGAACGAACATCTGCTTGCCCGTACCTTCGGGCATTCGGAAACCTTGTTTTCCTTCGAGACACTCCAGTTCCCAGACTATGACAAGGTGGTATTCAGCTACGTAGATCCGGAGGATCGGAAGGAACGGCGGAGGACGGTATTCCCAGAGGACTGCAATAAGGCTTTTGACCTGGGTGCACGCCTGGTCACATCCCAATAGCCATTCTGAACAGGAGATGATTTGCAATTGACAAAAGTTACCCTACTAATCGGGAGCCCGCGGAAGAACGGCAGCACTGTAGTCCTCGCAAGGGAAGCCGAACGTGGGCTGAAAGAACAGGGTATTGAGACGGAAATGGTCTTCTTAAACGACCAGAAGATCAAGGGCTGCCAGGCCTGCTATTACTGTAAGAAAAACGATGTGGCGGCATGTGCGATCAAAGACGACATGCAGGGGGTCCACCAGCTGATGCAGGAGTCCGATGGCCTTATCGTCGCCACCCCCATCTACTTTGCCGGTGTTTCGGCCCAGACCAAGCTCTGGCTCGACCGGATGTTCCCGTATATCGGGATGAACTTAAGTCCGAAACTTCCCGGATCCATGAAGATCTCGTTCATTTTCACGCAGAACCAGCCGGATGCCCGCCTGTTCGAGACCCCTATTACAACGTTCATGCAGATGGTTGGGTTAACAGGTCTCACCAGGAGAGATTATCTTGTGGCTTATGACCTCGATTCCGGAGTCAAACCACCGGTGACGGATAAACCGGAATTCATGGACCGGGCATACCGGATGGGCAGGGACCTGCTGAATTAGAGCGCTATCCAGGACCTGCCAATCTTATTTTTTTGGTCCCGGACTGAAAACCCGCGGCCTGTGAGATTTACGGGATTTACGGGTCAGGCTTTCCCAGCACCCTCCGGGTGACCAGTTCACGGATCCTGATAAACTCAGGACCGGCAGGGTCTCTCGGGTGGGGGAGATCGACCGGCAGGACTTCGGAAACGACGGCGGGTCTTTCGGAGAAGATGATAATCCGGTCAGCGATATAGACCGCCTCCTCCGGGTTATGCGTAACCATAATGATGGTCGTCTTCATCCCGTCCCGGATCCGGATGACCTCATCCTCGAGTTCCCGCCGCGTAAACGTGTCGAGGGCACTGAACGGCTCGTCCATTAACAGGACTTGTGGGGTTACTGCAAGTGCACGTGCAACCGCAACCCGTTGCTGCATTCCCCCGGAGAGCTGGTGGGGGTACGAGTGTGCAAACGAGTCAAGGTGGGTGAGTGCCAGAAGTGCAGTTGCCCGTTCGTTCACCTCGTCTTCAGGGACTTTTTGTGCAGCAAGCCGTAACCCGTACACAATATTCTCGTAAATGGAAAGCCACGGGAAGAGGGCAGGGTCCTGGAAGACCATGGCGACCGACAGGCTGCCGGCCATTGTTCCCGGTGCAATGTGGATTGTTCCAGCGTCCGCCTGTTCAAGGCCGTCGATGATCCGGAGCAGCGTGGACTTTCCACACCCGGAGGGTCCCATGATGCAGAGAATCTCGCGGGGGTAGGCATCAATCGATACCCCGGCAAGTGCAGGACAGTTTTGTTCGCTGTCGCGGAACGTCTTCGTGATTGTGTTAAGAGTAAGTACCGGCTCCATCATTCCCTCCCCTGCCAGCTGAAGAACCGGGACCGCCCAGCCCGGAAGATGGTATCTGCACACAGTCCAATCAGGCCGATAATAATCATACCTGCTCCGATTACCTGGAGCTGCCCAAGGTTATACGCGTACATGATCAGGAACCCAAGCCCTGCTGATGTCCCGGGCAGCATTTCGGCGGCGACCACGCACATCCATGCCACCCCAAAAGAGACCCGGAGCCCCGTCCAGATAACAGGGAGGGCCCCTGGTACTACCACGGTCCTTACCTGTTCAAACTGGGTCGCATGCAGCATCATTGCAACCTCGGTCCACCGTCGTCTCACCCCCTGTACCCCGTCCACGGTGTTGATCAGAATTGGGAAGAATGCACCCATGATGATGATAAACACGACTGAGTGAATCCCGATTCCAAACCATGCGATCGCAAACGGCATCCACGCAATCGGGGGGACCGGGCGGAGGATCTGGATGACCGGGTTAAAATATGCCCTGGCTTCCGTTGACCAGCCGACCAGAAGACCGATCGGAATGGCAAAGGCCGCCGCACAGAAAAAACCCAGCAGGACCTCCTTAAGGCTCACCAACATATTATCGATGAGGCTCTCGCCTCCAAGCACCGGTGCAAACGGGTGGAGCAGCACGGCAAAAATTGCCCCCAGCGTCGGGAGGATGTAGTTGTTCTGGATGACCAGTGCCGCCACTTCCCATATCACAAGGATGAGGAGGATGACCGCCAGTCCTTTGCTGTAATTAAGGATATCCTGTTTCGAAATCAGTACCATAGAGCATCACCGAGATATTCTCATAAGCCAGTGCATCGCGTATCATGTTCTCCTGGATGGAGCTCTGGACCGTTGCAATGACAACGGGTTTACCTTTTGCAGAGCGGAGTTTCACCCAGTTGATAAAATTTTTCCAGTCTCCAACGGGTGTAGAATTACCAACAACGAGCCCTGAACCACCGGTATTGATTGACTGGATAATGGATGCCGGATTGCCAAGGACAATCTGTAATTCGGCCGGTACAGACCCCACGTAGGCTCCTTCAAGAGCATTCTGGCCGATGGTTGTCATAATGCCACCGCCTGACTGGGCCGGGATGAGGTTGATATAAGCCGCGGGTTCACCCTGCACAAAAAGGGTACACTGGACCGGTCTTGTTGCATCCTGGTCATCAGGGACCAGGCAGAAGCCATACTGTTCACAAAAGTACGGGGAATCCCGGGCCATGACATAGAGCGGTGCGAAATTATCAGAAGATGGAAGGTACCCGATGTTGAGGGTCGGGATATCACGGGGGACCTGGGGTACCGCAGAACCATTCAGAAACTGTTCACCCCGTAGAGCGACTCCGGAATTTATCATACCAACCGCGTTGTAACCGCTACTGACCATCTCTTCCTGTGCATTGGTACTTAATCCGGATTCCGGGGGGTTTGCGTAGGCCGTAAAAACCATATTACTGAATGACAGGTTTTCAACATCGCTGGGATCAAGAGATCCGTCCGGTGTCAGGATGGAATTGTTACCAAAGACCCAGTCGGCAGTAATCTCTTCAGCAAGCTCCGGTTCCTCGTTGGTCCGGTTGATGGCGGCGATTGTCAGGGCAGAAAGAAGTGCTGATGTATCCGGGTACTGAGTTATGACATCATTGCGCAACACGAGGATGCAACTGGCAGTATTCTCCCATTTCCCGGGGGGCGGGAGGTCAGCGGGAGTTGCAATCATCTTTCCTATACCAGAAAGTTGGGCATTTGCAACAACAGGTTCCCAGATGATGAAGGAATCGATCTGGTTCGTGTTGAGCAACTGGGGCATGGACCCTGCGGATGCATACAGGAGGTAGACCCTCGGCTTCATATCTTCCTGGACTGCAAATGGTGAAGAAAAATGCAGGAGCAGGAAGAGAAGGATCAGCAGGACACACCCCACTATAATAAACCAGAAGATTGGCTTAGGTCCCTTCATGGATAGTTCCGCTTCCTGAAACGTATGATCTTAAGATATTTATGCGGGCATGGTCGTGCCCGGAATGAACCGGGTTTTTCCATGAGTATATCATGGTGCCGGGTCTTCAACCCGCCTGATCGCTGCCCCCCGGAATCACATAATGAATACACCATTGGCCCTGGGTTTAGGAGTATTGGGGCCGTTCGCAGGTTGTAGCCTGGCAATTGCGACGGAGAATCAGAAAAATCCGGCTATAGACGTAGCACAGGTCAGTTCTTAACGACAGGCGCCAGGGACCCCGGGAACCGGATCTTTATGGGGATGTTCCGGTGGACCGGTATGCTGTTCCCGGCACCGTAATCTCAAACCGTGCTCCCTTACCCGGTTCACCTGTCTCGCGGATGGTGATACCCGTGATATCGAGAATTTCCCGCGAAAGGGCTAAGCCAAGCCCGGTGTTCTTCCCAAAGCCCCGCTCGAAGATCTTTTCCTTTTCATTTGCAGGAACACCATCCCCGTCATCCTCGCAGACGATGACATGGTTTCCGTCAGATTCCAGGGCATAGAACCTGATGTTCGTTATCTTCCCGCCATACCGGAACGCATTGTCCATCAGGTTATAAAAGACCTTTGCAATCAGCGGGTCGGCAAACACTTCCCCACTAACAGGGAGATCATTGTTCACCATGATCGATCCTGGCGGGGCATCCTTCACCGCTGTCTCGATGAGTGCACGGACGCGTTGCCATACTGGGGTCGTGATCCCGATCGCCTCGTATTCTTTCATGAACCGGATCATGGAAGAGATCCGCCTGGCCGCGGTTGAAACCTCCAGAAAATACTTGTTCTGCGTGGGGTCAAACGGGCCATCTTCAAGAAGTTCCAGGTAACCCATCTGCACAGCCAGTTGATTGTTGATATCGTGCCGGGTGATGGAAGAGAGGAGGTTGAGTTTCCTGTTCGCCTGGAGAAGCGCTTCCTCAGCCTGTTTGCGTTCGGTAACGTCATGCAGGACCCCCTCAACGCCAAGCACCTGCCCCTTGGCATCGTAGTAGAAATGGCTGCTTGCCGTGGCGTAACGAATTGTCCCGTCACCGGCATTGAGTGTGACAGGGAAATCTTTGACCGCCCCTTTATCTGCAAGCACTGCAAGCAATTCCTCGCGTTGTTTCGGGTCTGCGTAGAGATCACGGGCAATATTCTTCCCTAATACATCATCAGGGGATGAATAGCCTGCCAGTCTTATCCCGGTCGGACTTATCATGATAAGGTTGCCCTGCAGGTCAGTCTGGTAGACCAGGTCCTGCATATTCTCAATAATGGTCCGGTATTTTGCCTCGCTTTTCCGAAGCGTCTCTTCCGCCCTTTTTCGTTCGGTGATATCGGTAAGGACGGTTAATGTTGCCGGTTTTTCCCGGTCACGGAGCGGGGTCGCCCGCACCACGACCCACCGATGTTCCCCTGATGGTATAATGATCTCAATATCATAAGGTTCAACCTCGACCCCCTGGTGCCGGAGGGCAAGGTTCTTTTTGATCAGGGTATGATATTCCGGGGCTGCATAAGACAGGACTGACGTGCCGACAATCTTTTGAGGAGTTTTCCCCATCAGGCGAGCTCCCTCGGCATTGACAAAGACGATGGTCTCACCTTCATGAATGAGGACATAGTCTGGAAGTTCCCCTTCCAGCTGCCGGAAAATACCCTCACATTTTACAAGTGCCAGTTCAGTATTTTTGAATTCCGTGATGTCCCGAATGGAGATCACGCTTTTTTTCGTACCGGGAATCATCGCCACCGCCAAAGAAGCGTACCGTGACTCCCCGTTTTTATGGACGGTCCTGAACTCGTAATTTTTTGGTGCGGAACCAGGACTGGTCCGCCGGAGATGGTGGTATTCCAGCATTTTTCCCACGTCGGCTTCTGCAACCAGTTGAGGCCATTTCATCCGCCCCTCAATTTCTTCCCGCGAATAACCCCAGGCGATTTCCATCTCGTCATTGATATGCGATATGGTGGTATCCTCTTCAAGGATGAGCATCGCAGTCCCCGTGTTTTCAAAGACCGTCTGGTAGAGTTCCTCAGCCTGGATACGGCTCGTAATATCCACGAGCGATGCCACGCTGTTTTTGGAACCTGGGATCATGTCTACATGGACCAGGCAGCGGTGGACCGAATTTTCTGCATCGACCAGTTTGCATTCATAAGCGTTCGGGGGGAGTGTTGGGTCATTACGTCTCGCGTAATGGTACTGTGTCATCCGCTCCAGATCATCGGGGTCGATAAACTCCGTCCAGCTTCTCCTGTTCTCCTGCTCTTTTCGTGGGACTCCGGTAAGATTTATCCAGCCATCGTTGGCAAGCAGGATGGTAGTATCCGGCGCAATAATGATCGTGGCAGCACCGGTATTGTGGAAAATGGTCCGGTACAGGTTTTCAGATTCCTTAAGGGTTTGTTCGATAGCTACACGATCGGTAATATCAACAACGGATGCCACACTACGGGTTGTTCCGGGGATTACGGCAACATTATTGATGCAATGCCTTATTTCCCCGGACCTGTTGATAAACTGAAACTCATAGACCTTTGGTGCGCTTGGTGGATCATTACGGCGGTCAGAATGATATTTTTTCATCCGTTCGAGGTCTTCTTTTACCACAAAATCTGTCCATTTTTTCTTGCTTTCCAGTCCCTCAATGGAATAGCCAGAGATCTTTGCAAATCCTGAATTTGCCAGGGAAATTATTGTGTCTTCTTCAATGATGATGGTAGCAGCGCCGGTCATCTCGAAGATCGTCCGGTACAGGTTCTCCGATCTTTTCAGGGTATCTTCTGCATCTTTTCGTTCTGTGATATCCCGAAAAATTCCCTCAACACCACGATAATTCCCGTCCGCATCAAAATACTCGTGACTGCTGGTCGAGACAATGACTGGTGTCCCATCCTGCTTTTTCAATCTTACTTCGTAATTGTTGATAGAACCATTCTTCTGAATATCCGCGATGACTAATTCCCGCTCATCAGGATTGTAATACAGGATCTGTGCAATTTTTTTCCCATACATTTCTGATACTGATGCATAGCCCAGCAGTGTTGCAAGAGATGGACTTGCAAGAATCAGGTTTCCCCTATCATCACTGCGGTAGTAGACATCCTGCATATTTTCTAAGATGTTGCGGTAGTCCTGCTCGCTTTGCTCTATCCGTTGCTGGTTCTCATTTAATGCAGCAAATTGCGCCCGCAATTTCACCTCTGCAGCCTCCAGCTTTTCAATGGATGCCAGCAACTCCTCTTCGACCCGTTTCCGGTCGGTGATATCCTTTCCGAGGGACTGGTATTCAACAACATTGCCCGCTTCATCGAAGATGACATGGTCGCTCCACCAGTGCCAGCGGATACTTCCATTCGGCATAATCACGCGGTGTTCGAGATCGCCAACAGGATGGTCCCGGGTAAGTGATGCAAAGTGCCGGCGGACAATCTCCCGGTCTTCCGGAGGGATTGACGGAATGAAACGGTGGCCGATCACATCTTCCCGTTGCTTACCGAAATGTCGGCAGTAGGCTTCATTGACAAATACATGGGTCCCATCGGGTTTGAACCGGCTGATGAATTCAGTCTGCGTCTCGACAATATCACGGTACCTGCGCTCGCTCTCCAGAAGTGCTATGTCCGCCCTGCGTCGCTGGACTGCCTGCCTGATTTTGTGCGCCAGCTCTGTAAACTGGGGTTGCGGGGCACCGCCTTTCTGGAGGTAGAAATCCGCACCGTAATTGAGCGCGAGTATCACCACTTCCTCTCGTCCCCTTCCGGTGAAAAGGATAAACGGCACCTCTCCGTAGATATGGCGGACCTGTTGTAAGAATTCCAGGCCGTCGATCTCCGGCATCTGGTAATCTGAGATGACAGCATCGAATTGTCCAGTTTTTAGGAGGTCCAGGGCTGCCGATGCCGAACTGATGGTGGTAACAGAAAAATCTCCAGACTTCTCGAGGTACCGCTTTGCGATCTCAAGCAGAAGTGGTTCGTCATCGACATAGAGGACACGGATTACGGCGGACATTATGCACCATTCCTGGCTGTCCGCCAGATGCCGTTTGGCACCCGAATCTCAAACCGTGCTCCTTTCCCCGGTTCACCTGTTTCGTGGATGGAGATCCCAGTGATTTTGAGAATTTCACGGGTTAGGAACAGGCTGACACCGGTATTCTTCCCGTATCCGTGTTCAAATATCAGCTCCTTCTCGCCTGCAGGAACACCAACGCCATCATCATTGCACACAATGACCGCCTCACCCTCCCGATCTTCAACAGAGAACGAGACGGTGGAGATCCTTCCGCCGTACCGCACCGCATTATCCACCAGGTTGTAAAATACATTCTCAAGCAGAGGGGCCGCATAGATCTCAGTCTTCACTGGAAGGACCTTGAATTGAACCGGGGCCTGGTCAAAATTCTTCACGACCTTTTCAATTACAGAATTAATATCCTGCCATAACGGCAGGTTGACGCCGTCTTCCTGGTAACCTTTAGTAAATTCGATCTGGTGCTGGATGGCACAGGTCAGGTCCCTGATCTCTTTAAGCAGTTCCATCTTTTCCTGGGGTGATGAAGTGGCATTTGACATATCCACGCAGCCCAGTATCCCGGTGATCGTATTAAGGGTACTATTCCGTGCAATATCGTTCATCAGGTTCAGCTTTTGGCGGGTAAGCATGACTGCGTCTTCTGCTTTCTTCCGATCGGTGATATCACGCAATGACCCTGCAATACCAGCCGGAGTACCATCGGAATTGAAAATCAGGGTAGCGGCCAGTGATGCCGGTGCTTCTGCCCCGTTCCGTTTCAACAGCAGCAATTCGTAATCCCTTACACTTCCACATTTATTGACCTCATCCTGGAAATCGGTCTTTTCGCCTTGGTCGATGCACAATGTCGTAACTGGCTTTCCATTCAACTCCGTGGGCACCCAGCCGGTGAGACGGTGAAGGGACGGAGATAGCACCGTAATAAGCCCGTTCATATCTGTCTGGAAGTACAGGTCCTCAAATGATTCAAAGATATGGCGGTACTTTGTTTCACTTTCCAAAATCGCTTCTTCTGCCAGTTTCCGTTCGGTGATATCCTGGCTGGAGCCGATGATCTTATTCGTGCGACCCTGTGAGTCTTTCTCCGGGCGTAAACGGACCGTAACCCAGCCGATCGTTCCATCATCACGGATACTCCTTACTTCGATGACACCGGTATACCCGGCATCTGTCGTTTGCACCGCCTGGTCAATCTGGATACCTATCTGGGCTGCGTCATCGCAGTATACAAAACGTTGGGCGAACATCGCGGCCGACATGGTGTAGCTGCCGACCCGGGCAAGAGTCGTGCGATGCAAAGCGAAATAGGTATCATTCAACGTAAATTGGTCTGTCTGTACATCATATTCCCAATAGGCCAGGCGTGCGACGTTAAGTGCCACCTCTGCCATTTTCCGGGAGGCCGCCTGCCTGATCTTGTGGGCAAGTTCGGCAAACTGTGAGCCAGCTTCGCCGCCTTTCTGGAGATAGAAGTCCGCACCGCTGTTAATTGCCTGGATGACCACCTCTTCCCTGCCCCGACCGGTAAACAGGATAAACGGGACCGGTCCAAAGTGTGTCCGGACCTCAACTAGGAACTGGATGCCGTCCATCCCCGGCATCTGGTAATCGGAAACTATCGCATCAAAGGGTTCCGTTTTAAGAAGGGCCAGGGCAGCGGTTGCTGAATCAATGGTTGCAACGGAACAATTCCCAAACTCCTCCAGGAATAATTTCCCTATGTCCAGGAGGTCAGGTTCGTCATCGACATAGAGGACACGTATGGCGGCTGACATTATGCATCATTCCCGGCTGTCCGCCACATGCCGTTTGGCACCGTCATCTCAAACCTTGCTCCTACCCCAGGCTCCCCCGTCTCCCTGATGGTGATGCCGGTGATAGAAAGGATCTCCTGTGAAAGGGCTAAGCCAAGCCCGGTGTTCTTCCCGAATCCACGTAAAAAGATCTTCTCCTTCTCATCAGCAGGGACCCCACCACCATCGTCCTCGCATATGATGATCTGATCACCGTCGCTGGGTTTCATAAAGAACGAAATAGTTGTGATCTTCCCGCCGTACCGGACAGCGTTATCCATCAGGTTGTAAAAGACCTTGATAACCAACGGGTCGGCGAGCATTTCATTACCGGAAGGGAGCAGGTTTTTCACCGTTATCTTTCCCAGTGGCGCTTCTTTCGCTGCGGTATCCACAAGTGTACGGGTGTCCTGCCATGCAGGGTTATGGACTCCTATCTCCTCGTATTCCCTGGTAAACTGGACCATCACGGAGATACGGGTGGCCGCTGCGTTGATCTTCTGAAAATATTCGGCGAACCGGGAGTCCGGCTGCTTCTTCTCCAGCATTGCACGGTACCCCTGCAACACTGCCAACTGGTTGGTGATATCATGCCGGGTGATACTGTAGAGGAGGTTGAGTTTCTTGTTCGCTCTGGCAAGTGAAGCAGAGAATTGCATGAGTTCCTGCTCATGGTACTCCATCTCCTTCACAAGTATGTTCTGTTCAGTGATATCGGTCAGCAGGAGAAGAACTGCGGGTTCACCCTGGTAATGAACCGCGGAACTCTTGGTGGTCACCGTACAACACCCGCCATCTTTTTTTTGGATATCCGCTTCGATGGATTCCATGCTTCCCGAGGTGAGCCGCTGCTGGATGAGGGCCCCGACTTCATCTCGTTGCTCAGGCACCACGTAGTCCAGGATATCCGCTCCTGCCTGTTCCTCCGTAGAATACCCGAGCATGCGGGTCACGGCCGGGTTCGTGTACCTGACTTTCCGGTCATGCCCATATACGATGACCATGTCCGGCATATTCTCCACCAGTTCACGGTTGAACTCCTCACTCTCTTTTAACGATTCCTCGGCGATTTTCCGCGTGGTGATATCGGTAAGGAAATTCAGGGTTGCGGGGCGGCCTTCCCAGCCTATGGCAACAGCACTGATCTCAACCCATTTTGTGCTACCCTCCCTGGTAATCAGCCGTAACGAGTAACGGGAAGAAATTTTCTCACCACTCCCATCCAGCAGCCCTGCATACACGCTCATCAGGTTAGCCTGGTGAGAGGGGTGAACGAACGATAGAAATGGCATGGTCAGGAGGTCCTCCTCCGGGTACCCGGTGAGCTCGACTGTCCGTGGGTTGACCAGCCGCAGCATCCCGTCCTGCGCAACTACAATGGCTTCACCTGCGTACCTGAACAGGTGCCGGTATTTATCTTCGCTCTCTTTGAGTGCCTTGACCGTTTTATTGAATTCTGTGATATCGCGGAGAGATATCACGCTCTTCTTCGTACCTGGTACCAAGGCCGCAGTCAGGGCGACATCCCGCAATTCGCCGGTTTTATGGATGAGCCGGAATTCATAAGAACCGGGTGCAGAACCAGGATCGAGTCGCCGGAGACGATGGGATTCCAGCATTTTTTCCAGGTCTTCTTTCACAACCATGGTCGGCCATTTCACCCTTCCTTCAATCTCTTCCTTTTTGTATCCCCAGATAGGTTCCATTCCGGCATTGACATGCGACATCGTCGTATCCTCTTCAATGATGATCAGGGCAGTCCCCATATTTTCAAAGATCGTCTGGAAGAGTTTTTCTTTCTCGATACGATCTGAAATATCAACCACTGACGCTACGCTGTTTTTGGTGCCGGGGATCATACTTACCTGCGCGATGCAGTGATGAACTGCATTTTTGGCATCAATAAGTCTGCATTCATAGACGCTTGGGGGATCGGCTGGACACGTTCGCCTCGCATAATGGTAGTGCTTCATCCGGTCCACATCACCAGAATCGAAAAAGACCGTCCAGCTTTTCTTGTTCTCCTGTTCCTTTCGTGGGACCCCGGTAAGATGTATCCAGCCGTCATTGGCACGAAGGATGGTAGTATCAGGACCAATAATCACGGTAGCGGTCCCGGTATTGTTAAAAACTGTCCGGTACAGGTTTTCAGATTCCAGGAGGGCTTTTTCAGTCGTTTTGCACCCGGAGATTTCCCGGACTGTTGCCTGGAGGGACACCACACCGTTACGTTCCATCCTTGTCAGGAGGACCGTTGAGGCAAACTCCGTGCCATCAATCCGCTTATGCATCCATTCAAAGGAGAAGGACCCGTTCCGCAGGGCGTTTTCGATCATTTCCTCCGCCTTTTCGAAAGAATTGCACCCATCCGGCTGGAACTCAGGGGCGATATCCCATGATCCCAGGGATACGAAATCTGCCTCGCTTGATGCCCCAAACAGATCGAGCGTCGCCTGGTTGCAGGAGGTGAATTTCCAGGAAGGAGGTCCAAGGGTCATGATTGCATCATGAGAACTCTCAAACAAGTCCCGGTATTTCCGTTCACTCTCCACGAGCGCCATTTCCGCACGCTTGCGCCCGGTGATATCGCGTGCAATTCCAAATATTGCACGGGGTTTTTCGTCGTGGAGGATGAGGGACCCTTTGGTCTCAATATCTACGAACCCGCCATTTTTTGCTTGTAACCTGTACTCCACCAGGCCCGTATGGGTACCGGTTTCAACGATGGTTTTGATGGTTTCCCGGGCAGTATTGAGTTGTTCCCCGCTAATAAGGGATGTAAATGAGAGGTGGGGAATATCCTCCCTGGTGTACCCGAGAAGATTGAGGGCCGCCGGATTTGCATCGATGAAGTTCCCCGCAAGATCATGGATATAAATACATTCAAGAGAGCGGTCAAAGAGCGACAGGTACCGCTCTTCACTTTCCGTCAGCTGCTCTTCCGCCTTTTTCCAGTCGCTGATGTCACGTACAACACAGATCAACCCGCCATTTTCCAGGGCTGTTAGCGATAGTTCCTGGTGAAATATGCTTCCATCTTTTTTCGTACCCCGTGCCCGGCCCTGGTAATGCCCGGTCAGACCAAGTTCCGGCATGATCTCCTGTTCAAATTTTTGCAACTCATCAGGACCATACAGGAGACGCCATGACGTACCGATGAGTTCACTGGTATTATCGTACCCGTAAATCCCGGCATGGGCCTTGTTCATATAAATGTAATTCTGGTCCCGGTTGAGGAGGGCCATACCGTCCCTCGCTGCTTCCATGGCATCAGTCTGTTGACGGAGCAGTTCCTCAGCCCTGGTCCTTTCGGTGATGTCCACCATGCTGATAATCAGGTTACGCATCCCCTGTTTATCCAGAAAATCCATCATGTGCTTTGCACAGAGCCGTTTTTCCCCGTCAGCCCGAATGAAATAAAAAGTATAGTGATGCTGGTAGGGTTCTCCTGCAAGGACCCGGTAGAAGTTGGTTATTACGAATTCGATTGATTCCGGGGCGATAAAACCGGCGAACGATTCTGCTCCGTAAAGCTGGTCACGTGAATAACCTCCAAGGGTCAGCATTTCTTCGTTCACCCAGGTGATCTTCGCCTGCCCATCAACGATACAAATCGCATTATGGGAATATTCCGAGATGGCCCGGTACCGCTCTTCACTCTCCCGCAGCGCTTCCATCGACATCTTACGGGATGCCGCTGACTTGATCTTGTGGGCCAGTTCAGCAAACTGTGCGCTTGGATCGCCGCCTTTCTGGAGGTAGAAGTCTGCACCGCTGTTAATTGCCTGGATGACCACCTCTTCCCTTCCCCTGCCGGTGAACAAGATGAATGGGACCTGACCAAATTTCGTCCGGACCTCAAGTAGGAACTGGATACCGTCCATTCCAGGCATCTGGTAATCTGATATGATGGCGTCGAACCTCTCCCTGCTGATAAGATCTAACGCTGCCGTTGCCGAATCAATGGTCGTAACATAAAAATCCCCGGACCGCTCAAGGAACACCTTCCCGATGTCAAGGAGGTCGTGTTCGTCATCAACATAAAGGACCCGGAGTGTATCTGCCATTATGCACCTTTTGCTGCCATACGCCACATTCCTTTCGGCACCATGATCTCAAACCGTGCCCCCTCTGAAGGGTCGCCATTCTCAGTAATGGTGATATCAGAAAGTGAGAGGATCTCCCGGGAAAGGGCCAGGCCAAGCCCTGTATTCTTCCCAAAGCCTCGTTCAAAGATCTTCTCCTTCTCCTCTGCAGGGACCCCATCTCCATCGTCCTCGCAGACAATGACCAGGTTACCCTCATGGTCCAGGGCAGAGAACCGGATGAACGTTATCTTCCCGCCGTAACGGACTGCGTTGTCCATCAGGTTGTAAAAGACCTTGACAACGAGCGGGTCGGCGAACACTTCTGTTCCGGCAGGGAACCCATTGTCCACGATGACTTTTCCGAGCTGGGCCTGCATTGACGCTGTGTTCACGAGTATACGACAGTCCTGCCATGCAGGATCGGATATGCCGATATCCTCGTATTCCTTGGTAAACTGGATCATGGAAGAGATGCGCCTCGCAGCATTTGAAACTTTACGTAAATATTCATCAAGTAAGGGGCCGGGCGGCATATCCCCCATGATGTCAAGATACCCCAGAATTATTGTAAGCTGGTTGTTGATGTCGTGGCGGGTGATGCTGGAAAGAAGGTTGAGCTTTTTACTCGCCTGTCGTAGAGCGTCCTCCGCCTGCTTGCGTTCGGTGATGTCGCGGACAGCAGCGATGATAACCTCGTGTCCCTGCAAAGAAAGAACATTTACCGTAATCTCTACCGGGAAGACACTGCCATCCTTCCTCTTGTGATATCTGACCGGGATGTGACCAGCACCCGCTTTTATTGTCGCATCTAATGCACCAGGCTCTGCCGATGTGGCCGTGTCAGGCATCCCAATCACCTCGTCCTTACGATAACCATGCATTGCTGGAAAGGCATCGTTGGAGTCAATAATTATCCCTGTTTCCCTGTTAACCACAACGATGCCATCTGATTCAGCGGCAAAAAGCCCCCGGTACTTCTCCTCGCTCTCACGAATGGCCTCTTCTGCCAGTTTGCGTCCGCTGATATCCCTGGAAACCCCGATAAGCACCTCGTTGCCATTCCACCACCTAT
>Ga0194039_1000805_pt1 | contig 17890 bp, 19 predicted proteins | sample JunL228m_MetaG_FD_148679 | JGI IMG/M metagenome (GOLD analysis project Ga0194039, IMG submission 148679) | Anoxic zone freshwater microbial communities from boreal shield lake in IISD Experimental Lakes Area, Ontario, Canada - Jun2016-L227-8m | ecosystem: Environmental > Aquatic > Freshwater >... | reverse complement strand
GGGGGATTTATCCTGTTCTTTGTTGAGCCGAAATTTCAACTTGCTGTTAAAGAAAAATTAAAAAACCTGTTGTATGTACCTTTTAAATTTGAAAATACCGGTTCACAAATTATCTATTATACCTCTGAAAATAATTATTAATGGTACTTTTAGATATGAAACCCATTTTTAAAGAAATTGATGCCATTATCCTTTGCGGGGGTAAAGGTACACGGTTGCAGCCAATCATTTCCGATCGTCCCAAAGCACTGGCTGCATTTGGAGATACGACATTCCTTGATATCTTAATAAATTCTCTTAAATGTCACGGATTTAAAAGATTCATTCTCTGTACCGGTTATTTGAAAGATCAGATTAAAGACCATTTTAAGGAACCGAAAGATATCAAAATTTTATTTTCTGAAGAGAATGATCCACTGGGGACGGGGGGGGCATTAAAAAAAGCAGAATCCCTAATACAAAGTGAGACATTTATTGTGATGAATGGGGATTCAATCTGTGATATAAATTATCATGATTTTTACTATTTTCACAAAAACAAAAATGCGATGTTATCCATGGCATTAGTACGAACAAAAGAGAGTAAAGATTTTGGGAGTGTTGTTATTAATGAATCACACGAGATTACCCGTTTCAAAGAAAAAGTGGCAACCAACAATTTCTGTCTGATTAATGCCGGGATATATTTTATGCAAAAAGAGATCTTCTCACATATGCCAGACAATTCCAGATTCTCTTTGGAACTTGACTTTTTCCCGCATATGATCGGGGTGCGATGTGCGGGATTTATCATCGATAGTGAATTAATTGATATTGGAACACCGGACCGATATAAAAAGGCGGTTCAACATATCGGAGGAAATAAATGAGAATCAGTTTTGGTGATCTGGTAATTGGGGATATCGCAAAAAAGAATTTCCAGCGGGTTTTTGATAAAAACTGGGCTTCTGAAGGGGATAATGTACGAGAATTCGAGGCAAAATTTGCTGCCAAGTTTGGTTACAAGAATGCAATTGCCACAAGTTCCGGAACCGATGCGGATATGGTCGCCTGCGCGGCACTGTACGATTTTGGTGCAGAGCGGGGAGATGAAATAATTGTCCCAGCATTATCTTTTGTCGCTACGACAAATTCTGTGTTAGCCGCCGGATTTATTCCGAAATTTGTCGATGTTGACCTTGAGACCCTGAATATTGACCCTGCCAAAATAGAAGAGGCAATTACAGATAAAACCCGGGCAATAATGGTTGTCCATACCATGGGAAAACCCTGTGATATGGATCCCATTCTGAAGATCGCAAAAAAATATAATTTAAAAGTCATTGAAGATTCCTGCGAAGCTCATGGTGCAATGTATAAGGGCAAAATAGTTGGTAAGATTGGTGATATGGGTGCATTCAGTTTTTACACTGCCCACCAGATTGTCTGTGGAGAAGGGGGCATGGTGACAACGGAAGATGATAAAATTGCAGATATCGTCAGATCTGTGAAATCACACGGGCGCCCTCCCGGGAGTATTTACTTCGACTTCCAGCGCATTGGTTTTAATTCAAAAATGAATGATATGGAAGCAGCTCTTGGACTTGAAGGTATCGAAACTTTTGATGAATTTTTCAATAAACGCAAAAGCAATTTGTATAAACTCCTTGAATTAACCAAGGATTTGTCAAAATACGGTTACTTTATCAAAGAAGAGAAATATGAAAAAATCAGTCCCCACGCTTTCCCCATTGTACTGAAAGATAAAAAATACAACCGGAATAAACTCTATCAATACCTGGAATCTAAAAGTATCCAGTGTAAAACATTATTTGGTAGTCTGCCCACCCAACATAAAGCCTTCAAATTTCTGAAATATAAATTGGGAGATTTCCCGGTATCGGAATATATCGGGGATAATGGTCTGCACTTTGGTATGCACCAGTATCTCAATGATAATGATATGAGCTATATTAATGATGCCTTGAGAAGTTACTTCCGAGAGTTCAGATAGATATGGAAAATAAAAATACTCTTATTTCTGAGTATATTAAGCAAAGTATCCAGACAAAAAAAGATCTCCTAAAGGACAATTTTTCGGAAATCGTCCGTGTAGCAGATGTAATCATAAATGCCTGCCGGAATGGTAATACAATTTTCTGGTTTGGTAACGGGGGCAGTGCAGCGGATGCACAGCATCTGGCATGTGAACTGGTGAGCAGATTTTTCATTGAGCGAAAAGCACTCGCTTCAATCGCGCTCACAACTAATACCTCCGAATTGACTGCTATCGCAAATGATTATGATTTCAATACCATTTTTTCTCGGCAAATTGAGGCATTGGTGAAACCGGGCGATATAATCATTGGCATAAGTACAAGCGGGAATTCTCCAAATGTCATCGAAGGTATCCGAACGGCAAATAGACTTGGTGCGATCACCGTTGCATTTACGGGAGCAACTGGCGGAAAACTTCAAGGGGAAGCAGACTATCTTCTTTCGGTACCATCAGACGTTACTCCGCACATTCAAGAATCTCACATCATGATTGGACATGTGCTCTGTTATATCGTTGAGAGGGAGTTATTCGGAGAGCATGAAAAATAAAGCTGTTTTTGTTGATAGAGATGGAACTATCAATATAGATGTGCATTATCTGGACAAAACCGATAAATTTGAGATGTATCCCGGTGTTCAAAGAGGAGTGAAAAAACTTCAGGATAAAGGGTTTAAAATAATTGTAATAACCAACCAATCAGGTATTGCACGAGGATATTTCACAGAAGAGCAATTATCTGATATTCATGAAAGAATGAAACAAGAATTTCAAAAGTTTGATGTGACACTTGATGGAATATATTATTGTCCGCATCATCCGGATGACAAATGTAATTGTAGGAAACCCAATACCGGATTATTTGAAAAGGCTATACAAGAGCACAATATTGATGTGGAAAAATCGTATATGCTCGGAGATAAAATTCTTGATATTGGTGCTGGGAAAAAGATTGGCGTAAAGACAGTCCTGGTCCCAGAACCGCATGTAAGGCAAGAATTCCTGTCAAAAAAACCTGAATGGGAATACTATCCTGATTTTATTGCCAACGATTTTAAGGATGCCGTGGAATGGATTTTGAAGGTACAGGAGAATGATGTATCAACTCAAGGCAAATGATTATTCCGGAATACTTGCAGGATCAGGAAAAAACAATGGATATGCACATTTATACTACCAAAAAAAGTGTGGATATGATGATGTAAAAGCAATCATCATCCATATAATTAGAACATCACATTATCTGTATCCATCTTCCTTATGTCATTCGAACATATTGAGAACCGCGTCAACCCCCACAGCAAAAAAATACCTGCCCGGTGGATCGCAGGAAAAAACTTTTTATTCGCGATGCGATTGTCAACGCGCTCAAAAAATGCCATTAATGGCATTTAATCGGAATACACCGTGGACGAAGGATTCTTGACGCTCAAATATGAAAGGGTTACAGAGTTATTGACCACACATTTTAAAGGACATTGATGAAATATGAAATCACTTATCACCGTTTGTGTCAGTTCTATAGGCAATCATCTTACCGAACTTCTGGTTGCTGAAGATTATGAGGTTACAGGTTGGGAATGCTGCAGGAACGATAACGAACGTGGGATCAAGGAGATAAATCCTGCACCGGCATTAGGGCATCAGAAAGAAGAATCATGTTTGAAAAAGAGGTTTCTTTATGGGCCCTTTTAAAAAGTCACTTCAGATACTCTGCTATCTGTTTAAGCCACACAAGAAACTTTTGTGCGTTTATTTGATCTCTCTCATTGTCTTTAGTATCCTTGATGTTTTTCGGATCTCACTTATATATCCGATCATCAACTATGGTCTGGATATCGGCACTGACACCTCATTCATGGATGGGATTCTGCAGTTTGTTCTCCCCAAAACTGTAAATCCATTTGTAGCATCAGCCCTGCTCCTTGCTGGTGTGTCAATCATTATGGTTGGAGTTGAGTTATTTGTTGCATATTTTGCAAGTAAAACCTTTGCCGTTGTACGGGACAGAACCGACAGAGCCGTATTTGCATCGATAAAAAATCAGCCATATGATTTTTTTGCCAAGCATAAACAGGGAGATCTGCTTTATGTCGGTCAGATAGCGGTAAATCAGACCGGTGATGCTGTGAATAGTTTTGTATCCGTAATACAATCCGGATTGCTCAGTCTTTTTTATCTCCTTTTTCTTATTATGATATCACCCATTCTGGGTATCGGAATGGTATTTTTTGGTTTAATTTATATTTTATTGATTAAAAATTACCTTTTTGCAAGAATTTATAGACATAGTTCAATTCTTAATACCGCGGCGATTGAGAAATCTGTCGTTTATAATGAATTTATCAATGGGATAAAAACAATCCTGATCAATGATTCTGTGGCTTTCTGGACAGAAAAATATGATGCTGCAATTCAGAAACTTCTAAAAAGTTATCTCCGGGTGATGGTTCTTCAACGGCTTCCCAGTGTAATAAACGGTTTGCTTACGTTCATGCTCATTTCTCTGGGTGCTGTCGGGCTCTACTATTACACTGGGGGCAATTTCCTGCCCTATGTTGGAATATTTGGTACATTCATGTTTGCCCTATACAGGCTTATGCCCTCCCTGAACACCTTCCAGACACAGATTGGACAGATATATCAGAATCTCCCTGCTCTTGAAGCAGTCTATGCTATCCTACAGGAAAGCACTGACAAGACGCCATCAGTAAGTGAAAACCAGAAAAAACCATTTAAATTTGATACATCGATATGTTTCAGGAACGTGTCATTCAGATACAATGCTTCCTGTAATGATACGATTAAAAACCTCTCGTTTGAGATTAAGAAGAACTCAAAGGTCGCCATTGTCGGTAACTCTGGTGCCGGGAAGACAACTGTCGCAAATCTGCTGGCTCAGCTGTATCAACAGAAAACCGGTGAGATCCTTATTGATGGGAACAATCTTTATGACTATAACCATTCAGATTATCTGAAATCCCTTGGATATCTTGGTCAGGAAACTTTTGTGTACCATGACACCATCAAAGAGAATATACGCTTTGGTCTTGAATGCACTGATGAAGAGATCATTGAAGCGGCTAAACTGGCTAATGCCCATGAATTTATCATGGCAACTCCGGATGGCTATGATACCATAATTGGTGATCAGGGAATGAAGCTTTCCGGAGGTCAGCGCCAGCGGGTAGCCATTGCCCGTGTGATCCTGCGAAAACCGGAAATTTTGTTGTTGGATGAGGCTACCAGCTCGCTCGACAACATTTCTGAACAGAGAGTAATGGATTCAATAGACCGGATTTCAAAGAATATGACTGTGGTAATTATTGCTCATCGTTTATCAACAGTCCAGAATGCAGAAGTAATTTATGTCCTTAAACGGGGGAGTGTATGTGAGTGCGGGACGCATGAGGAACTGCTTGATAAAAAAGGTGAATATTATGAGCTCTACAATAAACAGGATGTAGAATTAATTCAGCCGTTGACAATATAACGAAAAGATTTCCCAGAAGGGTAATTCAGGAGTTCCATCTTTTTTTATGTAATTTGTTTTATAGGTGTTATATGCTACATTATTAACGTGTATTATTTTATCTTGATTTAAATCGTGAAAATGGTCAATATTTATTGGCGTTGTCATTAACTCTGAAGCCATCTTTTCAATATATAATCCCGGGATAAACTTACCGGTTTTTAGTTTTTGCAATTTATCCATTGTTGCAAATAAAATAGGTTTCTTGAAAAGGACGGCAAAATTTATTGATGTGCTCATATGAGCAATAACAAAAGATGAATCCTTGACTAAACGTGCGGTATCTCCTTTTATGACAGTCCTTCCTTGAAAAAAATCTGATGTCTCTTCATAGTTTGATTTTGGATGTGCGGCAATTATTATGCGAACATGAAATTCATGCTCTATATAATCAAAAAATTTGCATAATTTTGGATAATATTCATCGGATGAGACCGGAGAACCAATTCCGATATCCTGTAAATCGGGGTGGAATGGTAGGTATTCGTCGAGAAACACACACGGGGATGTATCAGATAGTGCAATTTGATTTTTGATCTGGATATAAAAATCATAATCGAATGAATGGGCCCATAATAATCTTGTATTATTATCAATAGGATATATTTTATTTTCGAGGGATTTTTCTCCTCCCAATAAAATAATATCGGCTGCTTTTATGCCAAAAAAAAAGTAATATTTGAATAATATTTTATTAAAAAAATGATTGCTAATGTCTGTGAAATTCAGAGAGAAAATCCTTCCAAAAAAATTATTTATTGAAGTTGGAGACATTTTTTCCTGATTTATTGGATTGGGAAGACCTGTCATCTGTAATCCGCAGTATTTTATCCCTCTTTTTGAAAGTGCCCTGTATATAAAAAATGAGTCCGTACATAACTTGATAAAACAATTTACTAAACAATGCTCATCAAGATTTAAAATTGCTTGAATCAGCTTTCTTTTTTGATTAAAAATCTTGACTGAATCAAAATTTATTTCGTTTCGGTTCAATTTCTGATCATCATAGGTAATATTTAACAATGGGGATATATCCCAAATTTCTGATTCAAATCCATTGTTTCGAAGAATTCCGGTAGCAACTGGAAGATAACCAATACTCTTAAATGGATACGGTAGAATAAAAATTATTTTTTTAATCATATTTATCTCGTCAGTGCAGTTTTTGAAATCCGGTTTATTGGTAGTGTAAAGATCCAACTATAAAATCAGTTTGCCATTTTACAGATCAAGATCACACAAAAGAGTATGAATCTCATCTTTTGTTATCAATCGTGCATCATTCGATGAGAAAGAATCCACCATTGCAGGCAGGAAACCTGGCGGCACTGCAGCCTTAGGTGAATACTCCACATACGGGATATCTTTGGGCAGCACAATATACATCTCGCTATTCTCAAAAGCACAGGTTGTTTCATCTATTGTCATAAGTACTTCATCGATCTTTTCTCCCCCTCTTAATCCTACAACGTTAATAGGAATTGTCTTTGGATCAAATCCATATCGCGGTGCGAGTTCATCTCGCAGGACTTCTGCAAGATCCATAATGCTCATTGTTGGCATTTTCAAAATAAAAATTTCATTTCCACAAGAAAGCATTCCTGCTGTAAGGATGAGGTGAGTTGCAGAAGGAATATCCATAAAGAACCGTCTCATATCCGAATGCGTAACGGTTATCGGACCCCCTTTTTGAATCTGTTTTACGAATAATGGTATAACAGATCCCCGGGAATTCAGAACATTTCCAAAACGTACACATGAAAATACTGTCTTTTTTGTGTGCCCTCGATAATTGTTCGCAGATATAGTAAGCCGCTCTGCAAGAAGCTTTGTTGCCCCCATCACATTTGATGGGTTCACTGCCTTATCGGTGCTTATGGTGACTACTTTTTGGACTCCTTGTGCAAAAGCGGCATCCAGAACGTTTTGTGTTCCGACAACATTCGTTTTTACCGCATCAAAGGGATTGAACTCACAGATTGGAACGTGTTTGAGTGCTGCTGCATGGAAGACAATATCAACCCCTTCCATCGCCATCGTGAGTCTGTCCTTATCCCTTATATCGCCAATGAACGAGCGCATCTTTTTAGTGTCCAGATCATTTTCAAGATCAAAAAGTCCAGTCTCGTTATTATCAAAGACCCGGACACTATGCGGGTCATATTTAAGAATTTCCCGGACTAGGAAACTTCCAATAGATCCAACACCACCCGTAATCAAAACTGTTTTTCCGTAGTAAAAATTTTTCAGATCCATTTTAGTTCCCTCCATAATATTCTGAAATAATCTGAACTACTTTCTCTATATCTTCCACCGGCATACCTGGGTAAATTGGCAGACTTACGATATCGTTTGCCACACTTTCCGTGACAGGAAGCGATACTTGGTATCCAAGCTCATTGTGATAATAGTGGGTAAGATGCAACGGAGGAAAATAGATCTTGGTCATGATCCCCTGTTCTGTCAGGAACTTCATTAATCCATTCCGATCAGGAACCCTGACTGAGTATAATTGGTGCACGTGTTTGTAACCCTTCGGAGCGCTCATTGGTGATGCGACCGGCACATTCGTCCGGAGCAAAGAAGTATACATCTCTGCAATGCGTGTTCTCATATCGATTATTACTTCAACTTTTCGTAATTGCGCAAGACCCAGAGATGCTGAAATATTCGAGAGCCGGAAATTGTATCCCAGCGTGATATAATCCATGCATTCCGATGATGAAAAGTAGTCTGCTGTCTCCAGACGGCCGTGCGATCGCACCAATTTCACTTTTTCATAGAGGTCCCTTGAGTCTGTAACAAGTGCCCCCCCCTCTCCAGTAGTGATAACCTTATTCTGGCAGAAACTGAGCATTGCGGAATCGCCGTATGATCCGACCATTTTACTATCGACCGAAGCGCCGAAAGCCTCAGCGGCATCTTCGATGAGAACAAGATTGTGATCATCTGCAATTTCCCGCAATTCCCTGATCTTGCAGGGGCATCCCCCATAATGGACCGGAATAATCGCTTTTGTCTTTGAGGTAATGTTCTCAATCACGCTTTCCGGGCTCAGTCCAAGGGTGGTCTCTTCGATATCAGCAAATACCGGTTTAGCCCCGATGAACTTTGGCGCATTCGCGGTCGCAATAAATGTAAACGAGGGTACGATCACCTCATCTCCACTACCAATGCCATGTGCAATAAGCCCGGCATGAAGCGCCGATGTCCCGGAGTTGAATGTAAGGCAATATTTTGTTCCATTATATGCTGCGAGTTCATTCTCGAACTGCGTCACATTCGATCCAACTGCCCAGTTCATTCCGGAACGTATTGCTGTGTTGACCGTGTCGAGGTCGTCTTGATCCCAGTACATTTTAAAGAGGGGTATATTCCAGGTCATTCAGATTGCTCCTGTTGTTGTACCAAAAAGATTTCATCATCGGTTAATTTCCGTATAATTTTAGCAGGCACGCCGTACACAAGGACACCATCCTTGATATCGGCATTCACGAAACTGAAGGCTCCGATGATCGAACCTTCTCCTACGGTTACTCCCGGCATGATGACTGAATGTGTGCCAATGCGGCAGCCCTTCTTTAACCGAACTTCACCATGTTTATTATCAATTGTTGAAACAGAATAAATTGAGCAATGTGACCCTATCTGAACAAAGTCCTCAATTATTACTCCATTCTGTGCGTTGATATAGGTGAAAGCGCCGATGTCTGTTTTAGATCCAAGTGTGAACTTATCGGTGTGCCTGACCATCCATTGGTACCTTGTTGGCTCTCCGTCTTTTATTTGGGGGGGTACCCAGTCAGGGAAACGCATAGTCAACAATGTCCGTTCTTATGTAAGTATTTATAATTGGATTTGAGATAGAAAAATAAACTTGTGTTTTGGATTCTCATTTACAAACATCCCCCATCACTTTCATGCCAACCTTACTCTTCAATAATCCGTATCGGCATGAATGCCTCAGCGGCATCAACGAGGATCTCTGAGCCCCGCTTTCGAGCAAGATACCGAATTACCTCTAATGAACGAGGATGGGGACTCTCTTTTAGCTCGGTCTTGAAAGCATCCATTGCCTTAATTTTTGTTTCGATCGTATCGGAAATGTTCACGTAATACCGTGGCTCAAAGGTGTAAAGACCTGTGCCCCATTCTGTCTCAGATAGGATCTCATAAGAGAATATATGTGTGCAACGGTGAGAAATTGGTCGGAGTACGACGAGTGCTGCATCGTGAACGATCCTGTGATCGTTATTCAGATCCCCTCGGTGGGGGATGAATGTGTAGTCAGGATGAATTTCTGCAATAATTTCTGCAAGTGAAGTGTTTACTTCTTTCTGGGGGATTGTATCAAGCATCACGGTTGGATAGTCGAGATCGAACCGTTTTGAAATGCCGAGTATGGCGTTTGATTGCTTGATCTCTTCGTCTTTTTTCTGAAGGTACTCATCGGACCAGTCGGGAGGGTACGCCTTAGTGACATAGCAGACGTTTACTTTGTCACCGCGAGCTGCGTACTTTGCGATCGTCCCTCCACACCCGAGGACTTCATCATCCGGATGCGGTGCGATGACTAGAATCTTCATAAATAATTCCTTAATAAGTGATCTTTTTCTTAAAAAGATCCGCATTTATTTCTACGCTCGTTAGAACTTCAACTATCCGTTCACTTGCATGACCATTTCCATAAGGGTTCGTGCATTTGAAAACTGACTCTCTAAATTTTTCATCATATAGAGCTGTTTTTATTGCGTGTTTAATCTTGTCTTTATCATGAGGTGCATCCACCACATTACAAGATCGTTCTCTTCCTTTTTGTCTATCTCCGATATTGACAACGGGAAGATGAAAAGAAGACGATTCAATTATTCCACTGCTTGAGTTTCCAACCATAACTGATGCAATCTTCATTATCCCTAAGTAATCCTCAAATGGAATGCTTTTATATGCAATAATTTGATCTGGGTTTTTTTCTTTATATTGATCTATTACATCAATTATCATTTTTCCACCAGGATCATTATTTGGATATATTACAACCATCCGAAGTCCAAGTTCAAGAATTGAATCGAGAGTAGTTTCCATCTGTTCTTGAGCTTGCGATGGTTCAGTACTAATGGGATGCTGAATAACCAATACGAAATCAAGATCTAAAAGCAAGCCATATTTACTGCATAAATCATTTTTGGAGGGCAGGTTTTTGTTTACTATTGTGTCCAGTGCGGTCGATCCGACAATGAATATATTTTTGGGATCCTCACCCATTTTAACGATTCTTTCTGCACTTCGTTCAGTTGATGGAAAATGAATATGACTGATTTTAGTTATTGCATGACGTACATATTCGTCATAACCGGCTTGAAGTGCATCTCCTCCAGAAATATGTGCTAACACACGGCCACTGAATGAAGCTGCGATCGATGCAGAAAAAATCTCGAATCGATCTCCCAAAACAAGGACAACATCTGGATTAAGATCATTCAAGGCTTGAGTGAAGGAAATTATCCCTAATCCAATAGAAAGTGACATTGCAGTTTTATCATCACCGGAGACAATCATCGGGACACGGGCATCAATCAGAATTCCGTTTCTTGAAATCTCAAGTACGGTTTCGCCATATTCAGGGAGGAGATGCATTCCAGTCACTATAACTTGCAGTTCAAGTGAATCTGAATTTCGAATTTTTTCCATCACGGATTTTAAGAGACCAAATTCAGCACGAGTGCCAGTGATCACACAAATTTTTCTCCGTTTCATATGATTTCACCAATCTCGGCATTCCAGATGATAATCTTTTTATTATCTTTAACAATGTAGGCACCTGTGTAAGGTTTTGAAAAAGCACGGATTTTCCTATAAATAAGTTCAATCGAATCTTCATAAAGGTTTATTTTATTATCCATTATTGTTCGTTTTGGGAGATACGTCGCATTAACTGCATTTTGTTGAATACGTGGTGCATCCCCCTCAACAAGCATAGGTAAATAATTAATGATAAGTTTTTTACCGCTTTGAATTATTTTCTTATAGATATCACTTGCATAATCATCATATCCAACAATGAATGATTCCTGACCGATAATATCTCCATCATCAAGTCCTTCAGAGATGTAATACATCGTCACACCAGATTCAGGATACCCCTCAAGGATAGTATTTATGATAGGTGCCGGTCCCCTTCCTAGAGGTAGCAGGGTTGGGTGAAAACCAATAATTCCTTTAAAGGGAGTGTTCAGGAGTTCTTGATGGATAATCTGACGCCAGCCACACATAATAATAAAATCAACATTTAATTTTTTTATTTCTTGAACATAGTCATTGATATTTTTTACTTCGTATACCGGGAGACCAAAAGTATACCACTTTTTTGTTTCAATTCCATCATACATTGTTGTAGGAGAATCTTTTCCAAGAGTAAAAATGGCTATTATTTCAATATTTTTTAGAGATATTGCCTCTTTTAAAACCTCAAAACCAAAAATATTGGCAGAAAGCCAGACAACACGCAGCACCATAATTACAACTCACTTTCTGATAAGGAGATATCATGCCATGTAATTAATTCATCTTTTGAAATTGACCGAAGAGATTTTGATCCAAGGATTTTTGAGTAATATTTAGGCTCGATTCCTGTACCTGGCCTTTTTATATCGATCATTTCCTCTGTCATTATGTCTCCCTTCAAAATATCTTTTGCTGCAACAAGACTTTTTCTGATAATAAATTTATTTGTCTCTTCTTCTAACGTTGGAACTTTTAATCCATTTCCCCTAGCCAATTCGACGACTCGTATCGCTCTTACCATCGCACGTAATTCATGAGGCTCAAGAGATGCTTTATGATCCGGACCTGCGAGCGTTTTATCCAATGTAAAATGTTTTTCTAAAACACATGCACCCATTGCTACGGCAGCAATAGGAATTGTGATTCCTTCCGTATGATCTGAATACCCTACAGGTACCTGAAATGCACAGCGCAGTGTTTCCATCGCACGTAGGTTGACAGAATTAATTGAAGCAGGATAATTAGTAGTACAGTGAAGAAGGACTATATCTTCAGATCCACATTTTTTCAAAAAATGAAATGCATCTTCGACCTCTCCAAGTGTTGCCATACCTGTGGACAAAATAATCGTTCTCTTTTTTTCTGCGATTTTTTTTAGAATGGGATAATTTGTAATTTCACCGGAGGGGATCTTGTATGCAGGTACCCCAATCCGATCGAGGAACTCAACACTCTCATTATCAAAGGGGGTTGACAGAAATAGTATCTTCTTCTTTTTTGCATAAGCAGAAAGTTCCCGGAATATGTCATCAGAGAGTTCTAGTTTTTTAATCATCTCGTATTGAGATTCATCTGAATGTGTTGTAATTTTCTGATAGTCAGCTTTTTCGGAAGTACAGGTAACAACCCTATCTGCATGAAATGTCTGAAACTTAACCGCATCCGCTCCGGATTCTACAGCTACATCAATAAGCTGCTTTGCAAGGTTTACATCTCCGTTATGATTGACTCCAGCTTCTGCAATGATGAATACCGGTTCTTCGCTTCCGATTAATCGGTCACCGACTTTGATTTTTTTATTGCGAGGAATAATGCCTATAACGTCCAGCCCCCGTCAACAATAATATTTTGTCCGGTGATATATCGGGATTGGTCACTCAATAAAAATAACAGAACGCCGGTAATATCATCAGTTCTAGCCATGCGCCCACCCAAAAACACGTTTGATGAATATTCTTTTATAAATGATGACGGCTGGCGATCTTCTATACCTCCGGGAGAGATCGCATTCACACGGATATTGTACTTGCCGAGGTACGATGCAAGATATTTCGTAAGATTTATGATTCCCCCTTTTATTGCTGCATATTCTACCGCCATAGTCATCGATGTCCCATCGTATATTTCGAATCTTGGTGCTGCAAAACCGTATATTGATCCCATATTAATGATATTTCCCGATTTCTGGATCATCATTTCCCGGGCAACCCATTTAGTGATATTGAAGTAGCCCCCCATATGCATACACACATTTTCACAAAAATCTTCATAGGTCACTTCCTCAAAAATTTTCCCAAAATTTTTGTTCCGTGGATACGCATTATTGACTAAAGCGGAGATAGTGCCAAATTCGTTTTTGCAATAATCAATTAATTCTTTCACTTCTGTGCTGTTCGTGATATCGCAATGCTGGTAACTGATATTCACGTTCCCGGTTGTTTCCGCAATCTCATTCGCAGTTTTTGTACCCATCTCATCATTAATATCTGCTATTATGACCGAATACCCTTTATCTGCACACGCTAGGGAAAAAGCCTTCCCTAACAATCCTGAACCACCGGTGATTATTACAACATTTTCCTTTACAATATTCATATGAAATAACCCTCTTACGCCAAGCGCTTGAATCCATCGTGTGCAACAGGGCCTTTAAGAAGAGAATTGATCTTACCATTTTCAATCCCCTGCTGGATTATACCAAATACTTCTTCGACATTTGAGAGATAATCCTCAACATTCAGGTCAGAATGGCTGTAAGACACATAGACACTCTTTGAAGCAAGAAATCCTCTTTTCAACATCTCTTGCGTGAACAGGGTATGCAATACCTGACTGTTGTCGGAGGCAAAATGAAATGTGGTAAGTGGAGGGATTCCCATGACTTCGAGGGGTAAGGAATATTCATTCGAAAGATTTTCCCATCCGCAACTGATCTGTTTGCCAATCGCTATCAGATGTTCAGGGACTTTTTTATCGATACATTTATTGATTGTGGCAATAGACGCGACAAGTCCAATACCCTCTGTCCAGTAGGTGCTGCTGATGAAGCTTTCCTGTGCACTTTCCATCACCTCTTTTTTCCCGACGATTGCTGCCATGGAATAACCATTGCTCATAGCTTTGCCATAAACCACAATATCTGGTATTACTTTATAGAGCGCGTGTACTCCTCCGACATTCATTCGCCAGCCGGATGTAACTTCGTCAAAAATCAATACTGCTCCAATCTCATCCGCAATTTTGCGAACACCTGAAAGAAATCCCGGTGCGGGTTCGTGATGACGGAGCGGCTCCATTACAATCACGCCGACATCGTTGGTTTCTACAATCATCTCAAGCTCATCGAGGTTATTATAATTGAAGGGCAGAGCAGTTCCTTTTAATCCACGTGGTACACCTTTTGGTTCAAGTCCAGGGAGTAATTGTCCGTCAAGATTTTTATTATCCGCTAAATTGGCAGCGAGATACCAGTCATGCCACCCATGGTAGCCACAAAATGCGACAATATCTTTACCTGTATAAGCACGACCGATCCGAACGGCAACAGCCATCGCCTCTCCACCGGTTTTAGCATATCGGATCATGTCTGCCCAAGGATGCAATTTCAGGAGTAATTCCGCAAGGTCCACTTCTTCAGGACAGTTCAAGGTTGATATCGATCCCTTATCAACTGCTGCATGAACCGCTGCATTAACCTCATTATCCGCATATCCAAGAATACAGGCACCAACACCCATGATGGACATATCGGTGTATTTTTTCCCATCAAGATCCCAGATTTCAACACCTTTCGCTTTTGAATAGTATGAGGGCCATTGATCGGGTAAAAACATCTCCGATCGTTTTGATAACAGCTGTGTTCCTCCGGGAATGATTTTTTTTGCTTTTTTCCACAAGGAAATTCCAGTATCATTATTTTTTTTCATAGAACCCCTCTTAGTTTAGCGTCCATCAATGCTTCGACACATATAAAATCACTCAAATCATCTACTTCCAATAGTTTGTATTTCTGAATGATATAGGCAAGTGTCAATTCATGGTAAAATGTTCTCCTCTCCCTAAATGTCTCTATCCATGAGATATACAAAGATCCATCAAAGAAAAAAACGTCGCTTAATTCCTGTCTTCGTAAAATATTGATATTGGAGCTGCCGTCGCTTTTTCTTATAAAACCATCGGGATTAATAATAACATTGAATTCGGGATGTCCCGATTCAAGTTTCGCAACGCTGACAATTGCTTTTGCTTCAGGTGTGTCAAGCAATTTTTTAATGCACGTATCGATATCAGCAGCATCTCTTAATGGGGACGTGGGTTCCAGAAGGACGATTAATGAAAACTGTTCGTTTCGCCTCGCTAAAAAGTCAAGTGCATGTATTATCACATCTGCTGTTTTAGAGGTATCCTCGGCAAATTCTTTAGGACGCAGGAAGGGAACTTCAGCGCCATTCTCCCGGGAAATATGGGCAATTTCTTTGTCGTCAGTACTAACTAGTATTTTATCAATATATTTGCTTTTTTTTGCCTCTTCAATCGTCCATACGATTAAAGGTTTACCCAAGAGGGGTCGGATATTTTTTTTGTGAAGACCTTTTGATCCACCACGTGCAGGTATTAGAGCAAGAATTTTTGGTTTCAAGATTTCCCTCGTTTTTTCTGCAATACAATCACTCGTTTTTTCATCAAATCTATAACAATACTAATGAATAAAAAATAATTTTTTTGTTAACGGAAAGTTATCTATAGAATTTATTCTTCCTCAATAAATTGGTTATGTTACAAGAAATATGAAATCTGATGTTATATCCAACGCTTTTCAAGAAACCCGGTTGAATAAGCTCTGGATATATTACATATAATGTCAATATTGTTAAGAATCTTCCCTGACAAAATTAAAGATAAGGATCGAAAAAGAGGCAGAAATTGTGAATAATTCAAAGAAACGTATCTTATTTATTAATATTCCTTCTCGCCGAGGGAGGGGCGGAAAGATGGTTCCTATGGGTCTTCTTTATGCCGGGAGCATTATTGAACGTTGCGGGCATAATGCAAAAATATATGATCCATATCTTAATGACGAAAATTTGACGAAACTGGATAATGGGGATTATTCAGAACTTGATAGGATTCTTGAAGAGTACCAGCCAGATATTGTGGCCTTTGGGGGAATTGCATCGTCATTCGGGCGCACAAAAAAATTATCTGGCTATATTAACGGAAAGCATCCGGGTATTCTGCAAATTTCTGGGGGCCCTCTTGCTTCGGTCTACAAATTACTTTTAACAAAAACGAATGTGGGTATCGTATTTCATGGAGAAACAGAAAGCACATTTCCGGTTTTTCTGGAACGGTATTGTAATGGATTGCCATACGCCGATATACCGGGTATTTCAACAATATGTTCAACTGGAGAGATCCATCGCAATCCGTTAGCACCACAAATTGAGAATCTAGACGAGATTCCGTTGCCGGACTACAATCTACTCAATCTGGAAATGTATTACCTGGATGAAATAGACTTGATTACTTCTCGCGGGTGCACCAACCGGTGTAGTTTTTGTTACCGCCATATGAAGGGACATCGTCAGCATAGTGTTCTGTATGTGATCAATCATATAAAGTTTATTATTGAAAAAGTTGGAATTACCCGATTTATATTCAATGATGAACTGTTTAATGCCAATAAACAATGGGTGCTTGATCTTTGTGATGCACTTGAACGAGAAAATCTGAAGATCTCATTCGGAACCAATTTCAGGGCAGATAAAGTTGATGAATATATGCTGAAACGAATGAAATCTGTAGGTTGCACTAGTATTAATTACGGGCAAGAATCCGGATCTAATACAATTCTGAAGGAATACCGGAAAGGTGTGGATGCAAAAACAAACTCTTATGTCACTCTCCTAACCCGGGAACAGGGTTTGAAATGCCCTGTACAGATTGTTATTGGATCCCCATCAGAAACACCCAGTACTATCAGGGAAACAACAGAATTTTTGATCGGTCTTGGTGAGGGGGATCTGTCAATAAATTATCTTATCCCCTATCCTGAAACACCCATCTGGGAATATGTGGAGAAAAATCAGTTAGTTAGTGATGTTGAGAGTTATTTAGATGAGATTGCACACTGGGGGGGTTCTCCGGTTCTTAATTTAACACAAAATCCTGATCATATTTGGCGAACGTGGAGTTTTCAGATTAAATCGGAGGTAAAATTAGCCCTTCTTAAAAAAGAGAGAAAACTGCTAAAATTCACTTATCAATGGATTGCTACAAAAATATTATTATTTGGTTATTCGGTAGTACCGAAAAAAATTTCACGATTCATACGGGATATGAAAGTGTATGGATAAATCGAACGCTGTATTTTATGGCAGTTGTCCGATATATAATATAATCAATTTTTTGGAATTTTCACAATTTCTCTCAAGCCTCAGCCGTGATTTGAACACGGGACCTGCTGATTACAAGTCAGCCGCTCTGCCAACTAAGCCACTGAGGCGCCATATACTATAATCATTGAAACGTAAAAAAGA
>Ga0194039_1000803_pt1 | contig 17899 bp, 18 predicted proteins | sample JunL228m_MetaG_FD_148679 | JGI IMG/M metagenome (GOLD analysis project Ga0194039, IMG submission 148679) | Anoxic zone freshwater microbial communities from boreal shield lake in IISD Experimental Lakes Area, Ontario, Canada - Jun2016-L227-8m | ecosystem: Environmental > Aquatic > Freshwater >... | reverse complement strand
CAGTATTTTATGCACCACCCTGAACAATTTTTCCGGTCCCACCACGAACATGCAATAATAGACCTTAATAATCCTTACATCATTTCAGGCCAGGTGCTCTGTGCAGCGGCAGAACTACCAGTAACATCAGGTAATGATGACCGCTTTTTTGGAAAAGACCTGGGGCGGGTCCTTTCATCACTCGCGGGGGAACACCTGTTAAGCGAGACACTGAGAGGGTATGTCTATTCAGGAAGCCGGAGACCAGTCGAATTAGCCAATCTTTCAGCGATCTCTTCGATCACGTTCAAGGTCATGTGCAATGGGAAGACACTCGAGACGATGGACCAGTCACAGGCCTTTCGGGAAGCTCATGAAGGGGCCATCCTCTATCACCAGGGGGAGAAATACCAGGTTCAATCGATGGATTTCGACCGCCATGTCATCAGGGTTGAACGCGTCGATGTAGATTATTACACAAAACCACTCAAGTCAACAGAGGTCAGGATTATCAGGGAGGAAAAAAACCGGAAAGTTGGAAACAGCAGGCTCTCCTTTGGGGAGGTGACGGTCACCGAGCACTGTACTTCCTACCAGGTCATGCTCTATGATACGATCATCAGTATCGAGCCGCTTTCCCTGCCCCCAGTCACATTCAATACCCGGGCGCTATGGTTTGTTGTATCCCCCGAGGTATATTCTGTTATAGAGGATCGCGGACTGGATTTTGGGGGCGGGCTTCACGGTGCCGAGCATGCACTTATTGCCGTGATGCCATTCCATGTCATGTGTGACCGCAGGGATATTGGGGGCTTCTCTTCCACTGCATTCCCCGGGTCAGGTGAACCAATGGTCGTAATATACGACGGGTTTCCGGGGGGTATCGGCCTTGCAGAAAATGCGTTCGCAAAATTTGAGGAGATCGTGAAGATGACTACCGGCCTGGTCCGGGACTGCAGGTGTGAAAAGGGATGCCCGTCCTGTATCTATTCACCAAAATGTGGAAATGATAACCAGCCTCTTGACAAGCAGGCAACGGACCTCCTGCTTGAATCATTGCAGGAGTCTGTTTCCGTCGAGGCTCAATACCAGGCCTGATGGGTTTATAGCTCGGTAGTGAGCAAATGATGGGAAATTTGATCTCCCGTTTGTACATACTCCATGCGGCGGAGGATATTTGAGGCAGGACTCTTGATATGATTGCAGATTATTTATCCGGGTCAGATCCAGACCGTCCGAGTATTTTTTTTACAATCAGGCGGGAGCTGCAGAGAGCACCATCGGGACACCTGTTTATCCTGACCACACGGGCGTCAAGTGATTGCTCCGCAAGCTTGCGAACCAGCACTTCCGTATCAAAGTGCTGGTTGAACCCGATCGTTATCACGTCAGGCCTGATCTCCCTAATCGGTCGGAACATGTCGGTAGGATCCCCAAGGACTGCATGGTCAACCGCTCGAAGGGCAGCGACCATGCTCCTCCGCTGTTCTTCGGGGATCACCGGACTTGGTTTATGCCTGACATTTGCATCCCGGGCTACGATGACAAAGAGTTCATCCCCGAATTTTCCAGATTCCTCCAGGTAATAGATGTGGCCCGGGTGTAACAGGTCAAATGTCCCGGTTGCCACGACGCGGGTCACGGGATCACCACCATTTTTGCGGCAGTACCATCCGCATGGTAGCACCGCCAGTCAGACCGGGTGTAGGGCAATCCGATGATGAAATGGTACCGTCCTATGACGGGGAAAAACCGGAGGTCCGCATCAGAGGGCTGAAGGACCCCGTTGGGGTGGCTGTGAGCACTTCCGGCTACGTGCGGGTCAAGTGGCATCATATCATAGTGCAGGTTCGCATGGCTCTCTCCGCTCGTGGTGCCGGGAAGGAAGTTCAGCTCGTCTATCACACCATCTTTCTCGAGCAACACTGCTACAAATTCGTTGGGATGACTCTCAATTGCGATCTGGCACATCAGGTCCAGCAATTCAAGACGTACCCCAAGGATATTCATTGTGGTATCAGCCCACCCAAAACCCGGTTAAAAAAATATGCAGATTTCATAGGATCCGGTATACCTGGGGCTATTTCTGGCCGATGATTTTGATCATATGGTACCCGAACTGCGATTTTACGGGCCCGACAATTTCTCCTTCTTTCCCTCCAAACGCAGCTTTCTCAAATTCCGGTACCATCATATCCTTCCCAAACCAGCCAAGGTCTCCGCATTTCTTGCCCGAAGGGCACGTGGAAAACCTTTTTGCAAGTTCATCAAAGCTCTCACCATTATTCAATCTTTTTTGCAAGTCACGTGCCTGGTCTTCAGTCTTGACCAGGATATGTGCTGCATGCACCTGTCGCACCATGAATATAGTAAAGGAGTGCGCGTTCTAAAAAGGTTACGGGGTTTCAGGGTCACATCGACTTTTTCAAGCGTCTCATGCCTCCCGGGAACGATTGTTCCTATCGCTGCGAAATTAAAAATCCCCGTCCTGTTCAAAACTCCGTCCAAACCGGATGGCCAGTTCTGCCTTGTAAAGCTCTTTCCCAAGGTATGCAGCATGATCAAGCAATGATACATCACCACTTTTTAAAATCAGATCAAACACATCTATCCAAAGCCGGCCTTTTACTGCCCGGCCATTAATGACAGCAACGATATGGTCATCTTCCACCCCGATCCTGAAATTGCCTTGCGGGTCATACCGGAGTTCCCCCTCAGGCAGACTCGCGCAGGTCAATGATTTGTAGGATAGCGGGGGTTCCCTTCTCCTTCTTTTCTCCTTGAGGATGAGGAGATCGATTCCAAGGTCTTTCGGGTACGGCCGATCTGTAACAAGGACCATCATTTCTGTGGCAGTCCGCATCTCCCGGACAGAACCTTTTGTTTTATCGCTGTGTTCGCTCGTAAAAATTACTGATGCACCGGTCTCTTTCGCCATTCCGGCGAGGAGCGCATTCATACCGGGAGAGTCCGCATCCAATAATTCCACGACGTTCCCTGCCCCAAAAAAGACAGGGTACCGGAAGCGTTCCGAAAATGCAGATAGAGATGAGACAAGCCCGGACCCGACCGGCTGGAGGAGCGGATCGGCAATGAGGCAGGTGATCCCTGTCTGCTCTGCCAGCAGTAGGTTCTCCTCCAGGCTTTGTTGGTACGGTACCACTACTGCTGTAGCTCCTGCATCCGCGACTGCCTTCCCAATAACGGGTATGTTGCCATCATGAAGGCTGAGCACAAAATCGGCCCGGAAAAGCCCCGCTGAAATCAGGACCGGGTCCTGCGTGTCAATCGCAAGGGGTCCGGGCACATCAGCTACCAGGGAAAAACACCGGGTAACATCGTCGGCAGTGGCATCAAACCCGAAGCCCAGGTCAACAATGTCCGCCCCCGACCGGAATGCCTGATGAACTGCAGTCTTTAAGTTCTCATGCCGGTGGGCATCCATTATCTCGGCGAGAACTTTGATCCTGGAAGTCCCCCCGATCTTTATGCCCCTGATAACATAGTCATACGAAGCACCCCATTCAAGTTCATCGAGTTTCCGGCAGGCTTCCTCGTGTTTTACTTCTGCGATGAAATCATCTGCCGGGACAGATCGTGAAAGCGGCAGGGTATCCAGCGAGGAAAGCACCCGTCCAAGGTCCGCGGCATGCCGGGGCCCGAGATAAATAGGGATACCGGTCTCCACCTCCACCGTCTGGAACGAGGCAGTGACCATGCCGGACACTATCACCATATCATACTCCCCTTTTTTTATCAGGTCGCGGAGGGTAGCAGGGGTTAAAAACGACGCAATTTCTCCGGTTACCACGACTTCTGCGTCAAAACCTTTTGCAACTTCCAGTACCGCCGCATAGGTTGCTGCACCAGTCGGGAGAAGTATACGCATAAGTTCCCATAACCTCTAATCAACAATGAAACTTTGAGTTATGTATATCTGTTGATGCACCAATATCATTGATCATGACAGGGGAAGCGGGACAGGAGTTAAAGGGCCCCATTGCCGATTTCGTTAGCAATTGCAGGGCTAAAAGCACGTTACAGGCGTACCGTGCAAGTGTGTTTTCGTTTCTTGATTTCATTTATCAGAAGAACCACCGCAAAGGCAAAAATGCTACACCCGAAGAGCAGTCCCTGTACTCTGGAGTGGCAACTCAGTACCTGTCCGAAGGCCGTGACTACACCAACGATTTTTTACGATATATCAAAAGCATTCGTGAAATACCACCATTGACGGTCAAACTCAGGTATGCCGCAATAAACGAGTTTTTCAAATTTCATGATATTGAACTCACAAAAAAACAGCTGGGTGCGGTCCGCTCACAAATCCCCCTGGGTAATACCCGGACCGTTGAACGTGATATTGAACACGAGACGGTAAAGACATTGGTCGCGCACATGGACGTCCGCGGTCGGGCCTTGTGCCTGGTCCTCGCAAGTAGTGGTATGCGCATTGGTGAAACCCTCCAGTTACGATTAACCGACATTGACCTGATATCGGAACCCTGCGAGATAACCATCCGCCAGGAGTACACCAAAACGAAGATGCAGCGGTTTACCTTCATCAGCAAAGAGGCCACGATAGCAGTTCGCGAATGGTTGAAGGTCAGGGACAAGTACCTCGTATCAGCGGAGAACAGGAACGCGGGCCTTATCAGCGTGGGGATAGGAAAGGCCAAAAGTATCCATGATGACCACCTGTTCCCATTCTCAACACAGACCGCAAGCCAGATGTGGGAAACCGCCCTGAAGAACGCCGATCTATATTCCCTGGACCCCTCCACGGGAAGAAAACAGATACACCCACACATGCTTCGTAAATTCTTCCGCTCCCAGCTTGCCATGTCCTGCCCCGTCGATATTGTCGAGGCATTAATGGGACATGCGGGGTATCTCACCGATGCATACCGCCGCATCAGCAAAGCACAGATGAAGGAGGCATACCTGAAAAATGAATTCAGGGTAACCATCCAGGCACCACGCGAGCTTCAGGAAATATCAAACAACTTCGAGAACAAGATGGCGGCACATAGTGATCTGATTGTGCACCTGTCCAACGAAAACCTTCAGCTGAAAAACCAGATCGGCATGATCCTGCGAGACGTGGAACGGATGAAGTACCTTACCAGCATGATCGAAAGTGACCCCCGGTTCCCGGCCCTGGCAGACCCGAGATCTGCATAATTTTTTTCTCTCTCTAGTCTTTTTTGGTGTTCAGGTGTTCAGGGTCTTTTTTGTGATTTTTTCAACGTCATTACATTCTCTGAATTTGATATAGCGTGATTAAAATGGATATTGATCCTGAACAGCCCGGTTGTTCAGGTATGGTCACGTGTGTTCAGGGGGTGTTCAAGACCGAAAAATTATGAAATGTTGATCAGTGTTCGATAATATTCACGAAGTTCTTTCCGTGTCCTTTCAATTTCGTCGACCCTGTTATTGAATATGGTCCAAAATTTAGATTCTATTTCTATGGGTGGGCTTGGACTTTTTTCGTTATCAGAAGCCATCACCCTATATCTCCAGTAGTCTATGAAAACTGCTGATACAACCAGGTAATACACTAAGTGCAACCCCAGGTCATCCATGCTTTGTTTAAGTGTATCTTCAGTAAACAGGCTCCAAAAAATAAGAGAATGATCTGCAGACGGATAATATAAACTGCAAAACAACGTGGGAGATTGTGACACCCCTGCGCGAATAATTCCTGAAGCTTTCTCCATTTCCTTTTCGGATAAATTCCAATCGATAAGATATTGTTCTTTATCTTCAATAGGTTTGACTAAGGTTATGCCCAAGATGGTATGCAAAAAACGGTCATTGAAATCGTTATCCAAAAGAAATTTTTGCATCCCCTTTGAATAAAATATCGCATGTATTTTACGGCGTTCTTCATCTGGAATAATATTTTTCGAATAGAATTCCTGTATCAGGAATTCTGATACTACATCCCGGTTCGGATAGTTAAGAGACCAGATATTTGATCGCCCAGATTTTTCTGTTTTAATTATCAGGCCATCAAAGTGCAATTTCTCTAAATGGCTCTTAATTGTTTTTAGATTTATTATTTTGTAATCTTTAAAGAGATATTCTCGTATTTTCGGCTCTTCAACCCCTTCCTCAAAATTTAAAATATATTTAACGATTTCTCTGAGGACGAACCCTCTTGGATACCCGACACCAGGTGCTATACCATCAACATTCGACATTTGTTCCAGCTACTGCTTGATCCGAATACCGTATTAAACAGTATGGACATGTGTTACACATTACTATATATATTCTAAAATCTACTTCTTACGTGGATAGCAATGTCCAGCCTACGTCAGCGAATGACCATCCAGATTGCTCCCGAGACGGTTTCACGACTGAAAAACCTCGGGATCAAAGGTGAGACCTATGATCACCTGTTGCAAAGACTGTTGAACGAGCGCGGCCCTCCCGGCGGGATGATCGCGTGAGAAAAGCGAAACAGGCCCGGAGCGTTTGCGGCGACACCGGGCGCATGCACGACATGACATCGGCAGACTTGATCTCGTATTCAAACAACTTGATGCTTTCCCAGAATGTTTTGACAATTTCAAGGGACGAGTTATCCAGGTTGCCGAAAATTCATCGCACCTTTGCCGAACAAGTACTGATCAAAGAAAATAAACTGCGAGTTGTTTGAACATGAATGACAAAGTAACGGCCCTTCTGGATACCTACCGAAACAAGGGCATCGAATTTACTGTTGAGGATGTGGAATATTTCGAGACCCTGTGGAATCGGTTAACGAAAGAATTTGCCCTATTGGAAGACAGCGCACTACGGTCCGTTGAATCCAACCTCAAACACCGGAAGGGTATTGCGTCTTCTCTGCCTAATGTCCCGGACGGCGCGTCCGACCTGCCGATAACCCCGATAGAGAAGATCGGCGCCTTCGCAAAGATGGAACCGGCTGCGGTCCGCGTGAACGTGGTAAAACTGTTTACGCCGAACCATTCACGGATCGTCCAGGCCGGGATCATTGGCGACCAGACGGGGACGTGCAAGTTCACGACATGGGAAAATTCTGCGAACCCCGCGCCCTTCGTCGAGGGGAAATGTTACGAGATCCAGTGGGCCAACGTGGATTTCTACAACGAACGGGTGCAACTGATCATCACACAGGCAGAAGTCAAACCATGGAACGAAGACATCCCGGTGAAACGCACCGACCGCGACACCCTGAAAGGCTTCATTACCAAGGTATTGAGCGCCGGGTTCGTGAACCGCTGCCCGGTTGAAAAATGCCGTAAACCACTGACTCTATGCTCAGGGGGATATTTCTGTACCGATCACGGTTTTCAGATCCAGTCAATCCCCGACCTGCGTGCCCGGGTGATACTTGACGGAGAAATTGCCCGGATTGTCTATCTCAATGCGCTGGTGATAGATGGTTTAACGGGTTTCTCGGTCTCTGACGCGGAGGAGATCTTAAGGACCCAGCCCGTCGGCGGATTGTTTGCCGTTGAAAAGCGCCTGCATGACCTGATCTTCGGGCGGGCCCTGGTGGTGCACTCGTCACCGATGAAAGACCAGGCGTTCGCACAAGACGCGGCGTTCATCACCTCGCCGGAGGCGGCATAATGCCGGGAGTGTACATTCCTCAAAGCGGCCGGAACGCCGCTATTATCGAAATGCAACAGGTCCGTGAGACGGGAAAGGAAAGCGGGGAGAAAACAGCGCCGACCTATGCCATTCTCCCGAACGGTGAACGGGCGTACCGGTTCTTCTGGATCGGTGTCCTGACCGACACAAAGAAGGATGAACGCGGCAGTATCACCGGTTTTTTGTCAGACCCGACGGGTATGATCCGGATGAGGGTGCACCCGCAGTACCAACAGAAGGCATTCGCGGCCTTGTCGTTGATCGAGGCGCCACAGTTTATCGCCGTATCCGGGAAGGTGAACGTATACGCTCCACCGGATGGGAACAGCGATGAGCGGTACATCACCCTGAAACCCGACGACCTGGCCGTAGTAACAAAAACTGATCGCTTGTTGTGGGTGAAGGAAACACTCCGGGCGACAGATGACCGGTATACAGACGCACCGGAATGGTGGATGAATGAACGGGGTACCATGATTACCTTAATCGAAGAAGAGACCGCGAGAATGGCGGTGCCCGCATGACTCCAAAGACCAGCGAATTGGCAGCCATCATTTGCGGCGATTGCGGGTATGAGATCCCCGGCAGGAAGCCAGCCTCCAGGGTTAGAGAGAACCAGGACAGGGCACCCCACTGTACCTGTGCACCGGTGACACGTGGGACGGTCGGGTGTGGTCACGATTGAGCGTTGCCGAGGAAATCAACCCGGCACTATCTGACAGGATACCCGAGCAGCTCAGGCGTGAAGACCTCCGGTTCATCAGGATGCCGAGGAAATCAAAGGGCGGCCCCGATAACGAAGCAGGGTGGAACCGGGATAAAAATTACCCGTATGACAACCCGGGATTCAACTTTTTTCTCACTGACAATTGGAATTATGGCGTATTCCCGGCGTCCGGCTCACCGGTTGTGATCATCGACGTTGACGAATACGAGGCACTCTGCGCTCGAGGTGCCCTTACCGGGATCGATGGCGAGACCTTCACCGTCGAGACCGGGAGCAGTACGCCGGAGAGACGGAAGTACCATATGTACCTTGAATGCCCGGGGTTCGAGGGGAAAACAGTGATGTTCGGCCCCGACGACCAGCACCTGGGCGAAGTATATGCCCAGCACCCTGACAAGGGCACCGGGTATGTTGTCGGCCCGGGGTCGGTGCACCCATCGGGGGACCTGTACACGGTCACCGTGGACCGTCCGATAAAGAAAATTACGTGGGAACACCTGTTTGAGGCGCTCATCTCGCGGGTCAATACGTCAGGCAAAGAACCCAGACCTAAAACTCCGGGAAAGGTCACCCATTACCGGACGCTCACGGAAAGCCTGAACCTGGACATTGCGGCCACCTGCAGGCCCGACAATGCACGGCGCTCAGGTGACGAGACCATCGGCGGGAACCCGGTCCACGGGTCCACAAGCGGGACCAACTTTTCCGTCAACAGCCAGAAAAATACCTGGCATTGCTGGCGGTGCAACTCGGGCGGGGACCCGTTGCTCTGGATCGCCGTGGAAAGCGGGATCATCAGCTGTGACGAGGCCCGGCCCGGGGTGTTGAAAGACCGCGTGAAGATGGAAGCGCTCAACCAGGAGCTGATTAAGCGGGGGTATTCCGTTATTCGCGAGCCAAAAACGGAACGTGGCAGACCGTTACCGACCAGTAAGGGGATAGGTCCCCACCGTAGTACCGGAGAGGGACCGGTGTTACCCGTTACGGTTGACCAGATCGATGGGTTACGGTTAGAAAAGTCCAAAGAAAAATTTGTGGGTGAAACCCGTAATGACAACCTGATCGCCTACATCCGGCATGCCTACCGGTCAGCAAAAGGCTGCGACAAACAGGGGTTAACGCTGGACAAGGTGGTGGCGTTCAACCTGAAACGGTGCGACCCTCCGATCGCAACGACCGAGTTACAATCACTCTTCGAACGTGCGATAGCCGACCTGGTAACGGTGGATGGACCACCCCCGGTCACCACGGATGAAGAAGTCCACGACGAGGCGTTAACGGTCCTGACGACCGGGGAACCGGTCAAATACTTCAGCGATACATTTTCAACACTTCATAGTGGCGACGACGAGATCGGGAAGGTATTCCTGTGCGCCTGGGCGGTGCAATGTGCGACAACTACCACCGGTATTCAGCCTGGCCTGGATGGGCGGAAGGGTGCTGGTAAGACCTCCGGGGTCCGTGCGGCTATTCACCAGTACCCTCAGGAGTACGTCTTTGATACGAGTTTTTCCAACAGAGCGTTGTTTTATGACAACCGGATTCGCCCTGGCTGCGTGGTGTTCTCTGATGAGACGTCAACGTTACAGCCCGAGTTTGCAAGCACGATCAAGCGGGCAATGTCTAAATTTCAGACGGGGACCGAGCACCTGACGGTTGAAAAGACCGCATCGGGTAAGATCGAGTCTAAACAGGTGAAGATTCCCGAACGGGTGATGTTCATTTTTACCGGCGTTTACGATACCGGTGATGACGAAGTATTAGACCGGCAGTACCGGTTATCGCTGGCGCCCAACAAAGCGGCTGGTGAATCATTCACCCAATTCTTAAAAGACCGGATGAAGACAGGACGGGATGAGTACCCGGTCACTCACGAAGTACGGGTGTGCCGCGAAATGTTGCGGATTATGAAATCCCATGTATTCCGGGTAAAAATTCCATTCAGTGACAGTATTATCTTTTCCGATATGGATGCCCGGCGCGATATGATCATGTTGTTCGACTTCATCCAGGCGTCTGCGGTGATCCATTTCATCCGGCGCGAACAGGTGGACGATAACGGCGTGATCGAACTTACCGCGACGATGGAAGATTTCGGGATTGCATCCAGGATCTTTACGGCAAGTGAAAATACCCGGCAGTACCGGTTAAGCAAGGATGAACGGGCGTTGTTAGACTGGATGGCAGAACGCAGCAAGGCAGAAGGGATGACCGAACGCGAGATAGCCGAAGGATGGGGAAATAATAACCGGATGAGGATCCGGCGCCTGTTGTATGGGAACGATGGGAAGTCCGGCCTGGTAAACAAGGTCCCGGGGGTGATGGTTGAAAAACAGACCATCCCGAGTCCACAGAACCACGACCGGAAGGTACAATGCAACGTCTATTTCTGCCCGTCATCCCTGAAGAGTAACCTGCTAAGCCACACGACGTTTGCGGTCCTGGAAGAAAAGGACGGCGAGTCATGAACGCGTCGCGGTTGATCCTGTATGCCACGTCCGGGTCCCTGGTAGTGATCTGGCTGGCATCCTTCGCCATTTCTTACGTCTCCCTGGTGGGCGTTGCGGCTGCTGGTGGGATTGTCTATCCGTGGGTATGGTTGTGGCCCTTATTGCTCGACGCGTTTATGACGATTGCCAGTCTTGACGTGATACGCCGGGAGATGAACAACGAACCGACGATGGTCGCATGGGTCGTGGTGATTGGTGTTACCCTGGTATCTACCGGATTCAACATTACCCGGGCCGATGCAAGCATGCTGAGCTGGGCTGCCCATGCACTTGCACCGGTCGTATGTTTCCTGTCTTTTGAAATTGAAATGGGGGTACTTCGATCACACTTCCGCCACCTTGACAACCTGCCCGACACCGGTGAAACTTCAGCTGTCAGGGAAATTGTCAAGAGATCCATTGGTGTTGTCAGCGCTGACAAGTCCGAAATGTCAGCAGTCGTGAAGGTGAACGGAACCGGAACACCCGAAATTAAACCAGATACCCTGCGGACCAGGCGAAACAAAATTGCCACCTATTTCCAGGAACACCCGGATGCAGGGTATGCCGAAGCGGCGAAGGAGCTCGGGGTTTCGCGCCAGGTTGTCAGGAACCATGTGATGAAATTGTCACTTTCGCGGAATACGGGTGGTGAGTAATGATCATTTCGCGCTCCTGAGAAACGGTGATTCCGGTATGGTATCACTAGGATGATAGAATTGATAAAATTCCTTTACCCCCGGGGTCCAGTGTTCCGTCGCAAGGGCATCAGGTCATGCTGGCCGATAACGAGGTGCCCGCCATGCACCGAGAGATGTGGGGGAGTTGCATGCTCCGAGCCCCCACATCCTGCCGAGTGCTTCGATGATGCGTTCATCTGGCAGGGTGGTGCAAACCTTACATAGCCCTCATTCCAGCGCCCGAAACCGACACCGGGTGTAACGACAATATCTGCCCTACCCCGCATCATCGCGGAAAATTTCATGCAGTCCTCGACCTACATCCATACGTAGAATGTTGCTTTGAGTGCCTGGACGTTGTGGCCCAGCTCATGAAGTCCTTTTAAAAGCATACCCTGCCCTCTCATCAGTACGGGTTGAGGAACTCCGCCGCGTGGTGCGAAGGTCGAAAATGAAATGATTGCACAGGACTGAAACGGCCAGTTGTAACGCCATAAAGACTATACTTAAGATGTTATTACCAATCTCATCGCCATATTCTTTTAGATTTTTAAAAACGGAAATTAGATTGAGTGTGAAATGGGCCGAACGTTCGATGAGGGTGTAGGGTTAATCTGATTGATTTCTGATTATCTTTTTTGCTTCGTCATTCCAATAGACATATTCAATACAAATAGGTGACGCAGTGTTGATTAGCGAGGTGTCTGATAACGAGTTATAAGATATTAGATCATCACCAATTGACAAAAGGAAAATTTATTACAACACTTAATGATCCATCAATAAATTTCTCTTTTTCAAAATGGAGTTTAGAAAGATTGCCGGAGTACATCTGGATTGGTTTTATTCTGGATTATTACGGACGAGAGGAGGGGATGAAGAAAATACATGTAATTTGTACAAAATTACATGATATTGCAGAATCTATCATTCTTCCAAGATTATCAGAAATATTTTCATTAAATGATGCTGAACAAAGCAGATTCTATCAAGAAATACTTAAAATTATTTCGAAAGACGTACTTGCACCGTTAACATTAATCTTTGCATATAGTAGAAATCCATTGTTTTCCCAAAATTTCGCATCCCCTGAACTTCCGATGAACGATAGACTCTATAAAATAATGGATATATTAAGAAAAACATCAGATCATCAATCTGAATTATCAACAGATATCAGATATGTCGTTCTTTGCTATCTTTCATTATCGAATAAATTTCATTTGGCTAATCAGGAGCAGGTTGATCTGCTCACTCAATATCCTACGATGAAACATGATAATCCAGTAATGCGGCACGCTAGGCCTTTCATAAGAGCAAGTGAAATCGGTATATCTGATTTTGATAAGTCTGCTAATAACGAACATGCATCGTTCTTCTGGGAGAGAATTAGTAAAATGACAGATTGCAAACTATTTAAAATACAATTTGAAGAAGAGAAGAGGGATACTGATCAATATATCCAATGTTTACAGGATATTTATTCGTACTTAAGCGAAGTGTTTACAAAAACATCGCCGCTCGATAATAAAATGCTTGTATTACTTGGTATCGCAACCTACTCATTCAAGCGGATAAAGGAAGTTTCCGATCATAAATTAAGCAATACAATCGTGGGTAGGAGTTCTGTAAGGGTTTTAATTGAAAATTACATTATGATAAAATATCTTATAAAGAACGAACTCTCTCACAAGGATATTTGGAATGAGTTTCAGGAATACGGAATTGGACAATTCAAACTTATTGTTGAAAGGTCAAGAGAACAAACACCTGTCAGAGAAAACTCCCATGTTGATTATAAATATCTAGAGATTTTGGTAAAAGATTTCAAAAATGAGATGTTTCTAGATATGGATACACGATATTTTGATAATAAAAATATTCGTGATAAAGCAAAGATTGTAGATGAAAATCAACTTTATGGATTGTATTACGATTATGACTCTGCTTTTGAACATGGTCTTTGGGGAGCCATACGGGAGAGTTCTTTACTAATTTGTAATAATCCACTTCACCATTATCATTGCATTCCGGATATCAATGATGAACAGAACCTTAAAAGTGTCTGGCCTGATTGTGTAATGGTGATGAATAAAACGATCAACGTTTTTGATGAAATATATGGTATTCCTGATTCATTAGTGAAGGGGATTTTGGATTTTGAAAAGTAATGATTTGTTATTTGAAAAAATCTGTTTAATCCAAGCAGAATATCGGCTCATTCTTGAAAAAATCGTAGACAATGTATCCCCTGATGATATTTCAGATGCTATACTCGATGAGATAAATTTATTCTGGACAACTCGGCTAGATATAGTCGATTTATATCTGCGGAATCTAACCTCCACCCAAGATACTTATGCATTTACAGGAGCAACCTTCTTAGATCTAGAGGAATTAGAACATTATTCCCTCATATTGTTAGGAGATATTCAGATTCTTGATGACCAAGCGTATATTTATGCAAATGTTGTTGCCAAAGTAAAAAATTCTGAATTAACCCAAAGAATGAGAAGACAAATCATTAACTCAATTAGAAGTAATCTTGAGATACTTTCAAATTTCAACAACAACATTTTAGTGTTACCATTACGCTCATCAGATTTTGAACATCGAGAATTAATCCTGAAAAATATGAATCATGCATTTTTAGAATTATTCAAGAATCCCCCTGGCTCAATGGAGGAATATTTTGAAACATATACAACAATTGATGATCTTTGTAATGGTCTGCGGGATTATGTCCCTAATGTACTGATTCTGTCTGACAATGACGATATCTCCAAACCGTTTGAGGAACGGTTGAATATTGCCCTGAAGGATAAGTGTCTTTCACTAGGTATAGATGAGTCTCCAGCCTTCAAATTCAGAACTATAGTGACTGGCTATCTTGGCCAAGCATTAGATATCATCCTTTCCTGTGACACTTACAAAATAATACCATATATCAGATATTCTGTTGCTTTTCATTATGTTCTATTACTAAGTAAAAATTTTTCAGAACAATGGGAAATCCAACCAATGTTTTTCAAATGCTGTCTTGCCCGAATTATTTATCAGAATTTTGACGTTGAACGTTTCAAGGATGTTGATTTCAACATTTATTATACTGTTGTAAGGAAGAGTAATTTTTACCAAGATCTTCTTTCTGCATTTCCCGTTCAATCAATGGAATGTGTCTCTGCTAAAGAAATGAATAATAATGTTCGAGAAAAGCTTGAAAAATTCTATTCTTTATTCGATAACGGATTTATTGAGTCATAATATGAGTCGTCAGGAACGATGCCATTGTTGGAAAGCTCGAGGAGGATCTTCACACCTACGCATCTGCCGAGCGAACCAATGAGGTACTGGATAGGATTGGGAATTTTTCCATGCCCGCCCATGCCGACCGGCGCTTCTATCGGAAACTCGATCTCGCCGGATTTCGTGAGGGCGGTAAATTTCCTTCGTCATTGAACGTGACGATCATGTTCACCGGTTTCCACTCCATTCTCGACTTGTCCTATGGAATCTCCGAGCTCATGGTGACCGGTTGTTTACGCGATCCAAAAGAGTGCTGAGGAAATATAATGGAACCCACACGGATTCTTTCCCACTGTTTTTGAAGGAGTGTGAGTTCATGGTTAATTACGGAACACTAAAGCAACAACTCGAAACGTTGAGGCTGCGGGGGATATATAAAACTCTAATCTAATACAGCCCCAAAAAAAATACAGATAATGGTTGACACTATATCGCAGAAATCTCCAGGTCGCGAATTTTATTCTTATGGAAGATCCAAAATTGTGTAATGTCAAAAAAATAGGGGGGAGTCAAAGCCTTTTACTATCCTCAATCCTATAGTCTAGGCGCGAGGGTAGCCAAGCTTGGTCTAAGGCGTCGGACTTAAGGTACAGTCAAAAAAAGGTGTTTAAAAATAACTTATTAATGTTCGAACGTCTTTACGCGACGCTGGTTTTGGATAATATTTTGGAGGTGTCTTCGGAAAATTCGAGTCTGTGGGTATTTCTGGATTTAATTTTCAAAATGCCGTGTTACACAACGAACTGTTTTTCGGGCTCCAGTATTTCAACGAGCCTACAATTATATGAGACAACGAAATTGGAAGGAGGTGACCTAATTTTACTTATTTTTCGTTACTTCCTGCCTATATGGAGTATATCGAGTTAGAGCTGTTACAGTGTAGTGCCGTCGCAATTTTAGGAACGGGGAATAGCCTTGATATCGATATCAGAGTGTTTTTTTTAACGCCGTAATCGGTCTCTCGCCGGGCCTGCCGAAAGGGAAACAGTTATCCAAAATATTCCCGGTGGAGACAGATGTTAAATTGGAAGCCATGTGTTTTTTAACGGCGTCAAAACCTCTTTGGGGACCGCCGGTCCCCAGCCGGTCGGGCAAACCCCGGGCATGAACCGTAACTCTGTCGCCTTGTTATGATCGGTTGGCGCAGTGTCCACGAGCCGCACGGGCGAGCATGTGTGCAATCAGGGTATCAGAGAATTGAATATATCCCATACAACGATGATCTATCAGTCCAGTATTCAGGAAATTGCCATGAAACCGGTTAAGGTTGAAACCATACGCTCACTCTTCGCAAGTCTGGAAAGGGGTAACTCCGAAGAATTTTTCCAACATGTCGTTCCAAATGTTGATTGGACGGTCATGGGGACTCACCCACTTGCCGGGAACTACCATGATCGGGATATTTTTATTCAGAGTACTTTCCACCGACTCAACAAGGTCCTTAAAGATGGTGTTCGCCTCAGGGTCACGAACATCATTACTGCCGATGACACCGCAGTTGTTGAACTGGAAGCTCTCTCCACTGCACTGAATGGCGCTCCATTCAAAAACCGGTATTGTTGGATCTGTAGATTTGAAAACGATAAAATCGTGGAGGTCAGGGCGTACCTCGATTCGGCTCTCGTGCAGAAGTTGCTCGATGAGAATGAACCTGGCACAACGTAAATCCTCACAAATAGGTCCAGGAGAACAGTATTTTGCTGCAGCGTTGTCAAGACCTGCGGACCCTGCGTCCAGGGTGCGACCGCCCCTGGCTCTGCCGTTTACCTGGTATACGCAAACGGACAGCATGTTGGCCTCCTTGTTTCCTCGCTCGCGTTGCTCCGGCTCCGGGCCGCGTCGTCTGCACATCATGCCCTGGTTATTTTCGGTTGACTGCTGACACGGTGACGCACCAGACATTCGTCGCATACTCCTCGTCTGCTGCTGTTTTACGCCACTGTATTTAGCCGATTTCGATCCGCTAAATACCGTGGGGGCCATTGATATGCCCCCACAACATGCTTTTCGTTCTGACTTGCCGGTTCTCGATGCCCGAGGCGCGTGGCGCCACCTGCGACGGGCCGACGAAAATTGGGATGGGGGGTAGGTTGTTGGCCCGGAGCCAGCGACGAAGGCAACGGTCGGAGCGAAGCGACGGAACCGGTGCCGAGGAGCGACCTCGTTTTAGGGTCCTGTCATGATCTACCTGGGCCCCGGTTGACCTCGCAACCAGCGACGAAGTTCCTGGTCGGAGCGGAGCGACGTAACCCGGGAACGAGGAGCGATCTCATACCAACAGAAAAGGACCCGAAGGGAAGGCCCTCGGAGACGGCCGAAGGCCGGCAGTGGGCCTTCCCGCAGGGAAAAATTTACACCAGGTAGATAATTTGATAAAACGGGATGTGCAACAGTTTACCAGTTGCGGTTGATCTGTTTTGTTTTTGGGCACTACCTTATCAATCGCAACTACTTATTCCTGTTCTCTTTGATAAATTCGGTCAGGTCATCTTCACTGATCCGCCACTCCATACCGATTTTTATGCCGCCCATTCGCTTTTTCAAAAGTAGGTTTCTCACCGATTGGGCGTGGATGCACAGCATCTCGCCCACTTCCTCGGTCGTATAAAATTTATGAGATGGGGTTTTAGCCACTTTTGCCATTGGTACTCAGTCCTCCCCTGGCAGCATAACTGTTATGACGGGTTCGCCGTCGTCACCTGGTCCGCAGACCGCTTTGAGTTCGACGGTCTCGCCGCCCCGGTGGTGTATGATCCCCGTGGCCCGGGCCCTCTCCCGCAGGAGTTCAAAGGCTACGCGGAATGTGATAACACTGCTATCTCGTGATCTGTTCGCCGACATTCGCAGCATCCAGAGCAGGTCCCACAGCCGGCCGGTCAGGTCCTGGTCAGGCATCTCGGGAAGATACGACGGTTCGACGTATTGATACCAGGCCGCCCGGGTGAGTGCGACCGGGACCGAGATCCCCGCCTGCCTGGCAAGGTCCTCCGGTGCTGCGATCAGGTCGCCGTCCTGCAGGGCATCGGCCCGGGTATACCTGCTGATGATGTCCTCTTCGGTCCAGAATGGGGTTTGGGTTGGAGTGG
>Ga0194039_1000801_pt1 | contig 17930 bp, 8 predicted proteins | sample JunL228m_MetaG_FD_148679 | JGI IMG/M metagenome (GOLD analysis project Ga0194039, IMG submission 148679) | Anoxic zone freshwater microbial communities from boreal shield lake in IISD Experimental Lakes Area, Ontario, Canada - Jun2016-L227-8m | ecosystem: Environmental > Aquatic > Freshwater >... | reverse complement strand
TCAGCAGATCGATGTGCGCAATCTCCGCGCCATCGCCAATAAGTGCTTCTCCGACTAAATACATGGAACTCTCCTAATCCTGATAGTATGTGACGCTAAAGTATGATAAATATATCAAATCATGTGCTTGTAGCAAATTCCGGATTTCACTTCTTCTGGTACTTCTTACCTGCCGAGAATGCTTTATCGATCGGCTTTCCAACCTTCCAGTAGGCTGCCTGTGCATACACGATTGGGTCTAACTTTTCTGTGTCAGGTTTTCCGTCCGTTGCGCATGACTTATCGACATGGATCTCCATAACTTCACCGATGTAGAGCTGGTGGCTCCCGCAGTCAACGGATTTGAAGAGCTTGCATTCGATGTTGACCGGGCATTCCTCTGCTAATGGAGCGGTCTTTAACTTGCCATAGAAGGATTTGAAAACCTTTGACTTGTCTTCCTGTGCGCCGGAGACGAGCCCGCAGTGATCGGTCTCGACCACATGCTTAGCTGACGGTATGTTCAGGCTGAAGGTCTTGTTCTCCTCGATTCCCTTTGCCGTGTACCGCGCTTTGTTGATCGCAACGCAGATCATGGGTGGCGACATGCAGGCAACTGTGGACCAGGCAGCAGTCATGTAGTTTGCTTTTCCTTTGACGTTTGCCCCCACGAGCACGGTGGGCATGACACTCATGTACGGCATCGGGCCGATGGTGATTTTTTCCATTTTTGTTTTCTCCGAAATGATGTTTGTAAGGGAGGAGTTTAAGGGTATCTTTGCCGGGGGATGGCTAAGGTACGCAATATTGAGAATACGACAGGTATCCAAGCAAGCCGGTCTTTTGAATTGCGATCCGGAAAAGTATAGCAATCATGTTGTTAATGATCATTGTTGTAAATTTTTTAATAAATCAAATCGTCAGCCTTGATTTTGCATCTATTCAGAAAATTTTTTTAGGGTTTTGGTTTTTGGCTGCCCACCGCATCAGTCGAGTTTCTTTTTGATCTCCCGTATTGTCTGGAGCATTTCGTCAGATAATGGGGTCACACGGTACCCGAGATCGTTTTCGATCTGCCAGAACCCGCTTTTTTCATCTATATGCCCGAGAATGTAGCAGAAGAGGATGTAGATGGGGATCGATATTGCGATAACCATAGGAATTGTCAGCCCGAAGTGGATGAGGAAGAAGTCCTCGAAGAGCTTGGCATTGGCAGTGATAATACCGAAGTTCAGGAGTATCTGGGTCCAGGAAGTCCCCCGGGTGTATCGCTGCTTGAAGAGGGCAAGACTATAGAGGATGCCTGATTTTTCTTTCATACATTTATGGTTGTCAATCCAACCTTATCAGGTAATTCCCATGGTGAAGTTTAACACTCACTCTTTGCCATCAGAGGGTTGATAAACGAGAATAACTACACAGTCGTGTCAGGATACCTTATAAAGAACAACCGGCGTTCCTTAATGGAATTATGAGAAAATGTGGGGTTGGTGAGATTTGAACTCACGATCGACGGGTCTCTCCGACATGCATCAGTGCTCCAACGGGTCATCATCTTTTTATCAGCAGACCCATTGTTCATCATCTGCGAGCACAAAGAACGCAAAGACCGCTGGAGCCCGTCGCCATTCCGGGCTAGGCCACAACCCCTGCTGTCCGCGTACAGAAATATCCTGCCGCTGACTCAATAAATTCGCAGTGCACAAACTTAAGAGTTTGGTTACCCGCGTTCTTTTTTTCTCTACCCTTATCCATCATACTCATGGTGCTGACTGTATCATGGTTGAGAAAAAATGTGCGGGAGCGATGAGGATTTTTTTCTCCAGGATTATAGATGAGGCGTTTTTTATGGTGCACCACTTACTTTTCCAGACTGCACCACGCCCCGCATAAAATCAGTATCCATATATGTCATTCATACCCCATATTTTACCAATGGTTATGGGCAGTTATATTTGCGGGACATCAGCAGTTCCCCTGCTGGGAATGACCATCAGCGAGATGGTCGATAGTATCGCGGCAAAATACCCGGAGACCGAGGCCATCGTCTCCGTTCACCAGGACATCAGGTGGACGTACCGGGAATTCGCTGAATGGGTGAACCAGATTGCCCGAGCCCTGATGGGGCTTGGCGTAGAGAGAGGCGACCGGGTCGGTATCTGGGCCATGAACTATGCCGAATGGGTGTTGGTCCAGTTTGCGACATCCAAGATCGGTGCAATCATGGTGAACATCAACCCGGCGTACCGCACCTACGAGCTTGAGTACGTGCTCAAGCAGGCCGAAATCTCGACCCTGATCGTGCAGGGCCGGTTCAAGACCTCGGACTACGTGGGGATGTTCTACGAAGCCTGCCCGGAGGCGTACGAGTGTAAACCCGGCAGGATCTCCTGCGAGAAGTTCCCGTTCCTTAAAAATGCAGTCTTCATGGGCGAAATCCCGTACAATGGCATGTACACATGGGGAGACTTTTTGAAAAAGGCTGATGAGATCACGATGGATGATATCATCGATCGAGGAGAGGGGCTCTCGTTCGATGACCCGATCAATATCCAGTACACGAGCGGCACCACCGGGTTCCCAAAGGGAGTTGTCCTGACTCATCACAGCGTCATCAATAACGGTTTTATCATCGGAGAGGGTATGGGTTTTACAGAAAAGGACCGGCTCTGCATTCCGGTTCCCTTCTATCATTGCTTTGGTATGGTCCTTTCTAACCTTGCCTGCGTCACTCACGGCTCGACCATGGTGCTGCCAGCCCCGACCTTTGACGCCGAGGAAGTGCTCAAAACCGTGGAAAAGGAACACTGCACTGCACTGCACGGCGTCCCGACCATGTTCATTGCCGAGCTCACCCACCCGAACTTTTCCAAATATGATCTCAGGTCCCTGCGGACCGGTATCATGGCGGGTTCACCCTGCCCGATCGAAGTGATGAAGCAGGTCAACACGCAGATGCACATGAGCGAGATCGTAATCGTGTACGGTCAGACCGAGACGAGCCCCGGCGTCACAATGACGACGACTAAAGACCCGGTCGAACGCCGGGTCACCACGATAGGGCGGGCATTTCCGCATACGGAACTCAAGATAATCGACGCAAAGACCGGTAAGATCGTCCCACATGGCGAGATCGGTGAGATCTGTGCACGCGGTTACTGCGTTATGAAATGCTATTACAACAACCCTTCGGCAACCCATGCCACGCTCGACAAGGACCACTGGAACCACACCGGCGATCTCGGTACCATGGATGAGGAGGGCTACTTTAAGATTGTAGGCCGGCTCAAGGACATGGTGATCCGGGGCGGGGAGAACATCTATCCGCGTGAGATTGAGGAGTACCTGCACCACCATGAGAAGATCTCCGATGTTTACGTTGTAGGTGTGCCGGATGTCAAGTATGGCGAGGAACTCTGCGCATGGGTGAAGATGAAGCCTGGCCAGATTATGACCGAGCAGGACGTAAAAGACTTCTGCAAGGGCAAGATCGCCCACTACAAGATACCCCGGTACGTCATGTTCGTCGATGACTTCCCGATCAATATCTCCGGCAAGATCATGAAGTTCAAGATGCGGGAATCATCGATCAAGGTGCTCGGTTTACAGGAAGCCGATAAGATCGAAACCGCGTGATCTTATCGGTATTTTTTCTATTTTTACAACCGTTTTAAAATTCCATTGTTTGTGCATATCCCGAACACTATAAATACCATCCACCCGATTTCGTCATATATCAGATATGAATCGGTTTTTTTAACTGTGTGACCATACAAAATACCAGTCTGAACGGTGCAATGATGGCAGAGAATCCAGCGCAGCAAACACAGGAAATTATTGAACCCTTCCGCTATGACCGGATAAAAAGCCGTGTCAATACGATCCTCAATACCTACCCAAACGAAGAACGCACAGCACGGATGGTGAGGTATTTCCTTGCCATCTTTATACTGGCCAATACAATTTCTGTCATCATCTCCACGATGCCGGATCTCCCGCAGTCGTTTCGCAACCAGCTTTTTGCGATCATTTCAATATGTCTTACCATTTTTGCAATTGAGTATATCCTCAGGCTCTGGTCTTGTACGAATAATCCCACATTCACCGGAAGGGTAAAAGATCGCCTGCGTTATGCCACAGGCATCTACATGATAATCGATCTCATCTCGATCATCCCCATCGTCTTTCCCATCGTCTTCCCCAAAGACTATTCCTTGCTCCATATCTTCCGGCTCCTCTCGATCTTCAAGCTGGTGCGTTACACCCGTCACTCTGAGGCTCTGCAACTCCTGCAACGTGTCATTTTCAAGAAACGGGAGATCATCTCATTTCTCGTAATTTTCCTGGTCTTTGAGATCCTCTTCTCCTCTACGATCATGTACCTTGTCGAGAACGCTGCCCAACCGGACAAGTTTTCCAGCATCCCGGCAGCCATGTGGTGGGCAGCAATGACGGTTACGACCGTCGGCTACGGTGACATCTATCCCATCACTCCATTAGGCCAGACCATCACTGGCATGGTAACAATTGGAGGCGTCTTACTCCTTGCACTTCCCTCTGCAATTCTCGCGGCCGGGTTTATGGAGGAACGGCAGAAAGAGCAGACACACAATAATCATTATGGGACTGAAGCGGGCATTTCGCTGCTTGAGCGTGTAGGAACTTTAAAAGAGCGCGGGCTGATTAACGAAGAGGAATTTGAAGAATACAAGTCCCTCATCCTGCCACGGTTGCGTGAGCACGAGGATGAAGGGGAAGATAAAAAATAATTTAAAAATGGTTACAATACGCCAAACCATGCAACATACGAGATCGCGATCATCACAATGAATACGACAATGAGGATCTTATATACGCAACCGTGACAGATGCCCCCTACGGATGCCTTGTGATTGGGATCATGGGACGATGAGCAGAGACGACATTTGTGTCCGGCATGGTCATGGTGCTCGAACTGCTGGTGATGAGTCATACCATCCACATTGATCCTGCGAAGGAAAAAACATACCGAAATTAAAAAGGGGATTTTTTTAAGAACCGGGCATGCACAAAAAAATCTCCGGAAAATTTCCTGAACCGAATAGTAAAACCGTCCTTCACCAGCCATCCCCATACCCTTCCCCCTGGTTATCCCGTCGACCCCCAACTATTCACCATTTATCTCAACGTATAACGTCCCAATCGCTAAAATATCCTTAAATTGAGGCGCATATAATGCCTTCTGAGGCACCTTATAGCGGTTTGGTGGCACTTTATTTCCGATCCGCTACCTACCGTTGAAAAAAAGATTTAAAGCGAAAATTCACGCAGCTCCTGAAAAGGTTAAAATGAACTCCTTTTGCAATTTTATCTCACATAACTGTCCCGATGGAATCCGGGCGTTTTACGGGGTTTTTCAGAAATGCCCCGTTTGACAAAAGGAGCGTTTTGTGGGGTTTTAGGGGTTTCAGACCTCCTTTTTCCATAACCCCCGGAACCGTCTGGTGAAAGGAGAGCTTTGGGGTTTATTTTGGGGTGGAGCCACAGGGACCGGTACGATAGGAGCAGGGATTGATGAATGGGATACTGGACCGGACCGGGAATTTTTTTTCGCGTGCCCGGTTTTTTTATTAAAAAATCTCTACCGGACAAATTGCACTTAGTAAATATTCGCCGAAAACCGGTTAAAGCCGTTTTAAGAGTATATTGGCAAAAGGAGTCCGGTTAAAAAAAGGGATATCTTATACCCTGCTCTGGAGCGAGGGAAGTTACATGCAGATGATGTAGCAAATACTTTTAAGGACTCGACAAGTTAAATCCTGCGAGACAGGATCAAATGTAAATCTACAGTTGAAATGAGAACCAATCGGAGCAAATAATAACGTGCTTTTTAAAAACCTGTATCTTCGACAAGATTGATATAATTGAACTCTTAGTGAAGTATTTAGCTACATTTGCTATCAGTGAGATATCAGGAAATTTCTGTGACACGACCGGATTATTTGTATCATTCAGGATCATTTAAAGTTGTAATAACCAGAAGTCATGTATAACGGATTTCTGCAATATCTTCTTCAATCATGGTCATAATGAAGGGTTAAAGCAAATCACCGGTAAAGGCTCTTCTCCATAGATCACGGCAACAGGAATGGAAACTGATGACAGCAAAAAAGAGGGATGAGAAGGCGGACGAACCGTATGAAGGCAAACGTTTACTGCGGGATGATGCCGAAGATCAGCTCGCACGCTCCCGGAAATTCACCCATGAACTGAAAGATAAGACTCCTGAAAAACTCATCCATGAACTTCAGGTTCACCAGATTGAACTCGAGATGCAGGCAGAAGAACTCCGGAATTCAAAGCTGGCACTCGAAGAGTCACGGGACAAGTACCTTGATCTGTATGAGTTTGCCCCCATCGGTTATCTCACGCTCAGCGACAAGGCGCTTATCACAGAAGTGAACCTTACCGCCACGACACTCCTTGGCGTTGAGCGAAACAAACTCTTAAAGATGCCATTTGATAAATATATTGTCGAGGAAGATCTCGATGAGTGGCGCTGGTATTTTATAAATATGCTAAACCAGGAGGAAAAACGGTCCTGCACTGTTTCCCTCATACGGCGTGATGGTTCCGTGTTCCCTGCCCGGCTCGACAGCATCAGGATTACCGATAGCAGCAAAGGAATTCTGGGGTTGAAGGTGGCAATCAGTGATATTTCTGATATCAAAAATGTAAAAAATGCATTGCGAACGAGCGAGGAACGCTTCAGGCTGGCACTTAAGAATGCACCGGTATCTGTCGCGATCCAGGACAAAGATCTGGTTTTCCAGTGGGCTTACAACCAGAACACCATACTATCACAAGATGTTCTGGGAAAGAAAGACACCGATCTCTTCATACCGGAAGATGCGGAACGGCTGATTGAACTTAAGCGTAAGGTTTTTGAGACCGGAATGGAAGTCCGGGAGCATATCTGTCTGACGATTAATGGAAAACGATTATACCTTGATCTCTATCTTGAACCCCAGCGGGATGATACGGGGCAGATTACCGGAATTGGAATTGCCACCGTAGATCTGACAGAACAAAAACTTGCTGATGATGTGTTGCGACAAAGCGAGGAGAATCTTCTGCGAGCTCAAGAGTTGTTAGAAGCCGTAACGAAAGGAACAGATGTAATTATCGCTGTACAGGATGCAAACTTCCGATATATCTTCTTTAACCAGGCGTATAAACAAGAGATAAAGCGACTCACCGGTAAGAACCTTGCCATTGGCACCAGCATGGTTGAATTGTTTGCAGAAATACCGGACGAGCAGAAGATGGCTGTAAAAGAGTGGAGCAAGGTACTGAACGGTGAGAATATAAACCAGAGGGTAGAATTTGGAGATTCCGAAAAGCATCGCAGAGTCTATCATGTACTCCATACACCCATCCGTGATACACATGGAACTATTGTGGGTGCCGGTGAAGTTGCTTATAATGTAACAAAACAGGTTCAGGTTGAGGACAAACTTCGCGAAACAAAGGAGTATCTTGACAATCTTATTACCTATGCCAACGCCCCCATCATTGTCTGGAATCCGCAATTCCGCATTACCCTGTTCAACCATGCATTTGAACATCTGACTGGCAGGAAAGCAAAGGAAGTCATTGGAAGTCCTCTTGACGTTCTCATTCCTGAGAACTACATGACTGTGGTAATGGATCTTATCAGAAAGACTGTGGAGGGAGAGAGATGGGACAGTGTGGAAATACCTATTCTCCACAAGAACGGAGGAATCAGGATAGTACTCTGGAACTCTGCCTCCATTTTTGGAGCTGACGGGAAAAGCATTATTTCGACTATTGCACAAGGTCAGGACATCACCGAGAGAAAAAAGATCGAATCAGAGTACAGACTTCGGGCTGATGAATACGCAAAAATAAATGTGGTACTCGAAGAAGAGGTCAGTCAGCGAAAATTATCCGATATAAATCTTAAAAAAGTTCTGTCACTCCTTAATGCATCTCTTGAATCAACTGCTGATGGTATCCTTGTGGTTGACCATCAGGGCAGTATCACAAGCTATAATCAGAATTTTATGAATATGTGGGATATCCCTCAAGTTTTGCTTGAATTACGAGAGACCGCAACGATAATGAAACATGTCCAGCCGCAACTTAAAAATCCCGAAACGTTTCTTGCCAGTATTCAGGAGCACCTTGCACACCCGGCACGCGAAACCTTTGATATGGTCGAATTTAATGACGGAAGAATTTATGAACGTTTTTCAAAACCACAGAAAATCGGGGATCAAATAGTCGGCAGAGTCTGGAGTTTCCGGGACGTTACTGACCGCAAGCGTGCTGAGGAAAAACTTATTGCATCCATCCAGGAAAAAGAAGTCCTGCTTCGTGAGATTCATCACCGGGTCAAGAACAATCTCCAGCTGATATCTGGTCTCCTTGATATGACCCGTATGCGGTCAGTGGATGAATCCACAAACATTATACTGACCGATATGATGCTCAAAATCCAGACAATGGCACAGATCCATACCCGTCTCTATGAAAGCAAACAGTTTGGAAAAATCGGCATAACAGGTCAGTTCAGGGATCAGGTTACGGCATTATCAAATATTTATTCCCATAAAGGGCATGAGATCAGCTGCGAGATTAATTCAGAGGAAGTATTTCTTCCGGTAGACCAGGCGATTCCCTGTGCACTTGTAGTAAATGAAATCCTCTCAAACGCATATAAACATGCATTTAAAGGGCGAAAACGAGGCACTATTGGGATTTCTGCATTGCATGAGAACGGACAGATCCAAATTATCGTCCGGGATGATGGCGTCGGGATACCTGCTGATTTCGATATCAATCGTTCAAATAGTCTCGGAATTAAGCTGATCAGAACACTGGTGCAGCACCAGTTAAAGGGATCAATTATGATAAACAGCAAAAAAGGAACTGAAATTGTTGTAAAATTTCCTTTGATGATAGCGGGGACATAATCCATGTCAAAAATACTTGTTGTTGATGATGAAGCAATCATTTCAATGCAGTTGGAAGAACGCCTTAGTGCAATGGGATATACCGTTGCAGGCATGGCCTCCTCCGGTGAAGATGCTGTTGAAAAAGCCCGTCGGATCCTACCGGATCTTGTCTTGATGGATATCGTAATGCCGGGTAAGATGAATGGTATTGAAGCTGCACAAATACTCACAAAAGAGCTGGATATTCCAGTTGTTTTTGTCACATCGTATGCTGATGATGCCATAATTGAAAAAGCAAAACATGTCCGACCCTACGGCTATATTGTAAAACCCTTCAATGAGCTGGAAATTAAAGCTGCCATTGAAGTTGCACTGTTCCGTAAAACTGCTGAACAGGAACTCCGGAAGACCGCTAAAGCTTCTTTGAAGAAGAGTATCCGCCATAAAGGAAGTGATGAAGATGATGAGACCGGGGCGGAATATATTGACCTACCGGAAATCAAAATGGTCCTCTTGAAAGACTTTTTCACCGATATTGTTCTATTCCTGTACGCTGTTCCAACCCTGAAAGAGCCGATATTCAAGTTTGCTATTGAAGCCGGTTTGAAAAAAGGAGGGCGCAATTTCTTTGCCTATCACCAGTCCCCTCTACAGAAATATTTTTTAAAAGAGATCCAGAACGGGGACCTTTTCACACTACGTGTAAAAAAGGGCGAGGTTTTTTTCTTACCCGGAATCCTTGAGAAGTGTTTAGCATCGTTACCCCAGGACCCGTTGCTCGGCACACTCCAGATCCTTATGGATTTTTCCGAAACGGAAGAGTTTTCCGATATTATCATAATAAAAAATCTTATCCTGACAAAAAAGAGTCAAGGCGTACCTATATCCGGTATCATCGCAGTGAATATGGCCGATATCGATCACCACCAGATAAAACTGCTCTCTGATGGCATTGCAAAAATCATCATATCGACAGGTAAAGGAACCCTCCTGTCCTTTGCCCACCAATCATTCCCCCCTGAATCTGTCACCGTTGTTCCCCAAGCAACCATAGATGATGTCGTGAGAAAATTACTTGAACCTGTGGTGCTCTCGCTGTTAGAAAAACCAATATCAGGACATGATATCGTCCATGAAATCCACAGCCGTTATAATGTTCTCATTCCCCACGCCCGGATTTACATGTACCTCTATGATCTCGAACAGAAAGGATACCTCGTTATGAAGACTTCGGGAAAATCCAAATTGTATTGTCCTACAGAAACAGGGAAAAAACACATCAGCCAGAAACTCAATGATTTCAAACTGGTGTTCCAGCATATATTAGGTAGTGGAAGTGGAACAACGCTGAGTAGTCGTGATAAAGAATAATGTTAGAATGGTATGCATCAAACCCCAAATGAACAATAAGCCGTGTTTACTCGTGTCCAGCTGACAAATTATTTTTTTACCGGTTCAGTTTGTCACATATGACAAAATATGAAACAAAAATTGAAATATCCAGTCAGGTTTATCTTTTCTTCTAAAGAGGTAATCATTGGGTATTAGTTTACCCATTGGGGAGGTGGAACGTCATCTTTGAGAAAATGATTACCTCATTTGATCTTGTGGAATCTGTGAACCAGCAACAACAGAATGTCACATATGAGGATGCATCAGGAGGAATCCTGTTGTCTTGGATTGGGATTTAACTTCTGACATCCAGAACGGTAATAACCTCTGAAATGACAAGACAAAAAAACTCATTCAATCAAGTTCAATCCGAATGCCAGCACCAAAATAATTTGTTTAACCTGACTTCACCAGGCTATTGATCGATAACAATTCCCCCCGATAATTTTTCGGGATGTGCAACGGGTAAAAAATGCCTACAAGACTGAATTAATCATAGAAAAACACTGGACTCTATAAAAAAGGTACTCTACAAAAAAAAGTAAAAGGAACCCAGGAACATGCGAACAGGAAATTCTGAAAATACCAAACCAAAAAAAACTATCGAACCAGAGACAACTCTTATTGATGAAGGACAATTCCTGTGCATCCTTACAAAATTGCCAAACATAGCCGAAGAAACAATCAAAATCGATCTCGAAAAGGTATCGATTACTATTGCAGCATCTGACCCCCAAAATACATACAAAAAAGAGATCACCATCCCTTGTGAAGCTAGATTGAGTAAAAAGCGTTTTACCGATGGGGTCTTGGAATTAACTTTGGAAAAATATCGTTCCTGATAAGTTCTATTTCGTTCCTGATACGTTCTATTTATCTGTGACCAATCCATTCAGGAATATCGTTTCATAGACCTCTCCCATAACTAAAGTCGTGGGATTCTCACTTCATCGACCTGAACGTATCCCAGTACATTGACTGGAACAGAGGATCTGGTTTCCATGAGCGTAGATTCGGGTGTGCCCCCCTACAGAGAATGCTCTTTTACATCACCGACAAATGTCGACCCATCAATCCGCATGACTGATGATTGCAGGTGCATCAAGGATGAAAGGGACAAGAGAAGTGAGAGGACAACCCCTGTAGTAAATTATGGAGAAGGCATTCATTCTGTAAATGGGATTGGTAAGACGTTTGACATCCGGGAACGAATCGTAAGACGATACTTAAAAATTGGTCGTGTCAGCAAAACGGACTGAAATTACAACACTCTTCAATTCAGGGATGTGGCATCAGGAGTTACCTGCAGAACAAAAAAAAATAGTTGTGAGGAATAATCCTCACCGCTTCCTTTTTTACCGTTAGACCCATTTTCCGGTTATTGGAATACTTCCAGATGTACCGAAGGCGAAGGTCAGGTCGGCATTACCTGCACTGTTGGTGTTCCTGAGTAAGAACACACCGTTCCGGTAGCTGCCTATGGTGGTGACACCATCGCCATTCCAGTCACCGGTTACCGGTGCATCGCCCGTGTTTCCAAAGGCAAATGTCGTATCGGCATTACCTGCACTGTTGGTGTTCCTGAGTAAGAACACACCATTCCGGACAGTACCTATAGTGGTGACACCGTCTCCATTCCAATCGCCGGTTATCGGTTTGTCTGTGGGGTTACCAAAGTTAAACGTAAGATCAGCTGGACCGGCAGAGTTGCTGTTCCTTAGGAAGAACGTACCATTCCGGTAGGTCCCTATGGTAGTGATGCCATCGCCATTCCAGTCGCCTGTTACCGGGATGTCGGTGGGGTTACCAAAGGTAAATGTTATATCGGCAGTGCCGGCACTGTTGCTGTTCCTTAAGTTGAAAATGCCATTCCGGCGGGTGCCTATGGTGGTGACACCATCAGCATTCCAGTCGCCGGTTACCGGGGTGTCTCCCGTGTTTCCGTAGGCAAATGTCAGATCAGCATTGCCGGCAGTGTTGCTGTTCCTGAGTAAGAACACACCATTCCGGACAGTACCTATAGTGGTGATTCTTGAGGATGGAGGACTGATTGCCGTGTTGGAAGGTGTGGAATTAACCGTCATGTAGGGGAACCCGACTGCAGGGGCAGGGTATATTGTGGTGTCGCCGATTATGTTGGTAGCCATTATCCTGTAGTAATACGTAGCATTCGCGAGGATTGTCGCATCGGAGTACGTCACATTAACGCCTTTCTGCGGTCCGGTTGTCGAGGGTATAATTATTGATGTCCCCCATGGACCGGCAACACTGGTAGCTCTCTGAACAGTCCAGTTGGTTTCACTGACAGAATTGTCCGTCCATGTCAGATTCACCTTTGGAGCACTAATGGTACCGACTCCCCGGGCTGTCAGGTTCGAGGGTGCCACTGGTGTGGATGCCATTGCCATCGCACGCATCATGTCGTTCTCTTCATGGCCCAGCAGGTGGCAGTGCCATACGTACTCCCATCCATAGTTGACCAGATGGTTGACGATCGTTACCGGCTGATTGGTTGGATCAACGTTGGAGAACTGGTTTGGCATGGCGGTTCCGGCCGGTGTGGTGGGGTCGAGCAGCCGTATGCTGTTTGGAAGATCCCATGGGATGTTGGGTTTGATCGGTCTCATCGCTACGACGACATCTTCCAGTGGGTTCATGATGACTGTTTCTTTCCAGCCTATTTCATTGTCTGCGGGGGGTTTTACTGCCCCGTCCCAGCCAATCCTGTTGATTAGCTGCACGTTGAACATGTGGAAGTGTATTGCATGAGTATCAACACCGTTATGGGTAATCTTCCAGATCTGGGTCCCGTCAGCAGTTGATCCAAGGGGTGTCCCGATAGTCGTCATATTAAAGATTTCTGTGGGCGGATCAACGTAACCATACGGAATAGTTGTCTGGGTATTGAAATTAGTAAAGGGTACTTCCATACCAAGTAACGCATTCATCCGCCCATAATCCAGAGTGAAGAGCTCGTGGATGGCTTTCGGTTGCAAGGCCATAGTTATCGGGGTAACCGTACCTGCCGGTATGAAAGTCATGCTGGTGCTCTGGATCCTTGCGTAGGCATCGATGGGATAATTCGCATTAAATGGTGTGTTATAACTGGCCTGCGGCACAATTGGCGGCGCCTGGAATTGGGCATATGCGGCCGGCAGTGCGGCCTGCAGCGCTGCCAGGTTGTAAGTCGGTGAAATACCGAGGGACGCGTTTACCTGAATCTGCATGACAGTACGTGTGTTCGGGCCATATCCCGGAAGCGTGGATGGTGCTCCACCGGTACTGGTCTGGTCTGGATCGCCCGTGTAGTAATCATTGCGTGGATCGAATGCCGGGACTGGGGCGGGGGCATCGTTGTAGAGCATCAGGGTGGATCCAGCCGGAACCCCTGAGAAGTCGACAATCACATCTGCCCGTTCCGCCGGGCCAAGGAAGAGTGCTTTCTCAAGGACGTTTAAGACGGTAATAGACCTTCGGTTGTATTCATACCCAATCGGCCTGTTCGGGATTACTACCGGCGCCGGCAGGAAACCACCTTCAGTACCGATCTGGATCATCGATGGGCCGACTGTGTTTGGACTTGGCCATCCGCCATCCCGCGCATCAGCAGCCGGCCAGTTTGCCGGATAATTCAGGTTACCGCAGCTTGTGCAGGCAGGAACCATTGACACTTCAGTACATGTGCTCGAGACCGGTGCTCCGGGTCCACGGCAGACTGTCGGCACAGCGTACCCGCTGCCTCCGGCAGTGACGGTTACGGAAAATACCGTACCCGTTGCATTATCTATGATCGCGGTTGCAGTCGCGCCAGAACCTGCTGGAGTATGCTGAGGGGAATCGAAGATTTTGACTGTCGGTGGTGTCGTGAAGTTGTATCCTGCACCACCACCAGTTACGGAGATGTTTGTGATCACACCTACCGTCGATACTGTTGCCGAGGCAGATGCACCGGAGCCGCTTCCCCCGGTAAAGATGATAAACGGACCGGGAGTTGAGGCATAATACAACTGCAGATTTAATGTACGGTCATTGGCAGCATTCAGGATGCGGAACCGGTAGGCTTTTTCTCCCACCTGGAGGAATGGGTATGCATTCCCGTTGACAAGGGGTGTATCCACAAAGGCTTCAGGCACAAGACTGGGGTTCGGTGTCCCGGGGATCACTGTCGGCTCCCATGGCGCTGTGATGGGGTTGTAGTACGGATTGGGAACCGTTCCATGGGTTGGGGAAACCGGAGGCCAGAACCAGGGACCATAATCCCACCGTCCCATCGGGTTTGCACCATCGACAGACTCCGGGTTCTGGTTTGGCATGTATACATGGGGGAACCAGAGGTCACCGGTGTGAGCAGTTCCGGGAGTTGTTCCCCAGTTCCATGTCGGATCCTGTGTTGCCAGCTGGGCTGCACTCGGAACAAACACTTTATCCTGGATGACCAGCGGGATTTGGGTCGCGGGAATAGTACCTGCGGTGACCATTGCCGCTTCTGCTGTATCCTGAAGCAGGTACGCTGCAGCCTCACCGGCATACACATTAAGACGGGTTATGCCATAGGCGTGGTCGTGGTACCACATTAACCTCGCGCTCTGCTGGTTGGTATAATAGAACGTCAGCGTTCCCGCTGGCTCATTTCCATTGTCCATATCCGGGACATTTGCCACACTGACACCTTTGGGGTAAGGCGTGCTTTCTCCCACAGGAGTTGTCCACTGATTCGGTGTGCCGTCACTAATCCATGGCGTATTGCCGCCATGCAGGTGAAGCGTTGCTCGGTTCTGTGAATAATTCGTCACGCCATCAGGCCCTTTTCCGGCACCCATGATGGTAGTATCAACCGGAATGAAAAGATCCCCATTTCGACCTGGTGCAATGTAGTTGGTGAACTTGACCCGGACAGGACGATCTTTCTGAGCGATAACCATCGGTCCGAGGTAATGAGGATTATCTACTGCATATACCAGAGAGCCTGTTGCGTTCCTGATCGGGGTACCGTTGGGATAGAACAACTGGATATGGCTCCCGGGAACTTTTGCAGTCGAGATCTGGACATATCCCCTCAGGGTTGTAGCCGGAAGGTCTGTGTGCATTTTCTCGGTATACTGGACAAGACCAATCTCGTAGTAATCCGTCCCATTATACGTGGTGGTATCCGCTACGGCCACCGGGATATACTTGCTGAGGTTGTTCGCGTTGGCCGCTCCCATACCCGGCAGTGAATCGACAAATTTTCGCATCCCTCCGGATATCGCGCCTGTCGTCGGATTTACCGTTGGCAGGGGACTGTTGGCGTAGTTGGGACTGGAGCCGAAATAGTCAGGCACTCCTCCCGGTACTGGTATGCCGAGACGCGAGGTCACTTTGTCAGTACCCGGGTTTGCGGGGTTTGCAACTTTCAGACCGGCTAAAGCGGCAAGGGCTGCTGCTTCCTCCCTCTGCTGAGATGTGATACTCCGCATTCTCATGATTCCCCGGGCAACGAACTGTTGTTCAAGGATTTCGTTTGCAGGGCGCTGTCTGATCTGGAGTGCCAGATCAGCAAGAGGGTCGGATGCGGTGGTTTGAACCTGAGTCGGAATAACGGTTGGTTCAATTTGGGTCTGCACTACAACCGGATGTAATACAGGAAGGATGGTGGTAATCGTAGGCAGGATCTGATTCGGTTGAGAAGCATTGACAGCGCTGATACCAGTCGCGTTGGCCGCGCTGACAATTGCGATATTCAACAGCATTACTGAACACAAGATTCCAATAAAAAGGAATATTCTTGTAAACCTGATGCCGATATCATTTTTCCTGCTGAAGTCAGCTTTTGTTACGGATACGGTTTTTTGAATCATAAACAGAATCTCTTTCAGTCTTTACGTGAACTGCAGATACCTGCATGACACGGGTTCGGGAAACGAATTAGTTGCAACCTGTTGTCAACAGATCGCAGGCAATGATGAGAGAACGACACCGGGCGCAAAGTCATGATATCTATCAGTCTCTCTACACCCCACACACTATAACCAGAAGTGGTCGAAATAATCATTGCCGATCACAATACCTTTTTTTACATAGTGCTCATTTTTTTAGGTATTATACTTAACCACAAGTATCAGATTTTGTCAGATATTTTATCCGTCCGATTTGAAGAATGCGCCAACTCGAAAAGATCCATCCAAATGTTGGTCATACTAAAAAAATTATAACGTCATATTGATATAAAATGGGGCTTTTCACTTAAAATTTGAAAAAATAAATGATACAATCTCTCTATTCTGGTGTTGTGATAAGAAGCACTTGTATGACGGATTGGCCGGAGCTGTGTCGGACGGCGTGTATATAATGGGGAGATTCGATGAAAGGGATGTTCTTACCTATCCAATGGGTATCCAGATGGCCGCCTCCATTCCTCCATTGAATGCTGGTCTTCACCAGCGGTAGACCGATGAGATCATGATACTTAAAAATGTCACTCATAATCAATAATCGCTCAGCTCAATTCCCCGGTCGGAGCATACCGGGTTTTCAATAGATGAAAAAAATACATTGTCCCGGATAACCGCGTGAGAATGATCCGTACCCAACTGAAATATCGGATTTATTGGCATGTTTAATCACGTTCGATAAAAGGGGATTTTTTTTAAGATTGTCATGGAGCTGTGGAACCGGAAAAAATGAGTGTGAGGAAGAAGCCCACATCTACTTATTTTTAATTTACCCATCTGCCGGTTACCGGAGTATCCCCGGGTGAGCCATAGGCAAAGGTCAGGTCAGCATTTCCCACAGTATTGCTGTTCCTGAGGTAATATATGCCATTCCGGTAGATGCCGATTGTTGTACTGCCATCGCCATTCCAGTCGCCGGCTACCGGAGTATCCCCGGGTGAGCCATAGGCAAAGGTCAGGTCAGCATTTCCCACAGTATTGCTGTTCCTCAGGTAATACACGCCATTCCGGTAGATGCCCGGGGTGTCGACGCCCCCGCTAATCCAGTGCCCGGTTACCGGAGTATCCCCGGGTGAGCCATAGGCAAAGGTCAGGTCAGCAATTCCCACAGTATTACTGTTCCTGAGGTAATACATGCCATTCCGGTAAATGCCCGGGGTGTTGATGCCCCCGCTATTATTCCAGTGCCCGGTTACCGGAGTATCCCCGGGTGAGCCATAGGCAAAGGTCAGGTCAGCATTTCCCACAGTATTGCTGTTCCTGAGGTAATACACGCCATTGCGATAGATACCTACAGTGCTGACAAGGGTCGGTGTCACGGGAGTCGGATACGTAAACGCGAAAACATCTGATCCTCCGGGCCCGGTAACCGTTACAACAACGGCACCTGCTGCATGGGCAGGAGATACAGCAGTGATTTGGGTGTCGGAATTTACGGTAAAGGATGTTGCAGGAGTAACACCGAACGTGACTGCCGATACACCGGTAAATCCGGTGCCGGTGATAATAATTGTAGTGCCGCCGGCGACTGGCCCGGTGTTCGGCGCGGCAGAGACTACAGATGGGGCATACCCGAACTGATCATTTACTGAGGTAGCGCTGGTACCTAATGGTGTGGTAACCGTTACATTGACGATACCTGCTGCATGGACAGGAGAGACGATGGTGA
>Ga0194039_1000799_pt1 | contig 17946 bp, 7 predicted proteins | sample JunL228m_MetaG_FD_148679 | JGI IMG/M metagenome (GOLD analysis project Ga0194039, IMG submission 148679) | Anoxic zone freshwater microbial communities from boreal shield lake in IISD Experimental Lakes Area, Ontario, Canada - Jun2016-L227-8m | ecosystem: Environmental > Aquatic > Freshwater >... | reverse complement strand
ATAATATGCATATCAAAATGATCCCTCACCAAAACTATCTGGGTATGCCCTCCCGAGACCGTCAGGCAAAGAAAAGGGAAAGAAGGAACAGGATTCGACCTGGTTGTGTTACGGATAAAATGCGCCAAAATATGGGCCTGTAGATGGTTGACCTCAATGAGGGGGATGTTAAGCCCCATAGCTAATGCCTTCGAAAATGAAGCTCCCACAAGAAGGGACCCGAGCAATCCGGGCCCCCTGGTATAGGCAACGGCAGAAAGCTGATTTTTACCTATATTTGCTTTTTGCAGTGCGGCATGTATCACCGGTATGATATTCTGCTGGTGGGCACGGGATGCAAGCTCGGGAACCACGCCACCGAACGAGGCATGGATGTCCTGGTTTGCGGTGATGTTTGACAGAATGACATCATCGGCAATCAAAGCAGCAGCCGTGTCGTCACAGGAAGATTCAATACCAAGTATGTATACAGGCATTTTGAAAATTATATTCCGGGGATGCCCCGGCTCAGCGCTATGGGGCAATCCTGGAAAAACAAAGCAAAAGTACCATAAAAACGCTGATCAAAATATTTGTCTTTGCCTGCGTGATCATTTTTTCACTCGCTTTCACGCTATGGTCGGTGGTCCGCAGCCCGGGAGTTCAAACCCTGGTCGTAAGGATAGCTGCAGCTTATTTATCCAGGGAATGGAAAACTGAAGTGCGGATCAGGAGTTTTAGCCTGAACCCCTGGGACGGTCTTGTGATCAATGATATAAGCATAAAAGACCGTAAGGGCGAATATGCCTTGAATGCAAAAGAGCTTTCTATACGCCCGGGGCTCATGCAGTTTAAAAAACACAGGATAAATATTGACAAAGTATTTGTAGACCGCGGGATAGTCCAGCTGCTCGTACACAAAGGCGATACTTCCCTGAACATCCAGCCTTTCATTGATTATTTTGCAACAAAAGATACAACCCGTAAACCCGATACCGTAAAAGGCAAGCCCTGGGACCTTACCGTTTCCAATGTCATTATGAATTCCACCAGGTTCCATCTTGAAAATATGAACACCGAGAGGACCCCTGTCGGCATGGATTATGCTAATATAGATGTGAGCGACATCAATCTTCACCTTACCGACCTTCGCTTTGATGCAGATACAATCCGTGCCAATATCAAGGACCTGTCGGCAAAAGAACGCTGCGGTTTTCATGTACAGCACCTTAGCGGGGAATTCCATGTCAGCCCGGGCTTCCTTAAAGCCAATCACCTGAAAGTACTTACCGACAACTCAGACCTGTCATTAAGTTTTGCTTTCCTTTATCCCTCCTGGGGCGCCTATAACGATTTCCTGAATGCCATCACCATAAAGGCAGATATTTCCCCAACCTACCTCGACCTTGCGGATATCGGTTTTTTTGCCCCGGATATCCGCAGGATGAAAGACCGCTTCAGGTTTGAAGGAAAAATAGACGGAACGGTCAGTAACTTCAGGGCCAGGGATTTCAGGATCGCCTATGGCACGAATACTTATTTTTGGGGTAATGTGAGGGCGTTTGGCCTTCCCAATGTTGAAGAGACCTTCGTTGACCTGGCCGTTAAAACAATGACCACCAACAAGCAGGATATAGAATCGTTCCTGCTTCCGAATGCCGAGGATAGCATTAAATTGCCCGGGATCCTGGCTAATATAGGGGTTCTTAGTTTTACCGGGAACTTCACCGGTTATTACAACGACTTTGTTTCCAATGCACTGTTCAGGACCAACCTGGGTAGTGTGCGTACCGACCTGATCATGCACCGCACCCGCGATGAATACAAGCTTTCTTACCAGGGGCAGCTCGACGTTACAGGGTTTGATATCGGTAAACTCATAGGCGACACTGCGTCTATCGGGGTTACTACCTTCAGGGGGGAGATCAAAGGCAAAGGCCTGAGTTCTGCAAACGCGGATGTTGAATTGAACATACATGTTGATTCAACTCGGCTGTTGAAGTACAATTATCATAAACTCGATCTGAGGGGCCTTTTGTTCGATAAACGCTTCACCGGCTACCTCGATATTGCCGACACCAACCTCGCATTGAGCTTCGTAGGGATGATGAATTTCTCTGATTCCATCCCGGGATTTGATTTTAGCGCTGAAATAAAACATGCCCAGCTGTTCAACCTTGGATTCCTGCACCGCGACAGTACAGAGATCATCGCCAGTTTGATCAAGGCGAATTTCACCGGTAACAAGCTTGATAATATTAACGGGTACATCGGACTTGAAAATACCAATTACGTGGAAGGCAACAAGTCGATTCATATGAAAAAACTGATGCTCACAAATGCCATAAATGAAAAGGGGGATAAATCATATCATTTGAAATCAGATTTTGTGGATGCCGACATGAGCGGTAATTTCAGCTTCAAACAGGTTGTTCCATCCCTGTATACTTTTATTAAAAACTACCTGGCTTCGTTTTACCTTAAAGACTCGGTCAAGTATGAGGCCCTGGTCACATCAGGCCAGGTATTGAAATGCAATGTGAGATTCAAGAACACAGATCAGTTGACCAATATTTTTATCCCCTTTCTGAAAGTTTCGGAAAATGCAACCCTGGAAGGTTCCTATGATGAGCTGAAAGGCCTGTTATCGCTGAAAGGAAATGCTCCATTCATCGATGTGTCGGGTATTTATATCCCGAACTGGTATGTCGATGCCCAGACCAGCAGCAGGGAGTTAACACTGAACACCGGTTCAGATGCCGTTTACTTTAAAAAAGCTTCAAAAAACGACAGTATTGAGGTTAAGCTTGACACCTTTAATCTCAGGTCCCACATCCATCATGATACCATACTGTATGCCTTTTCATGGACCGAGGCGGGGCGCCTGAGTGGTTTTGACGGATACGTGAGTTTCCTGAACAATCCGAAGACCGAGATCAAGATCACCAATATGGGCGTTTTGTTAAATAACCGCGAATGGACCGTTGACCGGGAGAATTATATAACCATCGATACCAACCTGATCGATATTCACCGTTTGTTTTTCACTACGGCCGAGCAGTTCATGAGGGCCGACGGTATCGTCTCGGCGAGGCCGCAGGATACCCTGTCACTCTCTTTTAATCAAGTGGACATCTCTCCCCTCGACAGGCTTACAGGGAGCACAGCCATTGACGTTGAAGGAATGCTCAGCGGGAAAGTGAAACTGACAAATGTATACAAGGACATAAGGTTGCTCTCAGATCTGAGGCTTGACAAATTCAAATTCAACAAGGAGCTTTTAGGCGATGCAATCCTGAATGTGAATTACGTTAAAGCCGACAACCGGTTTGATGTAAGGTCCCGCATTGAATATACAGGCAATGTCGGGAAAAACATTCCGTTCGACCTGAGCGGGAGCTTTTATGCCGGGAAAACACCCCGCCTTGATTTTACCCTTGACCTGAAGAACCTGAACCTGAAAATGCTGCAGCCGTTTGTGAAGAGCTTTATGTCGGGTCTTAACGGCTGGGCATCGGGACATGCAACCATCAAAGGTACACCTGAAAAGCCCCGTCTCCTGGGAGACCTTACATTAAGCCGCACCGAACTCAAGATTTCTTACCTTAATGTGATGTACTCCCTGGCGGATGCCGTGCACATCGATTCTAATGCCTTTATCTTTAACAAGATCACAATTTATGATTCTCTCGGGAACAAGGGGGTTCTCAACGGGCGTATCACCCATGAATATTTCAGGGATATGCGGCTCGATCTTAATATCGACCTGAACAATTTTTCGGCCTTCAACAATTCATATGCACAAAACCAATTGTTTTACGGTAAGGCCAGCGGCACAGGAACGGTGCATGTATTCGGCCCGCTTGACAATATCAGTATCGCGGTAAAGGCTAAAACGAGCAAGAACACTAATGTTGCCATCCCTATCAATCTCACAGCCAGTGTCGCGCAAAACGACTTCATCCAGTTTGTCAATAAGAAAGATACGCTTTCATTGCGGGAAGAGCGTAAAAAAGATCAGTCAAACATTAATCTTGATATCGCGCTTAAGGCAAATCCTGACGCTACAATTGAAGTTTTCCTGCCCGATCAGCTTGGAAACCTTAAAGCCCAGGGGAATGGCAATATCGTAATGGGCATGACACCAACCACACCGTTCAACATGACCGGGACCTATATTATCACTAAGGGGTCCTTCGTTTTCCAGATAAAGAACCTGTTAAGGCTACCGATGAGCATTAACGAGGGGAGCAGGATCACCTGGTCGGGTGACCCTGCCGACGCTAACCTGAGCGTCAGTGCCACATACCGCACCAAGACGACCCTCGCCGGCCTTACCTCCAGTACCGAGGAAGCCCAACTCCGCTTCCCTATAGAAGTTATCTTCCATCTTGGGGGTAAACTTGCAAACCCCGATATTAAATTCAGCATGAACCTTCCGAATGTGGACGAAGAAATCAAGGTTACGGTATACAGCAAGATAGATACAACCAATGTCTCGGAAATGAACGAACAGATGATCTATATGCTGGTGATGAACGCCTTTAAACCTGTGATCTCTTCTACTGCATCTTCAATCAACGTTGGAGCCACATCGGTCTCACTGGTCACAAACCAGATCAATTCCTGGCTTTCGGGGATATCCCGCAATGTAAATGTCGGTGTTAATTACCGCCCCGGCAATTCAACAGATCCACAATCGTGGGACGTATCCATGTCGACCCAGTTGCTGAACGACAGGTTGCTGATCGACGGTACCTTCGGGATGAATACCTATAAATCGTCGACTACCCAAAACCCGAACCAGATTGTCGGGGACATCAACATAGAATATATCCTTACCGATAACAGGAGATGGAGGCTTCATGCCTTTAACCGCACAAACACGATCAACCTCCTGAATAATAATTCACCCTATACCCAGGGTGTCGGTATAAAATACCAGCGTGACTTCTATTATTTCGGGGAGCTGTTTCATGGAAAGAAGTGGGCCGAAAAGAAAGCTGAAGAAGTAAGGAATGCAAAGAAAGTGAAGCAAGCTAAGAAACAATAATGTCGTTTACCGTATACAAGAGCTCAGCCGGATCAGGTAAAACCTATACACTGGTAAAGGAATACCTGAACATCATCCTCCGGGATACCGACAGTTTCAGGAATATCCTGGCAGTCACGTTCACCAATAAAGCGGCAGGGGAAATGAAGCACAGGGTGCTTGCATGCCTCGAAGAACTTTCATGTGAACTCGCAGGTAAAGGCAAAACCACAAGGACCCTGCTCCCCAAGCTGGCCGAAGAAACCGGGCTGAGTGAGAAAGAGATCGGTATAAAGGCAGGCGAGGCCCTGAAGAAGATACTCCATCATTATTCGGATTTCTCGATCGGGACCATTGACAGTTTCTCCCATCGCATCATACGGGCATTTGCCCATGACTTCGGGCTGCCGGTAAATTTCAAGGTGGAGCTCGATGCAGATGAACTCATAGAAAATGCAGTTGACCTTCTTCTCGACAAAGCCGGTAGTGACGAACAACTGACCTCCCTTCTGGTGAATTTCCTCGAAACCAACATGGAGGATGATAAAAGCTGGGCAATTGAAAAGTCACTGATGGACTTCTCAGCGCTGCTGTTTGATGAAGAAAGCCAGATGCAGCTTCCTAAGTTGAGATCCCTCAGTATTGAAGACTTTAAAAACATTGCAGGGTTTTTAAGGAAGAGGACAAAGGAATTTGAACGTTCAGTGCAGGAAGAAGCAGGCGCAGCCTGGAAGGCTGTCTGCGACTCGGGTCTTGAGCACCAGGCCTTCGCCTATGGGAAGTCAGGGGTCTCCTGGTATTTTGAACAACTCGCTGAGGGCCGCACCGAAAAACTCATCCCCGGAGACAGGCTGGTGGCTGCAGTTGAAAAAGACAGCTGGGCCAGCGGTAAAGCCACATCCGCCGACATGGAAAAAATAGAGAGCATCAGGCCTGTGCTTTATACCGCTTTCAGGAAGCTGCAACAACTTACAGGAACATCCTACAGTGCATACAAGCTGAATAAGCTCCTGATGAAATCGATCTATCCCCTTGCTGTGCTCAACAGCATCGACCGCATCCTCCAGGAGTTCAAGAAACAGAACAACATCATTCATATTTCAGAGTTCAACAGCCGCATCGCGAAGATCGTCCTTGGCGAACCTGTTCCTTTTATATACGAACGGATTGGCGAGAAGTACCAGCATATCCTAATTGACGAGTTCCAGGATACCTCGGCGCTCCAGTGGCAGAATTTTGTGCCCCTGATTGAAAATTCCCTGGCGTCGGGCTTCTTTAACCTGGTGGTTGGGGACGGTAAACAGGCTATTTACCGATGGAGGAGTGGGGATGTTGAACAGTTTACATCCCTTCCATCGCTCCAGGGAAGCGATGAAAACCCTTTAATCCTGGAAAGGCAGGAAGCCCTTGAACGGAACTTTAATGAAAAGCTGCTCGACAGGAATTTCCGTTCGGGGAAGGAAATCGTAAATTTTAATAATGATTTCTTCGGATTTGTGAGCGGGGAGCTCGACGCGCCGCGCAAAAAAGTGTATGAAAGCCTTGTGCAGCTTGCTGATGAAAGTAAGGAGGGAGGCTATATCAATATTTCTTTTACAGGTAAAAGTGAAGAAGAAGGCGGGACGGCCAGGGATGTGATGCTAAAGAAGATCCTGTCGATCATAAGCTCTTGCCGGAACGATGGGTTCAGGGCTAAAGACATTGCCGTATTATGCCGTTCCAACAACGAGGCTTCTCAGGTTGCACAAACCCTGATCGGGAACGGCATACCCGTTGTTTCGGGCGAATCGCTTCTGCTGAATTATTCTCCCCTTGTGAGGATGCTCACAGGGCTTGTAAGATACATTTTCGGACCGGTCCATCCTGTGATCCAGACCGAAATCCTCCAGCGTTACTGCGATCTCCATCCCGGCTTGAAGCCTTTCTACAGATCCTGGCTTGGTTTGGAGCAGGCAAAACGGACGAAAGAGTTTCATGATTTCCTGGATGAAAGGATAGGGGGGGGCGGAGCAGGCTTCCTTAAAACTTTGCCTGTTTACGACCTTTTTATCAGGCTGGTCAACAGTTTCTGCCCGGCCGCGGCAGGGGATCCGTATATTCAGTTTTTCCTGAATGCAGTGCTGAAATTCAGTTCCGACAAATCCTCATCCGCCACCGATTTCCTTGAATGGTGGGACGATCACCACGAGAAACTTTCAGTGATCATGCCTTCGGGTTTCGATGCGGTCAAAATAATGACGATCCATAAAGCCAAGGGGCTTCAGTTCCCTGTTGTGATCTACCCGTTTGCAGGAGAAAAGCATAAAAATACCAGGAAGTATCTGTGGGGGGACCTGGATCACAATGAAGTTCCCTCTCTGCCTGCCGCCCTGATGCCAGCGGGCCGGGATATGGAAGGGACTGTTTTCGCCGGAAAGTATGAAGAGGAAACGCAAAAATCAATGCTCGACCTTCTCAATGTGCTCTACGTAGTTATGACCAGGCCTGAGCAACGCTTATTCATTCTTCCTCCCATACCGGCTAAAAAAACCGAGGGGCGGCCTTCCGTGCCGGCATTGTTAAAAGCCTGGTTGCAGAATAAACAACTATGGGAAGACGGTCGTTATGATTATGAATTCGGGCATGCTGCTGCCGTGATTCCCGTGCCCGCAGAGGAAATGAACATACTGCCAATGCCGGGCGTTTCGTTTACCGACTGGAGGGAAAGGATAGGGATACGTTCCCGTGCCCCTGAGATATGGAACCTTGACGATCCGGATAAAAACAGGAGGTTCGGCAATGTGCTTCATACAATACTTGCGGGGATTACGTCTGAAAATAATGCCGATAATGCCATTTCCGTGATGCTGGAAAATGGATTGCTCGACAGATCAAAAGAAGACGAGGTCCGCTCCAGGATCAGGAAAATACTAACGGACCCGGATCTGGCTTTTATTTTTGATGAGAAGGCGGATGTGCGTCCTGAGTCTGAAATCCTTACTCCGGGCGGACATGCAGTGCGCCCCGACAGGGTTATCCTCAGGGGAAACCAGGCGGTTGTCGTAGATTATAAAACCGGCCGGGCCGATGAGAAATACGGGACCCAGCTTTTGCATTATGCGAAACACCTGGAAGCAATGGGATATAAGGATGTTAAAAAGTATCTGTTATACCTGGAGCCGGAAGTAATGCTTGAGGAAGTTTTTTAAGATCGTGATAACGGGATAACATGATGAATTTAGAAGAAGAAATCGTAAAACATTACCGCTGCTGGAGCGGAAGCGATGCCCTGAAAATTGAAAAAATCGCAGCCTCAGGTTCATACCGTCAATATTTCAGGGTGATTGGCGCCTCGGGAAGCATAGTCGCGGCATATAACGCCGATGTACGTGAAAACCTTGCGTTCCTTAAATTTACAAGGCATTTCAGGGCGATGCACCTGCCTGTGCCGCTTGTGCTTTATTCCAGCCCGGATTCAGCTTTTTACCTGCTAGAAGACCTGGGCGATACCACTTTATATTCAGCCCTGACAAAACTCCGCAGGAAAGAGAATTATATCCACCCTGATGTCGTAAAAATTTACCTTAAGGTTATTGAACTCCTTCCGGGGTTCCAGATAATAGCCGGGCACAGCATACCTTTCAGCTATTGCTATCCAAGGCCGGCATTTGACAGGCAAAGCATGATGTGGGACCTGAACTATTTCAAATATTATTTCCTGAAACTGGCAAGGGTCTCGTTTGATGAGCAACTGCTGGAGGAGGATTTCAACGCCTTTACCGCTTTCCTTCTTGAAGCCCAGGGGGATCATTTCATGTACCGTGATTTTCAGTCAAGGAACATCATGATACATAATAATACTCCCTGGTTTATCGATTACCAGGGTGGCAGGAAAGGCCCGCTTCAATATGACCTGGCATCACTTCTGTATGATGCAAAAGCTGATCTCCCTGAGGATTTCAGGGGCCAGCTTGTAAACCATTACATCAACACAGTAACGAAACTCAGCTCCCTGGAGGAAACGAACTTTCGCAAGTATTTTGACGGATTCGTTTTGATAAGGATATTGCAGGCCATGGGGGCATATGGGTTCCGGGGTTATTATGAGAACAAACCGCTCTTTCTTCAGAGCATACCTTATGCGGTGAAGAACCTGAAAACCCTGCTTGACAGGGACCATATCCCTGTTAAACTTCCGATGCTGATGAAAGCCCTGGGCGAGATCATTGGCAATCCTGATTTTTCAGCTATCAGGGCGACTTCATCGGACCTTACTGTGAAGATCTTCAGTTTTTCGTATAAAAAAGAACTGCCAGCAGATGAGAGTGGCAATGGCGGAGGATTTGTTTTCGACTGCCGTGCCTTACCCAATCCCGGAAGATATCCCGAGTTTGCTGATCTCACCGGGAAGGACAGGCTGGTCGTGGACTTTCTGAGAAAAGAACCTGAAGTCGATGCCTTCCTGAACCATGTGTTCAGCCTTGTAAGCCAAAGTGTAAGGAACTATACAGACCGTGGATTTAAAAGCCTGATGGTCAGTTTCGGCTGCACTGGGGGACAGCACCGCTCGGTATATTCAGCGGAGGAACTGTCAAAATACCTGGTTGAGAAATTTAATGTGAAAGTGGAACTTAACCACACCAATTTAAAATTGTGAACCCTGATCGGCGAATCGTGAACCGGTTCACGGTCAACCTTTATTTAAGATAACGTATGAAAGCAATGATCCTTGCAGCCGGACTAGGGACACGGCTCAGACCCATAACCGACACCATGCCCAAAGCCCTGGTGGAGATTAACGGGAAGACCCTGCTTGAGCATTCCATAGACCACCTGCAGTTTTTCGGTGTGAAGGAAGCGATTATCAACGTGCATCATTTTCCCGACATGATCATCGGCTTTCTGAAAAAGAAAAAGAACTTCGGTATGAAAATAGAGGTCTCCGACGAACGGGATGCCTTGCTCGATACGGGTGGGGGATTAAAGAAAGCTTCGTGGTTTTTCGAAGGAGGGGGGCCTTTTATCGTCAGGAATGTGGATGTGCTTTCAAACCTTGACCTGGGGGCCATGCTTGAGTTTCACCAGAAGCACAAACCTGTGGCTACTCTTGCCGTAAGGAACCGGGAGACTTCACGTTACATGCTTTTCAATGAGCGCTTCGAGCTCATCGGGTGGACCAATGTGAGCAGCGGTGAAAGAAAATTAAGCAGGAAGGACTTTAAGCATATGCACCCGCTCGCTTTTTCGGGGATACAGATCCTGGATCCGTCGGTGATTCCCCTTATCAACGAAGAAGACAGGTTTTCACTCATCAGCATGTACCTCAGGCTTTCGAGGGATAAACGGATCTGTGCATTCAACGATAACGATTCATTCTGGTTCGACGCCGGAAAAAGGGAGGAAGCCTGATAATGAATGCATTTCTGGAACAGACTGCTGAGTACCTGGTTTCTGCCTATGGGGATAGGGTGTCAAAACTCTGTATCGTTTTGCCTAACCTCAGGGCTGGTTTGTTCCTTAGGAAATTCCTTTCGGCCCGCCTGAATAAAACAATCTGGTCCCCGGTTATCTGTTCTGCCGAGGACTTCCTTGCCACAGTGGCCGGTTTGCGGCCTGTTGAACCGCTTCAGCTTCTTTTTAAACTGTACAGTATCCATTGCAGTATTGAACAGGAAAAAGCCCAGGCTTTCGAAGATTTCATTCAATGGGCCCCCCAGCTGCTCAACGATTTTGACGAGGTCGACCGGTACCTGACCGATGCCCGCCAGTTGTTTTCGGCCCTCACCGATACACGTGCCATCTCAGTGTGGAACCCTGAGAACAGGCCGCTCACCGATTTCGAAAAACAATACCTGAGGTTCTACAATTCCCTGTATCCTTATTACAGCATGATTGTGGATGACTTGCTGAAAAATAAGCAAGCCTACCCAGGATTGATGTACAGGATGGCCAGCCTGGGAATTGAGAAATTCAGCGAAAAACTGCCCTGGGAAAAGGTTGTTTTTGTAGGATTTAACTCACTGACAGCCGCAGAGGAGAAAGTCATGGAAGTATTGCACCGCCTGGGAAAATCTGAATTCCTTTGGGATGCCGATACATATTACCTTAATGACCAGGGGCATGAAGCAGGGGAATTCCTGCGTCATAACCTTAAAAAATGGGGAGGCAGGGAATTCAGATGGATTTCCTCCGGAATTGCCGCCAATCCCAAAACCATCAGGATCACAGGTGTGCCAAATAATGTTTCACAGGCTGTGCTGGCCGGGGAAATAGTGAAGACAGCCAATACATTTGACGAACGTACCGTCGTAGTGCTCCACGATGAAAAACTCCTGATCCCCCTGTTGTATTCCCTGCCCGGCGAAGCCAGGGAGATGAATATCACCATGGGGCTCCCGTTGTCACAGACACCACTTATTGATCTCATTTCAGTCGTTTTCAGGATGCAGCTGAACAGGGAGAAATTCGCTTCAAACAGGGGGAAAGGAACAAGGCAATTTTATTTCAGGGATGTGCTTGCACTGCTGCGCCATCCATATGTATCCGGCATGGCAACACGACTGATGGAAGGAAACCATTTTGTTTTCGACAGTATCCTGGAATCGGTCAGCCAGGGTAATAAAGTGTTTATCTCTTCGGATGAAATCCTGGATCCCGGCACAGGTTTATTTTCATTCAATGCCTCCTTCCTGAAACCCTTCCTGAGTGATTGGCACAGCCCGGTGGAAGCTGTTCTCGCACTGAAGGAGATCATAGGATCCCTGAGAGATCACCTGATCACCGAAAAGGGTTCCCTGGAACTTGAGTATTTGTTTTCTTTTTCAAAGATCATCCACCAGCTCGAAGGGCTTTTCAAAGCTTATCCCGAAGCAGTTAAAACAACACAGACATTAGCCGGCCTTTTAAAACAAGCAGCCGAAAATGTGACGCTCCCTTTTTACGGAGAACCACTTAAAGGCATGCAGGTCATGGGCTTGATGGAAACCCGGGGGCTTGACTTTGACACCATCATCATGCTGTCATGCAATGAAAACCTTCTTCCCCGCGGGCGCACGGGAAATACGTTTATCCCCCTCGACCTCAAACTCGAATTCAAACTGCCTACCTACAGGCAGAAGGATGCAGTTTATGCCTATCATTTTTACAGGCTGCTCCAGAGAGCTAAAACAATTCACCTGCTCTATAATTCCGAACCCGGGGAATTCGGGGGAGGTGAAATGAGCCGTTTCCTGCAGCAGATACTGAGTGAGCTGAAAAACGCAAACTCATCCGCCGACATAAAAGAAGAGCTCCTTGTAATGACCCCTTCCCCTTCAAACCTCACGCCCGGGATCAGTATTGAAAAGGATCACACTATAGAGTGCCTGCTGAAGGAAAAGGCCGAAAAAGGGTTCTCGCCCACCGCCCTTAACAATTTCAGGGCATGCCCGCTGAAATTTTATTTCAGCGACATTGCCGGGTTGAAAGAGCCTGACGAGATGGAGGAAGAGATAGATAACCGTATCCTCGGGAACATCGTGCACAATGCCTTGCACAGGCTTTATAAAGGGTTTGCCGGTCAGGAACTGGATGTGTCTGCAATAAGCCGGATGAAGTCAGGGGCCGATAAAGCCATTGATGAAGCCTGCGGAAAAGAATTCAGCGGCAGGGATGTAAACTACGGCCGTAACCTTCTTCTGGTGAGAGTTGGCAAGATGATGCTCAAAAGGTTCCTGGATTCTGAGATAAAAACCATTCAATCCTTTAAAGAAGAAGGAGAATACATAAGCATAATCGGGCTTGAACAGAGACTTGAACGCAGTATCGACCTGCCTTTGGCCGGTAAACAGGTAAGCGTAAAGATTAAAGGCTTTGCCGACCGGATAGATGCCGGCCGGAAATTTATCAGGATCATAGATTATAAAACCGGTTCGACCGATAAAAAAAGAACAAAAGTTGACAGCTGGGCAGGGTTCGCTACAGATCCTTCAAAAGACCATGCTTTCCAGCTGCTTGCATACTGCTGGATGTACTCGCCAAGGGTGAAAAACGCTGCAGGCATAACAGCAGGTATAATTTCACTCAGGAAACTGAAAGAAGGGCTTATCACCGTGGCAGTCCCCTCTGCAGAAGACGGGGACAGCCAGGATAAATTATCAGCAGCCGATCTTGCCGCATTTGAAACCAGCCTGAAACAGGTACTGTTTTCCATTTTTGATAAAGCAACGGGCTTCACGCAAACCGCGGATTTGTCGGTCTGTTCATATTGCAGCTATAAAAATATCTGCGGAAGGTAAAGTCAAGTGAGTGAGCCCATCCCTTTCACGCTCATCACGCCATCACGATCGTAACGCCATCACACTCATCACACCATCACTCCCCGAACACGCAGGCCTCATAAGTAAAGAGCTCGGCGTCTTTCCATCCGTCCCAACCTAAACCTGCCTTGTCGCGGGAGCAGTGGCCCAGGAATTCCTCCCTGCTCCAACCAGTCTCGGTGGCTACCTGGGGAAGGAAGGTCCCTGAATAATACCCTTTTTTGATGTAAATGCCGTGTTTCCCAAGTACGATCTCATCGGCTGAAAATATTTTTTTCATTGGCGAAAGCACCGAGATCTCAATTTCAAGCTTGTCTGTTTCTTTGGCGGTGACAGGTGGGAACCTGGTGTCTTCGGTGGAGGATGCGACAGCCATTTGCTGTACTACCTTCCACAGCGGGACGTCGGCTGTAAAGCGGCCTATGCAGCCTCTCAGTTCCCCATGTTCTTTAAGGGTAACAAAAGCCCCGGAATGGATTTTCAGGTTTGGGCTGAAGTTTTTGTCATCCACTTCGGGCGTTTTATGCTCATTGATATACATTACTATTGTGCTGCGGGCAATTCCAAGGAGTATTTTCTTCTCTTCCTTAGTGAAATTGAATTCAGTTGAAGGTGTTGCTGCAGCAACTGTATTCCTGCTCACGGCAATGGACCAGTACCCGACGCATTGGGAGTGGTCCCCGTACTTTGAATCACCCGAATTCATATACTGAATGGGGATAATCTTAATTGCGGGATCCCCGGCTGTCATGTATAAAAGCGTAAGTACCGATGTCCAGCCGCAGAGGTTTGTTGCCAGGTTTGGAATGTTTTTCTTCTCATAATCCCCAAGGACCTTCATCAGGTCATCGGGATTGTTTGTAAGGATGGCATCGCAGGTGGCTTTATCGGTGGATTTGGCCTCGTTATAAGGAGGATAATGAGAGAAATCGGAACTCACGATAAAAAGGTTGTTCCCGTTAAAATATGGTTTCAGGGCCTGGGCGATCCTCTTGCAGGTTTGCTCGCTCTGGCTTCCTAACAGGATGGGGACTATCTTAAAAGGTTTTTTCATGTGGTATTGCAGGAAAGGAACCTGCACCTCAAGGCTGTGTTCATTAAGGTCGGCATTGTAAACATAGCTGAACACGGGGTTGGATTTGATGAGTTCATTGGCCAGCCGGATGTTCACTGCGACTTTGCCCAGAGGGGTTACATAGTCCCCTTTACTGTAAATGGAAGCACCCATGTAGGATGCCTGGTGGCTCGACCCGATGATGAAAATGTTGTCGTACGTTTTGTCGGGATCCACCTGGTTGATCCCGCTGGCGGCCACAGTCCCTGAGAATACGTATCCGGCATGGGGACAGATCACTGCCTGCAGGTTTTGGGTAGTGCGTGGTTTGGCTGAACGGAACAATTCGGCGAGCTGGGCCCTCAGGGTATCGGGGTTTGCAGGATAGAACTTCCCGGCAGCTGCCGGTTTGCGGTCGGTTTTAGGCCCCTCCTGGGAGGAACAACCGTTACTGAATGTGAATGAAAGTCCCATAATCAATACAAATCGGAAAAATTTGCCCATTGTTTATTAACTTTGAAAAAATCAAGGTAAAGGTACAAAAATATGGGTAAAAATGCAATACGGGCCGGGCTGTTCGGGCTGGGTTTTATCTCTATTTCCACCCAGATTTACATGCTTCGCGAAAGTTATATCGTGTTTTACGGGAATGAACTGATCCTGGGCATCATGCTTTCGGCTTGGATGCTGCTTACAGGCGCAGGTGCCTGGCTGGGCAGGTATTTCAAAAGGGTAAGCGGGCCATCGGGTTTCGTTCTTTTTTTAATGCTGCTGCTTTCTGTGCTTCCGGTTCTGATGCTGGTCAAGCTAAACCTGTACCGAGCCCTGGTCCTGCCGACCGGCGCACTTGCCGGCATCAGCGATGTGGTGTATGCCGCATTTCTTGTACAGCTGCCATTTTGCCTTGTCAACGGTTTCCTTTTTTCGGCCCTGAGCAATATGCTTGGCAAGGCAGGAACCGCCTATTCGATAGAGGCTGCAGGAAGCCTGGCCGCTGGTGCTTTGGTGAATTTTATACTTCTCTGGCTTTTCTCATCCTGGCTCAGCATACTGTTGCTTACCGGGCTCTATCTCATTACCGTGGTATTGTTCTCCTTCCACTGCAGGAGGAAAGTTATGCCATGGCTCACTTTCCTTATCTCTGCTGTTCTTCTTATCCTGTTTGCAAAAACAGATCTCAGGGAGATTTCAATGAAATCAATGTATCTCGCGCAGGTTGTCATCGAGGAAAAAGAAACTCCCTATAGCCAGATTATAGTTACCACCCATGAAGGCCAGCTTAATTTTTATGAAAACGGACTGATGATGTTTTCTTCGGGCGACGTGATCAACAACGAGGAAAACGTCCATTATGCAATGGTTCAGTCTGATTCTCCGAAGAGAGTGTTGCTGGTTTCAGGCGGACTGTCAGGATCTCTAAACGAGATCCTGAAATATCATCCGCACACGGTTGATTATTTAGAGTTGAACCCCGCCCTGCTAAATCTGAATGTACAATCCCTGAGAGATTTTGAAAAGAAAGGTGTTACCCTGCATCCTGGCGATGCCAGGAGGTTCCTGAAAAACTCATCCGCAGTATATGATGTCGTTTTAATTTTGCTGCCTCCTCCATCCAGTCTTCAGCTCAACAGGATGTATACCTCTGAATTCCTGTCGGAATTGAAAGTACGGCTTTCGCCGGATGGCATAGTGTCTTATTCGCTTCCCACCACCAGCGATTATGTAAGCAGGGCAGGGGAAGGGCTTAATTCACTGCTCTATTCGACCCTTAAGAAATCGTTCAGGAATGTTATGATCGTTCCCGGGGGAAAAACCTATTTCATTGCTTCCGATGCAGATTTAAACCCTGACATTCCCTTAATGATTGAGCGCAAAGGGATCATCACATCCTATGTGAACAAATATTACCTGGATGCAAACCAGATGAAAGAAAGGGCAGCTTACATCCAATCCAATATTTCCGGTTCGGCAGGGATAAATTATGATTTCAGGCCCCTCATGTTTTTTGCCCAGCTGAATTACTGGATGACCTATTTCAACAGGCATTACTTCAGTTCGGTACTGTTACTCCTGCTGATCGTAGTTCTTGTGGCATTGAACCTGAACCCGCTGAATGCAGGTTTGTTTACGGGGGGTTTTACAGCGGCAGCCTTCCAGGTACTCATCATTTTCTCATTACAGATCTATTGCGGTTATGTTTTCCGTCTCACAGGTTTCATCATTATGCTTTTCATGCTCGGGCTGGCCCTGGGCAGCAAGGCCGGCATGCCGTTCATCAAACGTAAGCCATTTAATACATACCTGTCAATTCAGCTAATGCTGGCTGCTCTTTCGGTACTCATCCCCCTTGCTCTTATACTCCTGGGCAGGATGGGCCTCCCCTTATGGATGATACAGCTTAAGGCAGCAGGTATCACCCTGGCTTTATCCGTTCTTGTTGGGATGGAATACACACTTGCAACCCGCTTATCGGCCTGCAGCATGGGAATGGCCGTTGCGAAAAATTATTCTGCCGATCTTTTCGGTGCTTCCCTGGGTGCTTTCCTGGTTCCTGTTTTCATGTTTCCCATACTTGGCCTCATGAATACCGGTTATGCCCTGGCATTGATTAATACCGCAGGGGCAGCCGTTTTTTTTATAAAGCGTAAAAATTTCGTATCTTTATAAAGTGAAATCCGAGAGTGGAAAGCGAATCAGCAAGCGGCAGTTCCTACGCTTGGGCCTTGCCTCGCTGGGTGTTGCGGCAGCCGGCATAAGGCCTTTTCATAGTTTTGCAAATAAAATATCCGATATGAACTCAATTGTGCCTCCTCCTGCGGGGGGACCGGGGAAATACAGCAGGGAATCGCTGTATTATGTGCTTACACCCAAGGGTGTCAAATGCCAGCTTTGTCCTAATCAATGTGTTCTTAAAGACGGGCAGGAGGGGCTCTGCCGTAACCATGTTGCCTATGGTGAAAAGCTGTTCTCGATTGCTTTTGGCAACCCGTGCAGTGTGCACGTTGACCCGATAGAGAAAAAGCCCCTGTTCCACTACCTGCCTTCTTCGGAAAGCTTTTCCATTGCAACTGCAGGATGCACGCTGGCCTGCCTGAACTGCCAGAACTGGGAGATCTCCCAGGTAAGCCCGAAAACCACGAAAAACGTTGAGATGTTCCCTGCCCAGGTTGTTCAGGAAGCCGTAAGCGGAGGATGCAAAACCATTGCCTATACATACTCGGAACCTCTTTCTTTCTACGAATACACCTATGAAACTTCCAGGCTTGCAAGGGCCCGGGGGATCAAAAACCTTCTTATAAGCAACGGGTATATCAACGAGAAGCCCATCCGGGAGCTGGCTAAATACCTGGATGCTGCCAACATCAACCTGAAATCGTTCAGGGAGGATATCTATGCAAAACTCAACGGGGGAAGCCTTGAACCAATCCTGAGAACCCTTAAAATACTTAAAGAGGAAGGGGTATGGCTTGAAATAACGAATCTCATTGTCCCCGGCTGGACCGATAAAATGGACATGGTAAAAGAGATGTGTGATTGGCTGGTTGAAAACGGGTTTTCAGACTACCCTTTGCATTTCAGCAGGTTTTTCCCGCTTTACAAGCTTG
>Ga0194039_1000798_pt1 | contig 17970 bp, 20 predicted proteins | sample JunL228m_MetaG_FD_148679 | JGI IMG/M metagenome (GOLD analysis project Ga0194039, IMG submission 148679) | Anoxic zone freshwater microbial communities from boreal shield lake in IISD Experimental Lakes Area, Ontario, Canada - Jun2016-L227-8m | ecosystem: Environmental > Aquatic > Freshwater >... | reverse complement strand
CTACTGGATTGGGCGTGTTTTCAAGCCCGTGAACGCAACAGGGGGCGAAAGTCCTCACTATTTCATGCGGATTTCATTCAAGGGGCAGCGGGTCGGATTCTCTCTTGGAACCGGGAATCAGGACTCGGCGGCAAAGATGGCGGCTGGCATCTATTCGGATCTTCTCGCCCTTGGGGTTGAGGCGACTCTTGCCAAACACCGCCCCCAAACGGCCAGGCCGGAAGTCTCGGCAACGGTCGGGGAGTGGATCGCGGCGGCTCGGACGGTTTCGGAGGCGAACGCCTCAACCTTCAACTGCTACCAGTGCAGCCTGCGGAAGATCGTTGGGGATGTCGTGGGCGTGAAGCGGACGAAGAAACGGTTCGGGCCGGGGTTGGGTGGCGCGGCGGAATATCGGGCAGAGCTTGATGCTGTCAGCCTGGATGTGCTGTCTCTTTCGGCAATTCAGAAATGGCGGCTTGAATATGTGAAGCGGGCGAAGAACCCAGCGCAAGAGCGGAGCCGCATGACTTCCTGCAATTCCACCGTTCGGCAGGCGCGTTCGCTGTTCGCCGGAAAGATCGTGAAATTCCTTGCCGATGTCCGACTTCCTTCGCCTCCTCCCTTTGCCGGGGTGGAGTTCTTTCCGAAACAGTCCGCGAAATACTTCAGCCGGATTGACGCGAAGGCGTTGCTTCAGGCGGCGCACGGGGAGCTTGCCGAAAAGGATGAACCGGCGTTCCTCGGCATGTTGCTTGCTCTTGCGGCGGGCTTGCGCCGGGGGGAGATTGATTCCCTTTGCTGGCATCAAATTGACTTTGACCGGCAGCTTGTCCGTATCGAGAGCACGGATGCGGCGCATCTGAAAACAACGGATTCCCGCGATGAGGTTGCGCTTGATGAGAATGTCATTGCTTTGCTCCGGGGCTTCCGCGCGAAGGCTGCGGGGGATGACTTCGTAATTCAGAACGACGCTTCCAGAAACGAGGAAAGCGGGCCGGGAACCTACGGGCAGCGGTATCGTGCTGATGCGGTCTTTGACCGGCTGAACGCATGGCTGCGGGCGCATGGCGTGAAGGCGCGGAAGCCTCTGCATGAACTGCGCAAGGAACTGGGCGCACTGGTGACGGCGGAACACGGCATCTATGCGGCTTCGCGCGTCCTGCGGCATTCCAACGTGGCGACGACTGCGGCGCATTACTCGGATCTGAAAACTCGTCCTGTCGTGGATGTGGGCGCGTGGCTGCTGCCTGAGAATGCTATCCCTCTGCCGAAAGAGGAAAGCGAACCTGCGCGGGCGAGGAGGTCGGCGTGAAAGCAAAAAAGAAGGCGGTTCCTGCCATTCCGGCAAAGCTGAAGATGGCGAAGAAAAAGCCTGCTGTGGTTGACGGCGGCGTGAAAGTTGTTCGCCTTGCTCGCGTTGATGGGCCGGATCTAACTTTCCGAATAAGCAAGCAGGCGGTGAAACGATGGCTCGCTGTGCCAACAAAGGAAAAAGAGAGATCGCGCGAGTCCGCGAAACGGGCGCTATACACTGCCAGCAAAGATGACCCTTCCTTCGTTCGTTTGGGAAAACTCATGAAGGAGCTTGAGCCAGATAGCAAAAGGCGGAAGCCCGTAATCAGAACATCTTCAAACGCCGCGTGCTCACTCTCTGTCGGCAGGGCAGACAGGGAAATGGATTATCCCGTCGCGTGTGGAAAGCATCTGCTATCACTCAAAGAAGCGGAGTTGGTTGCTTTGTGGCGGCGGGGGCGGCGCGGTGACCGTGCGGCAGTTCGACGCATGTGCGATAAACAGGATCGGATTCCGGCGTTATACAATGAGGTCGATGAAGTCCTGCGCTACCATTGGTATGTGGCTGAAGGGTTCGGCCTGTGCTGGCTTTCAGCATCTGCTCTTACCAAGGTTCTTGATGCGTGGGGGCTTCTAAAGCGAAAGCGGCGAACCGATTGGAAGGAGGGCGTTTCGTCGGATGATGCGCGGACAGTGAAAAATCCAGCCATTGAGGCTCGGCGAAAGCTCAAAGCAGAAGCTGACGCGGACAAAAACAGACTCAAAGATAAACTTGCCGATCTCGGGTTGAAACGAATTGATCCGGTTGTTGTTGACGTGCGGGATGTGGCGATTAAAGGCCGGACGGTGAAAATAGTTTGAGTTTTTTTCCTATGGTAAAAGGGAGGGGGGAATTCTCCGCGAAGATTTACCCGCCTGAGCAGAAATGAGCGGAAGTGGTGTTCTCCGCTCGTGACTACACACAAGACGCATCTGGCGGCGCAAACGCCAGAACATTGGACGACACGCGCCAAATTGGCCAAGCGGTGGTGGGTGTCGATTGAAACGGTCAAGAGGCGCGAAAAGTCGGGAATCCTGAGGGCTTATAAGTTCGGCAGAGTTACCCGTTATCGGCTCTCGGACGTCGAACAAATCGAAAAAGACGCGGAGGTGCGCATATGATTCATCCTGCTCTACCGGGGCAAACCCGGAAACGAAAAGCCCTGCCAGCGGCAAACTGGCAGGGACTGCTCTCGCTGATCGGACTTTCAGCACTGTATCACGCCGGGAGGATTCTGCAATGGCCTTTCGGCGCGTTGTTCTGGTTTTTGGATGGCTGGCTTGCTGGCCTTGATGCCGAGATTGAGCGGCGGAAGGGGGGCGCATGAGCTTCGCCGATTCCCCATTACAGGCAGCGCTTGACCAGCTCAGAATTCCGCAACTCGGCGCGATGTTTTATCCTGACTGGCGGGCGGGCAAATCTTGCAAGTCGCCATTCCGCGAAGATCAGAACGCTTCGTTCAGCGTGTTCGACAACGGGTCACGCTGGCGGGATTTCTCCACTGGCGAGCACGGCGATGCGGCTGACTTTGTGGCGATGGCCTGCGGGTTGTCGCCGGATGACGGGGCGCGGCGGCTGATTGAACTTGCGGGTGTTCTTCCTGCTGCGCCAGTTCGTCAATCGTCGGCGGGCCGGGAAGATGAAGAGGCTGAACGGGCTCGAAAGCGCTCGGCCTGGCCTGCGTTCGAGAAACCTTCGGGCGCGGAGATTCGCGCGATTTCTGGCCTGCGGTGCTTGTCGCCGGAAGGTGTCGGCATTGTCGCGGATCGCGGGCTGCTGTTCTGCTGCGATTCCGGCGAGGGTCGGGCGTGGGTCGTCACTGATGCCACAAGGCGGAATGCTCAGGCGCGGCGCATGGATGGCAAACCCTGGGAGCGGGTCGGCGCGAAGGCGTGGACGCTGCCGGGGTCGGGGGCGGCTTGGCCGATTGGTCTGCGGGAGGCTTCTTCCTTTCCGGCGGTCGCTCTTTGTGAGGGCGGGCCTGACATGCTCGGCGCGGTGCATCTCGCTTGGTGCTCCGGGGTGGCGAGCGACATTGCGCCGGTGTCGGTGCTCGGCGCGGCAAATCGAATTCCTGACGATGCTCTGGCGCTGTTCGCCGGTCGCCGTGTGCGAATCTTCGGGCATGCCGATGAGCCGGGGCAGGCTGCGGCGGCGCGGTGGGCTGGGCAACTCGCCGGGGTTGGCGCGGATGTGGACGGCTTCGATCTGGGCGGTTTGCTTCAGTCTTCCGGCGCGGAAGTTGATGACGTTTGCGATTTCTCGCATCTGGACGTGGACGAGTGGGAGCGGCATCGAGATGACATTGAACAGGCGTTCAGCTTTGCGGCACGATGCCACACGCGGGGGTTTTCTGGCGAGGGTGGCGTCATGGTGCAGGCGGGGGCTTGCGAGGCTACGGCCGGGAAGGGGGCGGCATGAGCTCGCGCATCATCAAATATGGGGTGCCTGCCGTGGACTTCAAAGCGGGGCCTGCGCTTGTCGCTACGAACTACGAATTTGACGAATTTACCGAAATAAGGGGTGGGGCCGGGGGGCTTAATCCGTCAAATTCGTTAAATTCGTTCTTCGTTCGGACTCCGCAGCTTCCTCCCGAATGTCTTCATGGTTTGGCCGGTGCTGTGGTTCGGAAGATTGAACCGCACACGGAAACGCATCCTGCGGCGCTGCTCGTTCAACTCCTGATCGGGCTCGGGAACCTGATCGGGCGCGCTCCGTATTTCCTCACTGAACGGGATCGGCAACACTGCAACCTTTTCGGCGTGGTGGTTGGGAAAACTGCTGCTGGCAGAAAGGGGACATCCTGGGGTCACGCGCGGCACATCCTGCAAGAAGTAGATGGCGAATGGGAGAGCAAGCGGATCATGGGCGGGCTGGCTTCCGGCGAGGGAGTGATTTCGGAATTGCGGGACGCTGAGGAGGGCGAGGAGGGGCCGAAAGACAAGCGGCTGCTGCTTCACGAATCCGAGTTCGGCGCGGTGCTTCGGGTTCTGCAACGGGAGGGGAACACCCTTTCGGCAACCATCCGAAACGCCTGGGACACCGGCACGCTTCGGAATCTGGCAAACGCGCATCGCGGAAAAACCGGCCAAAGCCTGCGGGCTTCGGATTGCCACATCTCCATCGCGGGCCACATCACGAAAGAGGAACTGTCTCGGCTGCTCACGGCGAACGATGCGGCAAACGGTTTCGCGAATCGGTTTCTCTGGGTCTTCTCGGAGCGGACGCGTCTGCTGCCGGATGGCGGCGAAATCTGGCGCGAGGACTTCTGGCCTGAAATTCAAGGCTTGCAGGCGGCGGTGCGTGAAGCTCGGGCGCAAGGCGAAATGCAGCGCACCGACGAGGCGCGGGAATATTGGCGGGAGATTTATCCTCACCTTGCGGCAGAGAGACCGGGACGGTGGGGCGAGGTCACTTCACGGGCTGAGGCGCAAACCGTGCGCCTGTCCTTACTGTTCGCTTTGCTTGACCGTGCGGAGAAAATCGGGATCGAGCACCTTACGGCGGCGCGGGCGCTGTGGGACTACTGCTGCCAGTCGGCGCGGTGGGCGTTCATGGAAAGCCTCTACTCGCCGGAAGCTCAACGCATCCTGGCCGCATTGGAGCGCGGGCCTTTGACTCTTACGGGCATCCATGAAGTGATGAACAAAAACACACCGGCAGAAAAAATCCGCGCGGCCATGTCGGAAATCAAAAGCCTGGTCTTGCAGGATACGCGGGAGACTGCCGGAAAAGATGCGACTGTGTTTTCTCTGCGGCGAAAGGGGGCGGCATGAACCTGCTCATGGATAATCGTGAGCCGTCGCCACATCCTTGGGAACGCTTCCTGCCTTCCGGCTGGGGTATGGAATGGGGTACGCTTGACACCGGCGACTTGATTTGCTCAAGGCTTCCTGACGGGCTTGTGATCGAACGGAAAGTGCCGGGGGACATGGCAAATTGTGTCGGTTCCTCCCGTGAAAGATTCGAGCGCGAGCTTCGGCGTTCGCGCCACTGCGGGAAATTCATCGTGGTTGTCGAGGGAACCCTGGGCGACGTTTGCTCTGCGGCGCGTGGGATGCACCATTCGTCCATTGTCGGCAGCATCGCGGCGTGGACGGCGAGGTATTGCCCGTTCGTATTTGCCGGGTCTGTCGAGGCTGCGGCTGACTTCTCGTTTCGCGCTCTGGCTTCTCAGGTTCGCGACATCGAGCGGGCTGCGAACGCATTGGAAGGAGCGGAAGGTGTTGCAAGGGTTCGGAAGGTTGGTAATGGCTCAACTGCCGGGAGGGCATTGGAATCATGAAAAAAGGAAACCTTAAAACTCAAACACCGGCAGCAGGTAAACTGCGGAGGGGTCGCCCGCCCATGAACGAAGTTCGCGCGTTGGTCGTTGACGGGGTCGGCGCTGTTCCTCCCGATGTCGCAATGCAGGACGCGTGCCTCCGGGCTTACCTTCAGCGTGGTTCCTTTCAGGCAGTCGCAGACTCCCTCGGGATCTCGGTCGGGCTGGCTCACCGGCATGTTTGTGCAGGGTCGGCTTATCTCCGCGAGGCGGGTTCCCAGTCACATCGGGCTGCGGTTCTTGGGTTGGTCGAGGGGCGATGCAATCACCTCTGGCAGGTCGTTGATGGTGCGCTGTCTCTCTGTGGGGCGTCCGGCCAGGTTGACAGAATCGCTTCCCTTGCTGCGGTCGGCGCGAAGCTCTGCGAATTGCTGGCGCGGTTTCACGGGGTCGGTGGCTTTGATGCTCCTCCTGCGGTCGTGGATGTCAACCGGCTATCCGAGGTTGCGCGCCGGGTGATGTTGGCAGGCCCTCATTCGAAGGCTGCGCGGATGGCGGCTCGGTCTGCTATGGACATGGCCGGGGTGAAGGGAGCGGATGTCCGGGATGTGTCGCCGGAAGGGAAATCATGAGCATCGAGGCGCAACTCGGGGAAATGCTGCGGTGGTGGGAACTTGAATCCGATGAACTGCGGTGGTCGGGGCGTCTTCCCTTATGGCCATCCGATGCTGACCGCGCGGCTGCTCGGGCGTGTGCTGTCGCGGATTTCGCCTGGGCGGAACAGCAGGCGGAACGGTTCGCTGCTGTGGCTGCTGCGCGCGGGGATTTTACCGAGGTCGCGGAACTTATGGATGTTGGCGCTCGGGCGAGGGCGTGCCGGAAACGGCTCGGTTGACAACGTCGTCGCTGCTCCGTATGTTGTTATCAGACCCGAGAGCCTTGAGCCAGTATTGAGGGGAATTGGACCCCGAGTGCTGGTTCAACCACTCTCGGGTTTTTTGTCGCCGCTCGGTTGACATCCTGGGTGATCGCTCGTATTACTGAATTTGTCGCCGTTGCTGTTGAGGGGCCTATCCCCTGTGAAGCAGCCGGTTCCGGGGTCGCAGTAGGTTGCGGCCCCGCTCCATTTTTGCGACTGACCGGCATTTTCTGAAAGATAGTTGGTTGCTCTCGGGAGGGCTGCGGCGTAAGGTGAAGCATGAAAACTCTCATTGCGGTTCTGTTGGCTGGGTCGTGTTTGGCGTGGGGTGGGACGTATGGCGACGATGCTGTAAGCGAGAGGATTGCAGTTCGTGAGGCCGGGGAAAGGCTGGCCGCTGCGGCTCCGGCGCGGCGCTCTGACGATCAGCAGGAATACACATTTCGTTCACGGGACGGCGAGGTGTTGAAGATCATGCTTCCTGTCGGGCTGGGCATTCAGGATATCAGCATCAAGACAGAGGGCGGGCGCGTGGTGCATGGGACGATTTATTGAAGCTTCAGGGGCCGAGCGCAAGGCCGGGGCGTCACTCGCGGGGATGGAGTTGAAACCGGGCAGAGGAAATAATAACAGCCTGTTATCAATGGGTGTTTCGCTCATGCAATCCTCGCGATGGCAGCGGGCGGCGGTTGTGCCAGAAAAGCGCGAGAGGACATCGGGCGGTTCTCGTCGCCCAGCAGAATGGGCTTCGTGCCGGGAGGGAGGGTGTTTACGCTGACTGCTGCTGATCCTGCGCTTCCACTGCCGCTATCGCTCTCTGAAATATTGCTGTCGCTTTTGCCGACAGTTCCGGGAATTGCTGGTTTCGCTTTTCCAGAGTTGGCGCTGATGCCAGCAGATCCCTTTCCTTTTGCGTTAGCTCCTCCGCTTCCATCTTTCTTACCATATCGCTGACTCTCATAATTCCAGTCAGGCGATCCGAAACGTAGCCCATGTCTTTCATGTCGTTGTGGTTTGCAATTCAGCTACTCGATCATCGCTGCTCCGTGCGGCCCCAACTTCTCCTGCATCGCCTTTGGCCACTGGCTGAAAGGCTTGCTGAAGAAGATCTCCCCCTCCTCCTGGCTGATCATTTCGTCGTTCAGTAGGTTTTTGTTGTTGAGGTTCCGCAAGAACACGGTTCTTCCGAAATCCAAGCTGTCCTCGTTCTGCTTCTGCTGCGTCGTTTCTGTTTCTTCTGGCATATTCATTCAATCATCCTCGCGCCGAACGGGGCCAGCCTTTCCTGGAGATATTCCGGCCATTTGCTGAACGGCTGCGTGAGAAGTATCTTGCCCTCCTCCGCGTTGAGCATCTCGTCGTTGAGTTGGTTTGCTCGGAGCATGCTGTTGAGCACTCCTCCTCTGGCGAAATCCTCTCTGTCCTTGTTCTGCTTCGCTTGCTGATTGTCTGGTTCTTCCGGCGGGTTCATTTGAACGATTCCTCTATTTCGGCAGGCGAGCGCTATTACATAGATGATATGAGAACCGCTGCACTGATGCAGACAACAGCTAAAATGCACATCCATGTGAGTATTTTTCCAACTGTGTCCAGTTTTCTGTTCGGGTAGTAGTCTGGCGGATAAACCAAGCACATGAACAAAACAAAAAGGTTCGCGAGTGGAAGGATGATTCCAATCCACGCCCACTTAGATGCGTTCATGCTTTTAAACCTGAGAGAGGCAATCCAGAGCACCAGCGGCAGTAAAATAATCAGCGTGAGAAATATCACTGCCTGCCGTAAAAGAAATGCATTCATAATTATGATGCACACATTTATTCCTATCAGCGCGGCAAAAAAAAGCCCCCTGCCGATTCCTCTGGTGGGAGTCGGTTCATAAATCTCCCGATCCTTTGAGACGTCAGGTTCATCGTTTGAACCCTGGATTAAAACACTGCCGGGCGAATGAGGTTTGGCAGGAAGCGACGAAGAGGATGCCGGAATTGGCGGGGGCCGGACAAATATTCGCAGGTTTGTTTCTCGTATCGGCTTCCACGCGTCAAGAGCCAGAGTCCAAACAAGAGTATCCCCATTCAAACTGCCCGCCTGAATTTGACGAATGACACTATCCTCATCAAAAGGGCCGAACTGTGCATTTCCTATTAAATAATACCAAATGAACACGTCTTCCGGCTTCACGGTATGGGAGGTCTGAGCTTGCGCCGGAACAGATGGTTGCTGTGCCTGGTGTTCCTGTTCTCTCAGCGGGACAGGAGAAGCTCCCTGAAGCGTAAAAATGCTCACCCACGGCTCCCATTTGTCCGAACGAATTTGAGTCTCGTCGGGCAAAAGGCCATCTTGATGTTGTTTGACGATAAACTCCTCGCTAAAGGAGAACGACGATTCCTCTCCATCGTGTTTGTAGAAGTAGTGTTTCATGGTTTTGCTGGTTAATTGGAGGCGTCCGGCGTCACCCATTGTGAAGGTTATAGGCGCGGCAGATAACGACCAGCGTCCAGTCTTCCTGCTTGCCGTTAAATTCCATGGCTTCAAAAACCCTCTCGATTTGCTCGAAGCCCGGTTCTTCTGCGAAATAGGGATGGCTGGCGAGGGTGCGGAATGCTTCCCGGTATTCAACCGCTTTCTGGCCTTCAAGTGCTTTGTAGAGCATCGGGCAGTCGTCTTTATACATGTTGATGCCGCAGAAGATCGGTTCAGTGACCGGCTCGCAGTTGTATGGGCGCTCGTTGCCGAAATAGTCGCTCCCTTGGAAATTCAGGACGATTGATGCTGTGCTCAGGGCGTTTTTTCCGAGCGCGTCTTCCAGTTTCATAGCTTTCCGCATCTGCTGCTCGTCTATGTCCTCGGGGTTGTCCTCGGGATTCTCTTTCCGCATCTGTTCTATTTCTCTGGCGAACGCGTGAGCTATTGACAGATCAACCGGTGGCTGGCATCCCGCCAATTTCTCCGACCAAGGATGAACGGTTCGGCTGAAGCCGTAGTAGGTGAACTTCGGCGGGCAGGTGAGAGGCGGCATGGTTTCCTTTCGGCATTCCGGGGCCGCGCCTTCCGGGCGAGGCTTGCATATTCATGCATACGCCGCAGCCTTGTTTCAGGCAAGGGGTCTTCGTTGCGTTCTTCGCGGTTGCTCATCGGGCCATCCTCATCTGGTGGAGCCATGCGTTAAGTCCGGCGCGCGGGATGCGAATGCACCGCTGGGAAAGCCGAACCACGCCGGGGATGTCCGCCAGCGAGTCCATGACCGTCTGCCGCCCGATGCGGAGTTCTTTCACTACTTCCCGGACGGTCATCCACTCTACGGGGTGGTTTTCGGATTCCGCTTCTGTCTTCCCGGTTTTCATCGGGGAATCTCCATCTTTTTGAGCCATGCGGCAAGTCCTGCTCTTGGTATGCGGATGCCGCGAGCAGAGATGCGGACGACTCCGGGAATGTCCTGCAGCGCGTCCATGATGGTGTGCTTGCCGACCTTCAGGGCTTCACAGGCTCCCTTGACGGTCAGGTAGTCGAAATCCGAGGGCGTCAGGGCGTTTCCCTGCCGGGTTTTTTTATTCGTCGGAGGCATGAAAAAGAATTTCCCTCCCCTTGAGGCGGCGAGCAAGCCCGAACTGAGCCGCCCGTCCGGCATCTGAAATCAGGGGGGGGTTGGGATAAAACTGCCAATCAGCTGCCAATTACGGAAACGCTGAAATTATTTTTCTTTCGTAACCCGTTGTGGTTGAAAGTGCAGCCGCCGCGACTCGAACGCGGAACCTTCTGATCCGTAGTCAGATGCTCTATCCAATTGAGCTACGGCTGCTTGATGAGTAGCCAATTATTAAAAGGGAAGAACCGCGCGAAGTCAAATCCGAACTTGCAGCAAAAATTGGTAGCCTCCCGGGAGGGAGATAGATAAATTATTTTTCAAGATTGCCATGACACACCAGGAATCCAGGAAGCGTCCGGCAAATCGGGCGGCCCTTGTGTCAGCGATTTTTCTTTTTCCTCTCGTGGCTGGCGCGGCATCGCCGGGATGGCTTACCGCCCACGATGCGGAAATCAAGGAGGTCGTCGGCCGGATGACGCTGGCGGAAAAGGTCGGCCAAATGACGCAGCCGGACGTGGCATCCGTCAGGGATTTTTCCGATATCGAGACGTTTTTTCTCGGTTCCATCCTGAGCGGGGGAGGTTCGGATCCAAAGACCGGCAACACGCTGAAAGACTGGGCGGCGCTCTACGAGAGTTGCCAGGCCCGCGCGCTCAAGACCCGCCTCGCGATCCCTCTGCTTTACGGGATCGATGCCGTGCACGGCCACAACAACGTGCTCGGCGCGGTGGTGTTTCCGCACAACATCGGCCTCGGTTGCACACGCAATCCGGCCCTCGTCAAGAAGGCGGCGCAGATCACAGCGAGGGAAGTCCGGGCCACCGGCATCCAGTGGACTTTTGCGCCCTGCGTGACCGTTCCGCGCGACCTCCGCTGGGGAAGGACCTATGAGGGGTTTTCCGAGGATCCGTCGGTCGTCGCGCCGCTCGGCCGCGCTGCGGTTCTGGGGTTTCAGGGAAAAAGCCTTTCCGGACGCGCTGCGGTGCTCGCTTGCGCGAAGCACTTTCTCGGCGACGGGGGGACAACCTATCAACAAAGAGGAGGCAGCGCCGGCATGCTCGATCAGGGCGATACGCGGGTGGACGAGGCCGTGCTCCGATCCATCCACCTGGCGGGGTATCCTGCGGCGATTGATGCCGGCGTCGGCACGATCATGCCATCATACAGCAGTTGGAACGGAGTGAAATGCTCCGGAAGCAAATTCCTGCTCACCGACCTTTTGAAAAAGGAGCTCGGGTTCGAGGGATTCCTGATCTCCGATTACAATGCGATCGACCAACTGGTGCCGTCGGCCAGGAGCGCTGGCGCCTTGGACAGCAACAACGCGGCAGGCCAGGGGAAGACAGAAAACTACAAAAAGTGCATCGAGATTTCGATCAACGCCGGGATGGACATGGTGATGGTCACCACCAGATACCGCGAGTTTATTTCCCTGCTTCAGGAACTCGTTAAGGAAGGCAAAATTCCGATGGAGCGCATCGACGATGCCGTCACCCGGATCCTCCGCGTGAAGTTTGCGCAGGGGCTGATGAGGAAGGGCGCGGTGCTGATGGCCGACGCGTCGCTCCAAAAGGAGTTTGGTTCCGAGGCGCACCGGGCGGTCGCCCGGGAGGCGGTGCAGAAGTCGGTGGTGCTGCTCAAGAACGAGGGCAGGGTTCTCCCGCTGTCCCGCAAGGCCAAGCGGATCCATGTGACGGGGCGCGGGGCCGACGACATCGGCATGCAGTGCGGCGGCTGGACTATAGATTGGCAGGGCAAACGCGGGGCGGTGACCACCGGCGGAACCACCATCCTCACGGCCCTGCGCCAAGCGGCGGGGAAGGGGACGGCGATCACGGGTTCGAAGGAAAGCGCGGATGCCAGAGGGGCCGACGTCGCGGTCGTAGTGATCGGCGAGGAGCCCTATGCCGAAATGAATGGCGATCGTTCCGACCTTGCGCTCTCCCGTGAGGACGCCGCCGCCGTGTCAGAGGCCAAAGCTGCGGGAGTCCCCGTGGTGGTGGTCGTTCTCTCCGGTCGGCCGTTGGTGCTTGGCGACGCGGCCGGCCAAGCGGATGCGATTCTCGCCGCATGGCTCCCAGGAACGGAAGGGCAGGGCGTTGCCGATGTGTTGTTTGGCGACGTTTCGCCGACGGGCAAACTTTCGTTCACCTGGCCGCACTCGATGGATCAGCTCCCGCTCGGCCACGTCAAGGCACGGAGCGAAAATGCACAGTTCCCGTTCGGATTCGGGCTGGAGTATTGAACCGCCCGGCCGTAAACGTGGTGGGGCCAGGAAGACTCAATGGGAAAACTCCCTGCGGGCACCGGGTTCGAGATCGTGCCGCAGGGCATGGACCTGGCGGAGGATGTCGTCTTGGGATACGGCATCGGAGACGAAGGCCTCGCCCGGGCGTTTGAGCAGGACAAACCGGACAGCGCCCCGGTGGAATTTTTTATCCTTCTGCAGCGCGGCAACGACGGCTTCCGCCGGGATATCCGGGGGCAGGGCGAGGGGGAGTTTGTAGCGGGCAAGCGCGGAGAGGATCCGGTCGCAGTCGGCCTGCGCGAGGCCGGATTTTTCGACCGAGAGGCGGCAGGCGGCGACGAGCCCGAGCGCGATCGCTTCGCCGTGGAGGAAGCGCCCGTAGCCGGCGGCATTTTCGATCCCGTGTCCGATCGTGTGTCCGAAGTTGAGGAGGGCGCGGACGCCGCGGGTTTCGAATTCATCCTCCGCGACGAGCGCCGCCTTGATCGCGACGTTCCGCGCGACGAGCGCCGGGAGGTCATCGGGCGCGTCGAGCAGGGAAAAATCGCGGATCGCGGCGTGCTTGATGATTTCCGCGAACCCCTCGTTGAACTCGCGTTCCGGGAGTGTTGAGAGGGTGTCGGTGTCGGCGATGACGATCCGTGGCTGGTGGAATGCCCCGATTAGATTTTTTCCGCCCGGGGCATTGACGCCGGTTTTTCCACCGACCGAGCTGTCCACCTGTGCGACGACGGTCGTCGGGATCTGGAGGAACGGGATGCCACGGAAATAGATCGCGGCCACGAACCCCGCGAGGTCGCCGACCACGCCGCCGCCCAGCGCGGCCACGCAGGAGCTGCGATCCAGGCCGGCGGCGATCATGCGCTCGCACAGTGAGGCGGCCTCGGCCATGGATTTTGAGTTTTCGCCCGCGGGCGAGACGAGCGTCGTGACATCGAAACCCGCCGCGCGCAGCGAGTCCTCGACGGGTTTCGCGTAGAGCGGGCCGACGTGGGAATCCGTGATGAGCGCGCAGCGGCCGGGCTTCAGCACCGAGGCCGCCAGCCGGCCGGCCTCTGCCAGCAGGCCCGCGCCGACATGGACGTCGTAAGGCGAGCGGGAAAGTGGAATGGGAATGATCATGGTTTTGTTATCCGGCCAGCGAGCTCGATTGATCGACGAACCGGTCGCCGGTCCAGTCGCCATCCGCCCGCACAGCCGCTTGGGGAATGGCTTTGCGGGCGCGCTGCCTTTCGACGAGGCCCGCGTGGGTGGTGAAATACTGTAGGCTGCGGCCTTTGAAATCCGCGAGCGTTTCGAAGCCGTGCTTTTCCATGAACGCCAGCAGTTCCTCCTGGAGCTGCCGGACCATGCCATAGCCGAATTTCATGACCCCGGTGCAGACCTGCACGGTGTCCGCTCCGAGGAGAATAAATTCCGCCGCGTGCGAACCGCGCTCGATCCCGCCGATCCCGCTGAGCGAGCGGTCGGGGAATTCGGATTGGATCAGCGTCGCGATTTCCATGCACATCCGGAGGGCGATCGGGCGGATCGCGATCGAGGAATATCCGCCGGGCGTCGAGAAGCCCTCGACGGCGGGTTCCGGGCGAAGCGTTTCGAGGTTCACGCCCATGACGCTGAGGATCGTGTTGATCGCGCTGATCCCGTGGCAACCGGCCTTCAAGGCGGCCCGGGAGGGATCTTCGATGTGCGTGATGTTCGGAGTCATCTTTGCCCACACCGGCTTCTTTGCGGAGGCCATCACCCACCCGCAGACCTCTTCAAGAACGGCGGGATCCTGCCCCATCGCCGATCCCATTTTCCGCTCGGGCAGCCCGTGCGGGCACGAGAAATTCAGCTCGAACCCGTCCACTCCGGCGTCCTGGCACCGCTCGACAATCTCTACCCAGGCATCCTTCCGGAACTCGTCCATGATCGAGGCGATCAGCACTCCGTCGGGATGCGCGTCCTTGCATTTTTTAAATTCCTCGAGCCAGACCGAAAGCGGACGGTCGCTGATGAGCTCGATATTTTCCCACCCGATCACCTCGTTGCCATCCGAGGAATGGAGCTTGGCGTAGCGTGGGGAGACGTTGACAACCTTCGCGGCATCGAGGCTGACCGTCTTCGCGACGACCGCTCCCCAGCCCTCGCGAAACGCGCGCGAGATGACGTTCAGATTGGTTCCGGGAGGCCCGGAGGCAATGAGGAACGGGTTCGGAAGTTTGAGTCCGTCAACGGTGGTGGCAAGAGTCGGCATCTGTTCAGAGCTTGGCGGCGAGGCGGACGATCTGGTGGGAGAAGTCGGCGGAGTTTCCGATCAGGTCGCGCGCGAACCCGTCCCACGAGACGGCCGGGGAGGCCATGATGAGGAGTATCGCGAGGAGGGTGAGGTTGAGGAGGTAGATCAGGACGAGAGAAAAAAACGTGCCTCCGTAGGCGAGATCCGGCTGACCTTTCGGGATCATCCAGAACGTGAACGAGAGGTGGAACGCCCACGTGAATCCGATGCCTCCGTAGAGCCAGCGGCAGTAGGGCGTGACATCGGTGAAGATCGCGGCGACCCCGTAAATCGAAATGACGAGCAGGCTGTAGATCGGAAAAAAATACGGGGCGAGGGCGATCCAGGTATTCGTTTTGTCGGTGAGGATCTGGCCGCCCTCCTTCGAGACCTGGAACCGGTGCACTCGCCCGCCCATCAGCCAGACCCAGAGCGCGTGCGTGAGCTCGTGGCCGAAGACGTAGATCCAGAGCGGGCGCGGCAGACAAAAAAAGATGACGAGCCACAGGTCGGCGCCCAGGAAAAAAAACCAGAACTCCTCGGTGATCCAGAACGCGTCGCGGACGGTCGTGCGCGCGAACGCGGTAAAGAACGTCTGCGTCAGGATCCATGCGGCCGGGAGCAGGAACAGCCCGACGAAGAATTTGACCTTGCGTGTGGGGACGCGATCCGGGATCGCGCCGGCGATCGAGGCGTGGAGACCGGCCGGCTTGCGCTTGGGGCGGCGTTTTCCGGCCACGGCTTCTCAGGCCCGGCCCAGGTAGGTGCCGTCGGCGGTGCTGATTTTGATCAACTCGCCCTCCTTGATGAAGAGCGGGACGTTGATGATCTTCCCGGTCTCGAGCGTCGCCGGCTTCTGCACGTTGTTCGCCGAGTCGCCGCGGATCCCATCGGCGGATTCCGTCACTTTGAGAGTCACCGAGGACGGGAGGATGACCTGCGCGGCACGGCCCTCGATGCTCAGGACTTCGACCTTCAGATTCTCCACGAGGTATCCCTTCGCATCCGCAACCAGGTCGCCCTGCAGGGTGATCGTCTCAAAGTTTTCCGGATCCATGAAATGGTATCCCTGGTGGTCGGCGTAGCTGAATTCCAACTGCTGGCGATTGACGTCCACCAGATCCACTTTCTCCGTCGAGGAATACCGGATGTCCGCGGATTTTCCGGTGCCGATGTAGCGGATGATGCACTGCACGAACGCGCGGAGGTTGCCGGGCGTGCGGTGCTGAACGTCGAGGACGATGGCCGGATTTCCGTTGTAGCGGATCGCCATGCCCTTGCGGAGGTCGTTTGCTGATGCCATTGAGCCCTTCCTCCTAAACTCCTCGCCGGGCTTTGGCAAGCCGCGAATCGCCGGTCAGGATTTTTCGACCTGCCAGTATTCGAGATCCACCGGCGTGTCGCGTCCGAAGATGCTCACCGAGACGCGGAGTTTTCCGCGCACCGGGTCGATTTCCTCGACGAGGCCGTTCTGGTTTTGGAACGGGCCGTCGGCCACCTTGACCTTGTCGCCGACTTCGAAGCTGATCTTGGGCTTGACCGTGTCCTCGCGATCCCGGACCTGCGCCAGGAGGCTTTCGACCTCTTTCGGGCGCATCGGGATCGGGCGGTCTTTCGTGCCTGCGAAGCCCAGCACGCCGTTCGTGTCCTTGATGAAATACCAGGTCTTTTCGACGAGTTGGTTGCTCTCGTCGAGCAGGTGCATGTTCACGATCAGGTAGCCGGGAAAAAATTTGCGGGTCGTCTCGGTTTTCTTGCCGCGCTTGATTTCCTGGACGCGCTCGGTCGGGATGAGCACCTCGTAAACGAGGTCCCCCATCTCTTCGGTCTGGATGCGGCGGTTGATTTCCTTCTGCACCTTCTGCTCGTGTCCGGACAGAACATGCACAACGAACCACTGGTCTTTCGGGGCTAATGCCATGAGATAAAAACTACGGGTGGGTCAGGAAGCCGACCACATTGATGAGGGTAAAATCAAAGAACGCGATGTATCCGCCGAGGATCGCCATGGCGATGAGCACGACCACCGTGGAATCGGTGAGTTCCTTGTAACGGCGGAATCCCTTCTCGTTCGGATCCCACGGCCATTGCGCCTTGCCCAGCTCGACGCGAACCTCGGAATAAAATTTTCGGATTTTTGTTAACATCTATTTTCTGGAGTCATGCCTCCGCAGGCCAGGAGGGACTTGAACCCCCAACCCTCGGTTTTGGAGACCGATGCTCTACCAATTGAGCTACTGACCTTCGGAATGCCCTGTTTTGTATTAGTCGAGGATGTCGCCGACGCGCCCCGCACCCACGGTGCGCCCGCCCTCGCGGATGGCGAAGCGGATGGTTTTCTCCATGGCGATCGGGGTGATCAGCTCGACCTCGACCGAGACGTTGTCGCCGGGCATCACCATTTCGACGCCCGCCGGCAGGAGCACGTTTCCGGTGACATCTGTCGTGCGGAAGTAGAACTGCGGGCGGTAGTTCGTGAAGAACGGGGTATGCCGTCCTCCCTCGTCCTTGCTGAGGACATAGACCTCGGCCTTGAATTTCTTGTGCGGCGTGATCGAGCCCGGCTTGGCGATGACCTGCCCGCGCTCGATGTCATCCTTTTTGATGCCGCGCAGGAGCACTCCGACGTTGTCGCCGGCTTCGGCGCTGTCGAGGAGCTTGCGGAACATCTCGATGTCGGTGACGGTCGTCTTGGCGGTCGGCTTGAGCCCGACGATCTCGACCTCCTCCATCTTCTTGAGGATTCCGCGCTCGACGCGGCCGGTGGCAACGGTGCCACGGCCTTCAATGTTGAACACGTCTTCGACCGGCATCAGGAACGGCATGTCCTTCGGCCGTTCCGGCTGCGGGATGTATTCGTCCACCGCGTCCATGAGGGCGTGGATCGCCTTCTCGCCTTCGGCGTCGCCTTCGAGCGCCTTGAGGGCGCTTCCCTTGACGATCGGGATCGTGTCGCCCGGGAACTCGTATTTTGAGAGGAGCTCGCGGACTTCCATCTCGACCAGCTCGAGGAGGTCCGGGTCGTCGACCATGTCGGCCTTGTTCATGAACACAACGATCGAGGGCACGCCGACCTGGCGGGCCAGGAGGATGTGCTCGCGGGTCTGCGGCATCGGGCCGTCGGCCGCGCTCACGACGAGGATCGCCCCGTCCATCTGCGCAGCGCCGGTGATCATGTTTTTGATATAGTCCGCGTGTCCGGGACAATCGACGTGCGCGTAATGGCGCTTCGGGGTCTCGTATTCGACGTGGGCGGTGTTGATCGTAATGCCGCGCTCTTTTTCTTCGGGAGCGGCGTCAATCTCGGCGTATTTTTTGGCGGTTGCCCCGCCGGTTTTGGCGAGGACCGTCGTGATCGCCGCGGTCAGGGTCGTCTTGCCG
>Ga0194039_1000797_pt1 | contig 17970 bp, 14 predicted proteins | sample JunL228m_MetaG_FD_148679 | JGI IMG/M metagenome (GOLD analysis project Ga0194039, IMG submission 148679) | Anoxic zone freshwater microbial communities from boreal shield lake in IISD Experimental Lakes Area, Ontario, Canada - Jun2016-L227-8m | ecosystem: Environmental > Aquatic > Freshwater >... | reverse complement strand
GCAGTGGCGCGAACGATCTCGACCAGTGCAGCAACAGCCGGGAGATCCCGACGGTTCCGATAGCTAGGCACTATACCTCTCATGAAAACGGGCTCATCCGGTTTTGGGTGGGGCGGGATTGTTCTACATTCGGTTCATCCCCACGCTCATGGGGAACTCATCCCGTTCCAGCCGGAAGAAGTCTGTTATTACGGTTCATCCCCACGCTCATGGGGAACTCGCTCATCGTTGATACCCCTTATGACAGATTTTCGGTTCATCCCCACGCTCATGGGGAACTCGAGTATACAGTAATAATTCAGCGCTACCAGGGTGGTTCATCCCCACGCTCATGGGGAACTCTCATGCGATGTTATACCACGTATCCCTTTTTACGGTTCATCCCCACGCTCATGGGGAACTCCAGCCGTGATACCCGCCCGGTTTAATCAGTATCGGTTCATCCCCACGCTCATGGGGAACTCAGATACCGATGAGGAGGTTCTATAATGTCAACCGGTTCATCCCCACGCTCATGGGGAACTCGATGTTTATGCCTGTGTTTATTCCGATAACCCCGGTTCATCCCCACGCTCATGGGGAACTCCTTACAATATTGCACTTAACAGCAGGTTTAACCGGTTCATCCCCACGCTCATGGGGAACTCTGATAGGTATATAAAGACTATTCCGTTTTTGTCGGTTCATCCCCACGCTCATGGGGAACTCTCGTTGCAGCTTGCAGGAAACCACAAGATGAGCGGTTCATCCCCACGCTCATGGGGAACTCTTAGGGTGACGCGGCCCGGTCGCACCAATGATCGGTTCATCCCCACGCTCATGGGGAACTCACAGGAGATATAACCGGGTGAATGAGATCGAACGGTTCATCCCCACGCTCATGGGGAACTCTCTCCTTTTAGTGCCCCAATCTTTGGGTATACCGGTTCATCCCCACGCTCATGGGGAACTCACGATCCTGTCATTGCGGCACTGTTAGAGATCCGGTTCATCCCCACGCTCATGGGGAACTCTCCCCTTACGGAGCAACCGTAACAGCTCACAGCGGTTCATCCCCACGCTCATGGGGAACTCGTATATAGCAGCATCATGGCCGGTAGATAGCACGGTTCATCCCCACGCTCATGGGGAACTCAACGGCGAGATCTCGAACAGAAGTTAGAGCACCGGTTCATCCCCACGCTCATGGGGAACTCACTCTTTAGCGATTTCGACTCTCTCAACACCACGGTTCATCCCCACGCTCATGGGGAACTCTTCCGTTCCTTTCATCGGATAGATTTTTTCACCGGTTCATCCCCACGCTCATGGGGAACTCAGCCCGTTTAAACTGTTTATTCCCGAATAGAACGGTTCATCCCCACGCTCATGGGGAACTCGTCATCGCAGGAAAGTAACCAAACGGGATAAACGGTTCATCCCCACGCTCATGGGGAACTCTTTTTTCAATCGGTTTTTTTCTCTCTTTTCTACGGTTCATCCCCACGCTCATGGGGAACTCATTTCAAGGTGGTAAAATGACAAGATCAACCGCGGTTCATCCCCACGCTCATGGGGAACTCAAATTAGAGATTGAATGAATCGCCCTGCGGAGTGGGTTCATCCCCACGCTCATGGGGAACTCTGCGAACGGTGACGATTTGATATCCGTTTCCGCGGTTCATCCCCACGCTCATGGGGAACTCATCTCCATCTGTGAATTTTCTCTTAAATTCACCGGTTCATCCCCACGCTCATGGGGAACTCTTGTTAAATGATAAACCCTTTTGGAATTATGACCGGTTCATCCCCACGCTCATGGGGAACTCACTGATAAATTGGTAAAATTATAAACAGTAGTCGGTTCATCCCCACGCTCATGGGGAACTCTATATCACTGGATTTTTTCGCCGTTTTACGGGCGGTTCATCCCCACGCTCATGGGGAACTCAAACTATCTTTAAGATATGCTCTAAATGTGATCGGTTCATCCCCACGCTCATGGGGAACTCGTAAGACCGCATCGTGCTGACCAATCCCTGCCGGTTCATCCCCACGCTCATGGGGAACTCATGGCATCCTTGGAGGTATTGGGGGCATCTCTCGGTTCATCCCCACGCTCATGGGGAACTCCAAGGTTCAGGCACAGTTGGACACGCTCAACACGGTTCATCCCCACGCTCATGGGGAACTCCATACCCGCCCGTTGGTAATGCAAATGGTTCACGGTTCATCCCCACGCTCATGGGGAACTCCGTCTTGTGTGCTCATGATTCTTCCTCTCCGTCGGTTCATCCCCACGCTCATGGGGAACTCTGTGAAATGGGTTTTAATTTTTAAGTTTGTTTCGGTTCATCCCCACGCTCATGGGGAACTCACGGTTTTAAGTTTATCCCGTTAGGCAATTTCCGGTTCATCCCCACGCTCATGGGGAACTCAACGTTAAAACGTCTGAATCGGAAATAAAATACGGTTCATCCCCACGCTCATGGGGAACTCTATAGCAGATTTCACCGGGAGGGCAGTAATGCCGGTTCATCCCCACGCTCATGGGGAACTCTCATTCCTTTGTTTTTTCGCTCTTAAATTAAACGGTTCATCCCCACGCTCATGGGGAACTCTTACTATTATTATATTTCTAATTAATATTTATCGGTTCATCCCCACGCTCATGGGGAACTCGTTGTTGCAGAATATTGGGGCGGAACACGTTTCGGTTCATCCCCACGCTCATGGGGAACTCGTCCGGGAACGTGTTTTATTGTCTCAGCGTACCGGTTCATCCCCACGCTCATGGGGAACTCCCCTTCATAGTGACGCTGATAAGAGAAAGTCACGGTTCATCCCCACGCTCATGGGGAACTCACAGGCGGTACATCCCTTAACTCGATTATTTACGGTTCATCCCCACGCTCATGGGGAACTCGTTTACCGACTGCGTTATTAATTCGGTGTTCTCGGTTCATCCCCACGCTCATGGGGAACTCGACTACTGCCACACTCACGCCCGGCACAACGTTGGTTCATCCCCACGCTCATGGGGAACTCGCCTGTGCACGCCTGTACCCTGCAATAGTGCTCGGTTCATCCCCACGCTCATGGGGAACTCTGGTGCGTGGCGTGGAGTTCCCCATGAGCGTGGGGTTCATCCCCACGCTCATGGGGAACTCCCCTGCAGTACTGCTGATTAACTGGTGGGTGGCGGTTCATCCCCACGCTCATGGGGAACTCGGTTTATGGAACTCTGCGAGCTACGAATGGGACGGTTCATCCCCACGCTCATGGGGAACTCGCATATCTGTTGTTGAAACCGTGGGCGGATTACGGTTCATCCCCACGCTCATGGGGAACTCTGCAGTCTCGTATGCAACACCCGTCTGGATATCGGTTCATCCCCACGCTCATGGGGAACTCTAAACCTCGGGATTAGCGGCGACGGGTCTGCACGGTTCATCCCCACGCTCATGGGGAACTCGATGTCGCAACAAGGGCCGGGGCTGCAAACATCGGTTCATCCCCACGCTCATGGGGAACTCAAGTGTTTTTCAAGTGTTCTTTTATAATCGTTCGGTTCATCCCCACGCTCATGGGGAACTCATTTGTTATTGAATGATTATACTATTCAAGAGCGGTTCATCCCCACGCTCATGGGGAACTCGTTTAAAGGGATTGTGAGAAGTTATTATGACGCGGTTCATCCCCACGCTCATGGGGAACTCTTGTGAATTCTTGACGCGATACAAACACAATACGGTTCATCCCCACGCTCATGGGGAACTCAATCGGGCTTCAATTTGGACTCCGATTTAGGGCGGTTCATCCCCACGCTCATGGGGAACTCAGAAGATCATATAATGGTTGATGGATTAGAACCGGTTCATCCCCACGCTCATGGGGAACTCAACACCCCTTTAAACGGGCTTTAATGGTTGTTCGGTTCATCCCCACGCTCATGGGGAACTCTAATTAGAAAAATATAATTCAAAATATTATTTCGGTTCATCCCCACGCTCATGGGGAACTCAACACCCCTTTAAACGGGCTTTAATGGTTGTTCGGTTCATCCCCACGCTCATGGGGAACTCTGATGAGAATAACCAGAGGTAATTTAGAAGATCGGTTCATCCCCACGCTCATGGGGAACTCCAATGCAGAGCGGCTGCACCCGGTGCCTGTTACGGTTCATCCCCACGCTCATGGGGAACTCATCACATTAATGGAGACAAACAAGATAACCGGCGGTTCATCCCCACGCTCATGGGGAACTCGTCACCACTCCAGCGACTGCATGTGTGAACACCGGTTCATCCCCACGCTCATGGGGAACTCTGTGTGGGGAATGAGAGCTGCGAAGGTTGCACCGGTTCATCCCCACGCTCATGGGGAACTCGGGGCGCTACGCTGTCAGAATCAACGACACGCCGGTTCATCCCCACGCTCATGGGGAACTCAAAACCTTCATACCCCTTCAAACCACAGGAGGCGGTTCATCCCCACGCTCATGGGGAACTCTACACGACAGAACATAATTTCGACCTCACTGACGGTTCATCCCCACGCTCATGGGGAACTCAAGGGCAGGAATCAATGGACTGCTGCAAGGCGCGGTTCATCCCCACGCTCATGGGGAACTCTCGGATAAGGGGTGTTCTGCGAGATTCGATCTCGGTTCATCCCCACGCTCATGGGGAACTCGGTCATCAAATAGAGTAGTATTATAGAAAAAACGGTTCATCCCCACGCTCATGGGGAACTCAAATAACAGAGAGAAAGGATTGATTTATTATGCGGTTCATCCCCACGCTCATGGGGAACTCTGCAATATAGTAAGAAAAGCGATAAGAACACCCGGTTCATCCCCACGCTCATGGGGAACTCATCTATATTCTTAATCCACTTCATAGCAATATCGGTTCATCCCCACGCTCATGGGGAACTCACATGATGATTAAGAGTTTTTCTATCAAAAAACGGTTCATCCCCACGCTCATGGGGAACTCATATGTTTAATTTAAGATGTTCAATGATGTTACGGTTCATCCCCACGCTCATGGGGAACTCACCCTATAAAATTGAAATTTTTTGTTTTTTCTCGGTTCATCCCCACGCTCATGGGGAACTCGCTTTAAGCATTTTTAAAACACAATCCCTTAACGGTTCATCCCCACGCTCATGGGGAACTCATCGAAGGAAGGCAAAAATCTAACGGGATAAACGGTTCATCCCCACGCTCATGGGGAACTCCGTATGTGTGAATATGAAGGTGTAACCTTTATCGGTTCATCCCCACGCTCATGGGGAACTCTGCATCCCGAAAGTAATTTTAACGTTAATCCTCGGTTCATCCCCACGCTCATGGGGAACTCGTCTGATAGGATACTATTATATACTAGCCTATCGGTTCATCCCCACGCTCATGGGGAACTCGGGTTTGTAAGGGGTGTCCCCTTACGGAGCAACGGTTCATCCCCACGCTCATGGGGAACTCTATACACAGTATTTCCACAGGAAACAGACTCACGGTTCATCCCCACGCTCATGGGGAACTCGTCTGATAGGATACTATTATATACTATTATACCGGTTCATCCCCACGCTCATGGGGAACTCAGGTGGTTTATGAGAGTTGTTTTGGTGGCGGGCGGTTCATCCCCACGCTCATGGGGAACTCTTGTGCGTTTTATGGGTGTTTCACCTCGATACCGGTTCATCCCCACGCTCATGGGGAACTCCTATCCAAGGCCCACCCGTCAACAGCGTAACGCGGTTCATCCCCACGCTCATGGGGAACTCATTATTTCAGGTTCTTTATCTCCTGAAATTTCCGGTTCATCCCCACGCTCATGGGGAACTCACGATAATTTGAGGTTATTTTGGCTAATCGGGCGGTTCATCCCCACGCTCATGGGGAACTCTTTTCATCCTTTGTAATACTGTATTCTGCTGTCGGTTCATCCCCACGCTCATGGGGAACTCTTGCGATACAACGCTGTTAGGATGGGCAGGTCCGGTTCATCCCCACGCTCATGGGGAACTCTCCCCTTACGGAGTAACCGTAACAGCTCACAGCGGTTCATCCCCACGCTCATGGGGAACTCTTGCAAAACTGCTGAATAGATGGGGGTGACACCGGTTCATCCCCACGCTCATGGGGAACTCATATTCTGTAGTTGTATAATCAATGGTTATTACGGTTCATCCCCACGCTCATGGGGAACTCTTTTCTGGTCTGTTTTGGTATTATTTTAGGTCCGGTTCATCCCCACGCTCATGGGGAACTCCGGACGGTATGACCTGTATAAGAAATTTTTTGCGGTTCATCCCCACGCTCATGGGGAACTCTGCAATATTGTAAGAAAAGCGATAAGAACACCCGGTTCATCCCCACGCTCATGGGGAACTCCCATTTAGGGTTATTTCGCAATTTGTGAAGTCCGGTTCATCCCCACGCTCATGGGGAACTCAATCGGAGTTCAATTTGGACTCCGATTTAGGGCGGTTCATCCCCACGCTCATGGGGAACTCTATGGCAGAATTTTGCCCGCGCGCTGTATTTCCGGTTCATCCCCACGCTCATGGGGAACTCATCGGCACAAAGTAATTATTTTGATGATTATGCGGTTCATCCCCACGCTCATGGGGAACTCAGAGTAATTGCACACTAAAAAAGGTTAAACCTCGGTTCATCCCCACGCTCATGGGGAACTCTTAAGGTTTGCTTTAAAATACAACGTTAAACACGGTTCATCCCCACGCTCATGGGGAACTCGCGAAATGAATACAGAATTGAGGTTTTGCTGTCGGTTCATCCCCACGCTCATGGGGAACTCTTCTTCATGCGAAATACAGTTAAATTTCCGCCCGGTTCATCCCCACGCTCATGGGGAACTCTTCCTCAAAAGTGTTTATCTGATTATAAACACCGGTTCATCCCCACGCTCATGGGGAACTCTCCCGTTTTTGTCGTTTTAATTCAAGATTAGACGGTTCATCCCCACGCTCATGGGGAACTCGTTTTTTAACCCGTTTTTTTTCTTATCACTTCCGGTTCATCCCCACGCTCATGGGGAACTCAACTAATTTTTAAGGTATGCTCTAAATGTGAGCGGTTCATCCCCACGCTCATGGGGAACTCATTAATTCAGGTTCTTTATCTCCTGAAATTTTCGGTTCATCCCCACGCTCATGGGGAACTCACTGTCAAAAGTGCTTATCTGATTATAAACACCGGTTCATCCCCACGCTCATGGGGAACTCTCAGGATTATTTAAGTCATATTTCTTAATACACGGTTCATCCCCACGCTCATGGGGAACTCTAAATCCCCAATTCCTGATAATCTAAAAGGCTCGGTTCATCCCCACGCTCATGGGGAACTCCGTTGTATTTTAAAGCGAACCTTAATTTATCGCGGTTCATCCCCACGCTCATGGGGAACTCTTCGTCCACCGTAAAAACAAAGTGCAATTTACCGGTTCATCCCCACGCTCATGGGGAACTCCGTGAAATGTTAGAAGAATTGCAAGAAATGAACGGTTCATCCCCACGCTCATGGGGAACTCTCTTAAAAGTCCTGTGACGGATAGATAATGACCGGTTCATCCCCACGCTCATGGGGAACTCTGATTATACCAGATTGGAAAAGAATTTGGAGCCGGTTCATCCCCACGCTCATGGGGAACTCTAAATTCCCAATTCCTGATAATCTAAAATGTTCGGTTCATCCCCACGCTCATGGGGAACTCAGCGTCACAAAGTAATTATTTTGATGATTATTCGGTTCATCCCCACGCTCATGGGGAACTCTCTTCAATTCTTATAGGAAAACTAGGAAGTCTACTTCCGGATAGTGAATGCCAGCACTTTTTTAGACGAGGTATCTCTATAATAAACAGAATAATACATTATCCTCACCCACGGAAGATCAACAAAATCTCCCTGATTAGCATTCATTCTTCTTTAGTAATTAATTTCTCTGCACTCGATTGATCCGGTTTCTGTGGGATAAATGAAATGAGCTGAACTCCACAAAAGTCTACGGGAATGCGGCGGTTAGTGCCGATTGTGATAAAATCATAGCCAGCCTCATTGTTTGTCCCCCATGCCATGATTGCCGTTCCCTCCTCAATCCCATCGATGATTTGTATCCACAACATTTCACGTACTTTTTGTGAAAAATCGCCGATATACACACCGACATGGATTTCAAGGAGCCATACTGCAAGCCGGCCACGTAAACGTGGCGGTGCATTCTCAAGTACGATGACCAGCATCGCCAAGCCCCTTCTCTTCCGGAATCGCCACTGGCAGACAATCTTCCGGGGTTTCCGGAATTGGGAGACCGCCGGCACGCAGAATATCTTCAATCGTCGGAATAATAGTTTTCAACAACCGGGTTTCCCGAAATTGATCCCGACAGGCAAGTCTTACCGCTCGTTCCGGATCAACCGGGTTTTGGGCAGCGACACGGAAAGCAACTGGCACCACCGTCTCGAATTTGAAGAGATCCGCAATATCATAGACAAACGATTGCGGTTTACCGGAATGGATAAAACCGATAGCCGGTGCATATCCCGCTGCAAGGATTGCTGCCTCGGAAATCCCGTACAGGCAGGATGTTGCTGAACTTAAGCAACGGTTCGGCAGATCCCCACTTCCCCACTCTTTATGATCATACTTTCGGCCTTCCCATTTTACACTAAATTTTTGCGCCATCTGCGCATACATCTCTTTTACCCTCGCCCCCTCAACACCACGAAGTTGCTCAACTGAATACTGTGCGGGCACCGGCTTCTTGAACCGGAACTCGTACATTTTCCGGACAACTCTCAGTCGTGCCTCTTCATCAAGCGCAAGTCTCGCTTGATAGAGCAGACGATCTGCCCGCGCACCTCCGGGCTGCCCCGCAGCATAGAGCCTGACGCCAGCTTCCCCAATCCACACAAGCAGGCAACCAACACGGGATGCGAGAACAACAGCAGCATGAGAAACCCGGGTGCCCGGTTCGAGCATGAGGCACGCAACACTACCGATAGGGATCTGGGTGCGCACACCGTTTTTATCGACCAGAACAAACGCCCCGTCAAGTACATCAAGCTCACCCTTCTCAAGAAAAACGAGGGATATCCTCTCTTTGATAGCAATCGGTTTCAAAGGAGGGAGCATGGGGAAATCCCATCACCGTGCAGGACGAACCATCAAAAGACCGCACCCGAATCCTTTTGCCGGTCCCAGACCCCGATAGAGCGTCTGGACAAACAGATCCGGATCGGTTACAGTTAACGTTCCGGTAAACTCGATGGTGCTCAGGGTAACGGAATGCTTTCCCTTGGGTTTGGTAAACTGGTGCTGCGCATACCCATCCGCCCGCACATCTCCCTCACGAACAGAATAACCGTTTGCCTCCCCTTTCATCGCAAGCCATACGAATCCCGCCTGCTGAATGATTTCCGACTCATGTGGACGTTCAGCTTGCCTTTGTTTCAGGAGTGTTTTTGCGTCCATCACCACATCATGCCTGTGTTGTTTATTCTGTTCATCGCGCTTGGTGCGGATTGGGTTCGCCTGTAACATAAATGACAACTTTTGATCTTTTTTTATCACGGGAGTGTAGGGTTTGGTTTCAACGTGCCAGACACCATGACGATCATTCGGCATCCGTTCTGAAACGCAGTAAAATGCCGGAAGTCCCTCTATCATATCCTGCCGGTAGATAAAATCCCGGTTCCGTTCCGGGCCATCAGTAAAAAGATCCCAGACCAGAGAATGAAGTTTGTACGCTCCACCAATATGATTCCAGAACTCTTTCTCGTATGCCGCATCGTTACGGAGTTTCACTCTGCTGAAGAACACGATCAGCCCCCCACAGATTTTTGTACCATCGTATAGTGTTCTGTCCGGTTCCCGAATTGCCAACGTTTCCTGCTCATCGGGTCATCCCGGCGCTGGACGATATACACGCTGTCAAATCCGCTATCATCTCCCTCCCAGAAGACGCGGACATCCTTTGCTGATTCCAGCCGGTTAAGGAATGGCGCACCCTTAAAATGAGTGGACGAAAAAGCTCCTGAAATCGTATCCGCAGGAACAACTTGTGCCTCAAGCGGAAGAGAAAGTGGGCAGGACTTTCGCCCAAGATAAAGACCGAACACCGGTCTTTCGAGATGCTCTTTGAGCGTGGCAAGTGAGTACGGAGGGGTGGCAGTACGACTCCATAAACAAACCGTATAAAGCGCATCGCACCGATAATCCCGTGAAGAGAGAATCGTATTGAGATCATCCTTTGGCACAGAAAGTTCTGCCTTACGGGTAGGAAACACCGTTTTCTTCTGACCTTTTCCCGAAGGGGGCACCTGAGCAGTATGATAGTCCCTCATAAGAGTTCCAGGAGCATCGATTTGGAGTGCCATAAGATACCCGACAGCTAACTCACGCAACCGCTCCTCTTCATCGCGCCGGATACCAAGCGCTGCTGAAATCATTCCCATAATGGCAGATTTTGACGGGCGATCAAACGTTGGTCTGAACTCGCCAACCGCAATATCACCCCATGATGCCATCATCCCGTACATACGGAAAATGAGATATTCTCTCATAGTGATCAGCAGCAGAAATCCAGAATTTCTTTCAGTGAACCGGTACCGGAATGAGCGTTCATCTCTTTATCCGCACTACTGCATGCCCCATACACTTTATCCATTTTTTCACGGGTATCCTTCAGAGATTTGATAGCAGATCCCAGAAGATCTTTTGAATCCCGGATTGCGGCAAGATAAGCAACAGACAGTGATCGGGGTTGTTTATCCCCTTTTTCTGCGAGGAGATATGAGGCATATGCCCGCGAAGCAAAAGAATTCTGTTTACCCGTTGGCGCAACTTTGGTTGCTGCCTCAACAAACGCCCGGATTGCATCATTCGTGAGTTTATCATCGCTCCCCAGATTCTTTTTCAAGAGGGTTTTGTCGATACAGACATAGGTATAGAAAAGACCGGACGCAAATTCGGTTTCTCCAAGATGTGCGGCACCGGCGTCATCCTCACCTTTGTTCAGATCATCAACCGCAGTGAAATAATCATCTTCAACTGCAACATCATGGACTGTTACTGCATGGGCAACCTGCACTGCGGCTTCAACGTTATACTTCGTCGCATTCGCCAGCATTCGCCCAAACATGGCAACATCAACTGAAGAGAGATCTTCTTTCAATAACTCTGACAATTCCTTAGATTTTGGCTCCCGTTTTTCCTTACTGATCGTGGTGATAAGCGACTGGATTGCAGAAATTTCATTGTTGGAGTAGAAGACCAGTTGTTCACCCTTCAACGTGTCTTTATTGATATTGCTCTTTTTATCTTCCTTTTTCGTTCCTTTTTTCTCTCCTTCTGCATCTTCGGTTGATTTTTCTTCTGTTGTTTTACCTTCGCTCTTTGGCGGTTTATCGACAAAGACTGATGCAATTTTGAATGCCCATGCTTTTGCATCCTTATCCGGAATTATTACCGGGGACTTTCCATCAGGTACTTTGCCCTTCAATAATTCAATCAACGGAGTCCCACTCAAAAGAGCCTCTTGGACTTTCACACCCATGTCCTTTGTTCGGATTCCTATGTGACCTTCCAGACTTTTTGAGAATATGTCTGAGGTCCTCCACGCTCTCTTCAGGCTCTGTGACGAAATACGCAGGCGTTGGGTTCCTCCCATGACAGCGGTTTTCGGTCTTCCGAGATCGTCACGGTTCAAATTTGACGGGGGATACGATACAAGCATATGCAATTGGATAAATTCACTCATACAATTTTCACTCCTTACTTCTCCTCACTCGGAGCATGTTCATAGTAGGCAAACGCCCAGTCTTTCTTCGTTCGATCATTCCACCAGTAGATACCATTGGCAAGACTCGGGATATCCACCGCATCACCAAGCTGGTGCACCACTCGGATCATAGTCTCATACAATTTATCCCGATCATCGATTACAAGAATGCGCCGGAACCGAAGTCCACTTAATGCAGCTTTCTTTGCATCAGAAGATTGAGAGCCTGCCATCTGTAGAGGAAATGAACCGGGGGTATAGATTTTAATATGCGCCAGAACCCCGGCAACAAGTGCAAGATCCTCATCTTTTACAGAACCGTGCTTCATCAGTGCCAACCTGAGCCGATGGTACGATGGGGTGAAAGCTACGTTCAGTGGTGAATGGCATCGCCGCAATTCCGCCCGATCTCCGCGTGCGGAATCGAGTGCCCTCCACCATCCCAGCAAAACGTCTCTTGTTTCCGGATTGGTGAATGTCAGATAATGTTTTTGTTCCATAGTCTTACCTCATTTTTTAGTCCCCTGTTTTTCTTTTTTACTTCCTGATTGGTGTTTGGTAATCTTTTCCTGCGGGGGAAGATCAAGCAGTTCGATGATTTTTTTGTTATAGCGCGAAGAAAAAACCTTGAAATCGCGACGGGCGATGGCAATCCGTTTTGGATCTCCAACGGATATCAGGTTGGATTGAGAATATCGATCGAACAGAATCTCCCCTTCCTTTGATAACAAGCCGAGCCACCGCAATTTCAGATCCTGAATGGGTTGTTTTGTTTGAAATGCAATTTTAAGATCGCTCAACATCTGGTAAAAAGAGGGTTCGGTATCCTGCCAGAATTGTGAATCTATCGAATCAAAAAATGATTTGTCTCCGGAAATGGTTGCGTTGGGACTGAAAAGTGCTTTTTTAATGCAATTGCGAACGTTGTATGCAATCAATCCTGCTGTTTTAATCATTTGACTGACAGTATTTTCGTATTCCGGTTTAATCTCAGACTCCACATGAATCAGCGGCATTGTACCTTCATACCAGCCACAGGCTTTCATGTTGTCCATGTCATAACCAAATGCCCAGAGCCGGAACGGGACATTATGATTTTCAGATAGATCGTCCTGTCTCTCTTGGCGGAATGTATGGACAACAACAGCGGGTTTATTTTGAGAATTTTTCTCAGGACTATCCTGCACAAGTCCCAGCCAGTTCCGGTAAGAGATTCCTCCAGCCTGTCCATGCTTTGGTCTGTGCTCTCCACTCTTTTCATCAACAGAATATGGCGTCAGAATATGATGCCAGCCACCTTTGTAATTGGTACCATAACTTTTGTCACAGTATTCTGTAACAAATTCTGGTGATGAACATCCGCACAGATCACACGGAGTCTTTTTCGCACCACTTTCGCATGCGAGCCGGATTCTCCGTGGCATACCCCAGAACATCTGAACCGGATTGACATGCTGCGATGTTGTTTCGTCGCCACTTTTCTCACTGGTGCGTGTGTGTCCTATCCAAGGGAACATATCTGAATCAGAAATTTTTCCCGCATTACCGTAATGCGATAGAACATCCGCAGAAAGTACGTTCAGCCAGATAGTTTCCCATAATGTTCTGCCCATTACAATTGTCGTGAGTGGACCCCCCCCGCGAACTGAAGTCCGATGCCCTCTCCCGCCAGATGGAGCGTTTGTCTGCAATGTGAACAGAGCCATCGCACAACAGGGAAGACAAATCTGTTTTACTGTATCCCGCTTCAGAAAATGATCCGTATTTTTGTCAATAGTCTGTGATCCGGGCATCTCCATAAGCAGATGATCGATCTGGTTCTTTTCACCGTCCACTTCCATGAGATCCAGATCCTGCATGAACCGCACCCCATTGCCATCAAGATTGAAGGCATGTGCATATCGTTCGAATGAGGCGTTCAGCTCATCTTTTGTTGGAGGTTTACTGAACGTTTTCCTCCATTCGCCGGGGCTTGTGGGGGGGCATGTTGTCTGCACAAGCCCGATTAGGAATTGTATCAAAGCGCCGTTGAAATCCGGACGGGATGCATCAAGTGCGACAACCGGATCTTCCGTGTACCTGTCAACAAGTTCTGCTGGTGTAATGGTTTTTCTTTCACCGGATTTTCTGATCACCGGAATCCACGAATTTCGGATGAGATTGAACATAAAATCATCCCGTAAAATCAGTATGGATTTTAAAGAAGAGAAGATCCCCATCAACCAAATTGTTAGAATAAATACTGCATAATAGAACAGATCCCATACGGTATGATTACCCGTTAAGATCTTAACTGTTACGGTTTGTTTATCCGAAGCCCCAGTTTTGAATCATACAGAATCGATACTTCTTTACCGTTTTTGTTCAGCGCTCTGCCATGCCATCCATCGTTCACTTGGGTAATGGGCACAAGAATACGCCAGCGCCCTTTGTCCGCCAGTGTTGCCTTGAACTCCTCAAGTGCGACTGCCAGATCTCCAGTATAGGAAAATTCTTTGGAAATCTTTTTTTCAGAAATATTCACTTGACTGAGATCCACAGAAAATTTTGAAGCAGGTGAAAATAATTGCAGTATAGGATGTTCCCATTTGAGAAGAAGAACCGTCACCCGTGCATCTCCAAGGCGGGTCGGCGTCCTTGCATCATTCTGCCATTGGTTTATGGTACTTTTGTAACCTTCGTTCAGGTTCAGGATATTTAATTGTGCAGTGGCGTAATCAGCCATCTTTTTGCCATCCGATTTGATCTCCTGTTCAATCAGCGATTCGGGAATTTTTCGTTGCGCCACGTCTCCAAAAGTACCCTCAATCAGTAACCGGGCATCATCCGGCATAGTTATTTGTTTTCGTTCGGAGAGGATCATAGCAGTCAGCCATAGTTGCCCGTGATTCGGATAAACATAGGCCCCTTTTGGGAACATGGATATGTACCAATTATTCGCCGGTTTCTCTGAAACTGGGGGAGTCATAACAACAAGTTTTGGGATGCCCCGGATTCCTCGTTTAACTGGATCATTATGTCGGTGCAGCCTGCCCGAACGCTGGATAATGAGATCCATCGGTGCAAGATCAGTCACCATAAAATCAAAGTCAAGGTCGAGGGATTGTTCAACAACCTGAGTAGCGACAAGGATCCTGCCCTTGCGAATCTCAGGGATACTGTCTTTACCGAACAGTCTCAGCACATCATTCTCGATCCTGATGCGATCGCCCATCGTGAACCGGGCATGAAATAAGAGGACATGATCTTTCCCAAAGCGTTGTGATAATGTCTGGTATGTTTCAATTGCATCGTCAACGGTATTTTTCACCCAGCAAGCACATCGCCCATCTTCCAATACTCTTGATAAATAATTCATCACAAGAGTCCGGTCATCAGTGCATTCAACTTCTATAGTGCGATGCGTCATTTCACATCGCGGGATTGGGTACTCTGTCGGTTCGTTTGTCTGGAGGGTCACATGCGTGATCATCGGATAATAAGACTGTCGGACTTCATACGCATCAATCCCCAGCCCGGAAGAATACGCAGTAACGAGAGCCTGACGCTGTGCTTGTGGAAGTGTAGCGGAAAGAAGAATTGCACTTCCGCCAAGTGCCGCATGAAATTGTAAAAGATTTTCAAGGACACGCTCAACGTAGGAATCATACGCATGAATTTCATCAACAATCAGAACATTTCGTGACAATCCTAAAAGCCGCAGGGACTGGTGATGCAGCGGGAGCACAGCAATAAGTGCCTGATCGATTGTCCCGACACCCACTTGTGCCAGCAACGCCTTTTTCCGGTTATCAGACAGCCACGCAGTGCATTGGGCTGAAGCACTCATCTCATCAGTGTACTCCTGCTCAACGACTGCCCGATCGGAATATCCAATTGATTGCTGGAATTTTTCCGAAAACTTGCTGCCACTATGTGCAAGAATAAGTGAAGGACGAGTAGTCGGGGAAAACATCAGCCCATAAGCTTTGCTCATCCGATCATACATTGCATTTGCAGTTGCCATTGTCGGCAACCCGAAATATATTCCCTCGCCTAAACCTTGTGCCATGAGCCGATGTGCCAGAACAAGAGCAGCTTCTGTTTTCCCGCTTCCGGTTGCTTCTTCGAGGATAAACAACTGGGGATCTGTCGAGATGTAGCAGGTTTCGGCAAAGGATTGGAGGGGCGTAGGGGATTGTATAATCGGAAATAGGGTGTGCATCCCAGTGTTTTGTGACGGGGTGCATGGAAGTATTCCGAATGTACGGATTGCCTTTTCCGCTTGGGGTAGTGCAAACTCTTTCCAGTATGTTTCAAGTGGCATTGGTGTTGACTGAAAAGAAAAATGATCACTGTTTGAACCGATCCAATCACTCAGCACCACAAGTCCTGCAAGCAACCATGAAGTCTGATTAAACGCTGAAAGATATTGTACAGAGAAAACCCAAGGCAAAGATAATTTTGTCTTTAGAAAAAATGTGGCGCAATCTTCAGTAAAATGAATCGCCGATTGGCGGTTCTCATTCTCAAATAGTGCGGATAATGGGGATTCTGGTTTTTCCGGAGGTTTTCCGTGATGCCCTGCCATTGCATGAAACCATGTTTTCCAGACATCTTTCCAATCATCTCTATCATCATCCGGATTCAAATAGAACCAGTTATGTTCCCAAACTTTTTTCCAAATCTCCCTGTCGAACAGGAGCATCCCCATATCAGTATGATGAACCGTGTAGCAACGATTATAAGGATGTTCTTTCAACTCCTGCAAAAGTTCCGGTATAAGATTTTGAAAACGGTCAGAGAATTTTCCACAATCGTGAAGCGCCAGAAGAAATGTGATTACCTCAATAAACCATTGTTGTCGTTCCGGATAATCCCGCAAAACATCGGACGGGATAATTTTCTGTAACAGTGTTGGATCCTGTATTAACAACTGCTGCCCAACAGCAGCCACATCGAGACAATGGTATGCGAGCAGATGATATTCCCGTTGGTTTGTTGCTTCACTAACTGGAGATGCCTTTCCCCAATAGCGAAAATAGTTTTCCGAATTATCCGTCATGCAGATCCGATATATAATGTCTTTATTCACCGGAAACACGAAAAAGGTTTCTTGCGTCTTTTCAATCAATTTTCCCTTTCTTCAATTCAAAGAAACATTTCATGCAGGCTCGTGCATCATTTAGCGCCCGATGACTGCCGGGAGCGCCCCCCATCACCACCTTACAACACCCCTCTCAATCAATCAACCCACTCACACACGCGATGTGCGAACCAGCCTCAGTTATCGTAACAAAAAATTCTTTTCCAACCTTCTTTTTTTCGATATACTTCTGCTTTTCGAGCCCTTCGAGATGCGTTCGATTTATCCGATTCAGAAGAGTCCGCTTTAATTTTAATCTTTCCTCTTTCCGTTCATGTCCTTCAGGTTTAACATCGAATCCATGAACATTCATCCGAGAGAAAAAGTCAATGATATCGTCACTTTTCATATCCGGTTTGCCGTTTGATTTTCTGCGGTATAATTCGGCAAGAAGCGCAATGTTCGTATCATCGGGTTTCATAATCCGGAATTGCTGGAGCAGTTCGATATTGCCGGATTCAACGATACTCATTCCGTGATCTGCCTCTTTGAATGAATTCACTCCAGTGGCATAACTGTCAGCAGACACATAGTATACAGCAGTGTCATGGAACATCGCAGCAATCGTAACTGCAAATGCGGTCTTCCTGCCACACGCTGACATATTGACATACACAATATTGCCTTTCTCTTTCTCCTGGACAATAATGCGCGATACTTTTTTCATCACATCAAGGGTGTCGAACAGATCCACCGCATGAAATTGAACGGGAATTTTCTGTTCTTCAAGGCGGGCTGTCACTTTCTGCGTATAGTTCATCTGTTTTTCTTTCATCACCGGATCCAATTCTGCATCCGGGGGTATTGCCAGAAGATGCACCCGGTCAGCTTTGGTTTTCAGCAATGGTTTTACCGCGCGATCAATCTCGTGACCGAGGGGAATGATATGCACATTTTCGGGGAGTCCGGATGATGGGGGAGTCATTTTGATTTATTGAGCCACCTGTTCAATTTCTATGTTCACAATATTCACGTGAATGAGTTTATTACTTTGCTTTTCGATTGGTGAATGGAGAACTAAACAATGCGGTTTAATCTTGAAGGTCTTGAAGGG
>Ga0194039_1000796_pt1 | contig 17977 bp, 18 predicted proteins | sample JunL228m_MetaG_FD_148679 | JGI IMG/M metagenome (GOLD analysis project Ga0194039, IMG submission 148679) | Anoxic zone freshwater microbial communities from boreal shield lake in IISD Experimental Lakes Area, Ontario, Canada - Jun2016-L227-8m | ecosystem: Environmental > Aquatic > Freshwater >... | reverse complement strand
GAACGACAAGCTCCAGGACATGGTTGATTCCAACTTCAAGTTCTACAGGCAGATCACCGACAACGCCGACTTCGCCGAGGATTTCATGTCCTGGATGTTCGAGCGTTACGTGAAGGCGAGGAATGCGAGCAAGGGCGGTGAGTCTTGATTACTGAGCGAAGATGAAACTTCTGACGAGCAGCATCTGGCCGAAGATCACTTCGGCGGCGAAATCGAGCGCTGCGACCGCGAATGTGGCGGTCGCCTACTTCGGCACAGGAGGCAGCGCCATGCTTCCGCTGAAAGAGGGCAGCCGCCTCGTCGTGGACTTCAGCGAGCGGGCCATCAAGTCCGGCCAGACCAACCCGTCTGAGATTGCGAAGCTGATCCGGCGCGGGGTCGATGTTTACAACAAACCCAACCTCCACGCCAAAGTCTTTGTCTTTCGCAACCGTGCTCTCATCGGGTCAACGAACGTGTCAAACACATCGGCGTTTGGGTTGCAGGAGGCGGCGGTCGAAACGGGGGACAGGAAGCTCGTCGCCTCGATGAAGGGCTTTGTGCGGAGCCTTTGCCGCGATTTGGTGACACTCCACGAGGCGGTCCAGATGAAGTCCGCATACAGACCACCAAGCTTTGGGCGGGGCAGTAAAGCAACCCGAACGTTAGATTGGCGGACCAATCAAAACTACCCTCCCGTCAAGATTATGCAGTTGAGGCTCGGCAAGTTTGACCAAGCGCAAGTGGAAGCCGAGCGACGAGGAGCCAAAACTGCTCGTGGGCGCATCAGGAACACACGCTATTTCCATGTGGAGAGCTTTTTGGACTGGCTGTGCCCATTCAAGTTGAGGGACATAGTCATCCGAGTGACAGACGAAGCCAGAGGTAAAACAATGGTGTCTCCACCAGCCAAAGTCATACACCTTGAACGTGTCTCCAATAGCTGGCGAGATGGAGTGTTCACCATCGTCTTTGAACAAAGGACAGAATTCCAGTTTCATGCCGAGGACTTTGACAGGGAGGGTGGGTCAAAGGCTGTCCTACCCTAAAAACTGTTGTGGGGAAGAAGGGCTGATTGAATCCATTCCATTTCTGGCAAATTCCTGGCTTCATGACCCCGGTGGTTGTGGTATGCTCGTGGCAATGAAATGTGCGCCACTCAATCTCGGCTTACTCGTGTCCTGTTTCCTGCCGGCGGTTTTGGTCGCCGGGCCGATTCCCGATGTGCCGTTTTGGCAGGACGTCGCGGTTCGCATACATCACGCCCCGGAATTGACCAACGCGATATTCAAGAAGCTCTGCGTGGACAAGGAAAACACTGTTTACGTGCTGACGGACAAGGGGTTGGCCCGCATTTTCGACAACACGCTGGCATTGGACCGAAGCTATCGACCACTCGCCGGCAAAATCGCCAAAGACATCGCACTGACACCACAAGGCGATTTGGCTTACCGATTCGACGAGGGCTGGTTGTCGAACGGTGCCAATGGCGCTCAAAATCTAAATATGGGACTGGCGTGGTTAAGCCAGCAACCGGTCTTGAAAGCTCGGGAGGGCGTGCCCTGGCCTGAGTTGACCGCCCGGAGCGTCGTGCCGGATGGAGTCTGGTTTGGCACGACGCGCGGCGCCTTCTTCGAGCGCGAAGTGACCAATTCCCGTTACGCAACGCCCTCGGCGCCAGGGATCGAGTCGCCGCGTTTCCGTTATTACGCGGGCAAACGCTGGCTGCGCGACGACCACGTTCTTGACATCGCTGTGGATCACGACGGCCAGGTCTGGGTGCTGACCCAGACCGGACTGAACAAGATCGAGTTCCGCCAGACCACGCTCGCCGCCAAGGCCGACTGGTTCCACCGCAAGATTCGGTCGCGGAATATCCGCTACGGCTTTACCGCGGAGCGCCGCCTGTTAAGCCCGGGGGACATCACATCGAGCGAGATGATCGACACCGACAACGACGGCGGCTGGACGAGCTATTACATTGGCTCACTCGGCGCACGCTACGCCGTCACCCACGAGGAGGAAATCCGTCGGCAAGCCTGGGAGTCATTCGCCGCTCTGGAGCGCCTGCAGAACATCCACACCAACACCGGCTTCCCCGCACGCACTTTCGAGCGCAAGGGCTTCAAGTATTCCGATCCCGACCGCTGGCGCGACGCGCCCGACCCCGGCTGGGAGTGGAAAGGCCACACCAGCAGCGATGAGATCTGCTCCCAAACCTTCGCCCACGCCGTGATGTGGGAGTTGGTAGCGACCAACGGGGCCGAACGCGCCCGCCTCGCCACCAACTACGCTCGCATCGTGGACCACATCCTGGCGCATGACCTGTATCTTGTGGACGTGGACGGCAAGCCGACGCTCTGGGGGCGTTGGAATCCCGAATACGTGAACTGGTTTCCACCCACAATCCACGACCGTCAGCTCAACAGCGCCGAATTCATCGCCAGCTTGCAACTCGCCTTTGCCATGACCGGCAATGCGGGCTACCGGGACAAAGCTTTCGAGTTGTTCAGCAAACAAGGCTATCTCACCAACATTCTCAGCTCACTCAAGCTCATCGGGCCCACCGTCGGATACGTGCATCAGGGCAACGATATGGGCAACGAGTGGAACCACAGCGACGACGAGCTGGCTTTCTTTGCCTACTGGCCCCTCGTGCGCTTCGCTTTCACCGACGAACTGCGAGCCAAATACCTCAACGTGGTGCGGGAGCATCTGGAAATCGAGCGACCGGAACGCTACCCGATCTGGAACTTCATCGCCGCGGGGTGCGGGGTGAGGGAGTTTGACGCCGCCGGTTCCGTCTGGACCCTGCGGGGCACGCCCCTGGACACGATCGCGTGGCGTGTCACCAACTCGCATCGGCAGGATGTGACCAGGCTGCCGCCGAACTTCATGGGACGCCAGCTTAAGGAACTGCTCCCGCCCGGCGAACGTCTCATGGCACGCATCAACACCCAACCCTTCATCCTCGACCAGGGCGACGACGCGACGGACTTCCCCGGCGACGAATTCCTCCTGGGATACTGGTTGGGTCGTTACATCGGCGCGATCAGCGGCCCATGAACCTCTGGCTCCTCGAGGAACCCGAGATTCTGGTCGCTCAGGTTTACGAACTCGACACGCTCCTCACCAAGGACGGTGGAGGTCGGGACGGCGTTTTCGGGCTTCCTGAGCGGGCGCTGGCAGACTTAGGCTGGGTGAACTTTCGTTAGCTGCCGGTGCGCGAATGGACGCGGTGTTTATTGCGGTCATCGCCTCGTCGATTACTCCGAGCAACTCCTGCCGGCCCTGCCGAGTCACGGCTGAACATGTGAACACTGCCGGCGGCTTTTCGAACCATGCCGAAATGCGAGCGGCAAAGGCCGTGATGTTCGCTTGAACCGTGGGGGGCGTTGCTTTGTCGGTCTTGGTGAAGACGAAGACGAAGGGCACGGCGTGGCGCACGAGCCATTCCACAAACTTGAGATCGATCGCTTGCGGCGCCAGACCGGAATCGATTAGCGCAAAGACCAGGCAGAGGTTTGGCCGATTCTCCAGGTAGTCGCTCACGGTTGCGCTGAACTGGGCTCGGTCATGCTTCGGGCCGTGGGCGAAGCCGTAGCCGGGGAGATCCACCAGCCGCCAGCATTTATTCACGGTGAAGAGGTTAATGAGCTTGGTAAACCCCGGCCTGGGTGAGACGCGGGCCAATCCCTGCTCGCCGGCGAGCAGGTTCAAAAGGGCGGACTTGCCAACATTGGAACGGCCGATGAAAGCGAACTCCGGCAACGACTCGTCCGGACACGAATTCAAATCAGGGGCGCTGCGATCAAAAATGGCGGATGAAATATTCACAAAGGAAAATGCACAGTCCATTATCGCACAAATCGACGGCAATGAAACTCATTTAACCAGAAGACTGTGGACTTGGACTGAGGCCCAGGCGGCCAGTCTGGGTCGCCGCGCAGATCTGGCACGGCTGCCAGTAGAGCCAACACGGTGTCGTTGAATTCAGGCATGAGATTGGGAATCTGCGTTGCCTTTCCACCGTCGCGATATTAGTGTTCTGCCAGACGTATGGACATAAAGAAGCCTACGACCGCCTACGAAGCTTGGTTGGAGGGAAAAATCCGACTGATCGACGCTGATCTGCGCCTCGCACATCAGCGGATGGCCCAAAGCCCTTTTCCGTTCCTTCGCGCCACATTCTATCGTTGGGTTCAGTTGTGGCCACAGGTCTGCCCGGAGCTTGCGACTGCCCCTGCCGTGTTGGGCGTTGGCGATCTGCATGTCGAGAACTTCGGAACCTGGCGAGACGGCTGGAAAGGATGGGCCAAAGCTTAGCGCGGGCGGCTCGAAGGTTCTGTCAATTTTCCCCCATGCTTCACAACTCATCCCAAGGCACGGCGGCCCCCCAACCGATGCGCATCACGTCAATTGACGCCCTACGCGGGTTCGTAATGTTCATGATGATCTTCGTCAACGACCTCTCCGGCGCGGGCAAGATCGTCCCTGACTGGATGGTTCATTTCAGCGACCGCCATCGCGACAGCAGCGGAATGACGTTCGTGGATTTGGTCTTCCCCGCGTTCCTGTTCATTGTGGGCATGTCCGTTCCCTTGGCGCTCGGTGGGCGCATGGCAAAGCGCCAGCCGGTCTGGAAGACGCTCGGACACATTGCCTCCCGCACCATGTTGCTGCTGTTCATCGGTATTCTGATGGTTCACGAAACGCCGGACACGGCGGCGCTGGGGTGGTCAGGGGACTGGTGGTGCGTGTTGATGTATCTCTCGGCCATTGCAGCCTTCTGTTCCATCGCGCCTCGTCCCTTCGTCCCGGCGTCCAGACCGAGCACCTGGAGAATCGCCAACTTCTGCGTGCGGCTGGCTGGGCTGGCGATGCTGTTCTGGCTGGCGTTTGCCTTTCGGGGCGCAAAGGGTCAGCGCATCATCACGCTCGCACCCTTTTCACTGGATACGGAGTGGTATGGCATTCTGGGACTCATCGGCTGGGCCTATCTGATCACATGCCTCGTCTATCTGTCGTTTGGCGGCAACCGCACTGCAATTCTGGGCTGCATGGCACTGTTGATGTGCCTGTTCGTGGCGGACAAGAAAGGCGTGTTTGAAGGCTTCTGGCTCAGCAAGATCGTCAGCATCGGCGAGACACTCGGTTCGCAGGGGGCCATCGCTGCAGGCGGCTTGCTGCTGGGTTCGATCCTCACCGCCGCTGACATGATCACCCTGAAAGCCCGCACGAGATTCACTTTCTGTTTCGCCGCCGGTTGCGCCGCCGCAGCGCTCCTGCTGAGCCGCGCTTACGGCATCAGCAAGAACAACGCGACGCCATCGTGGTGTTTCTGGGCCTGTGCCATCACCGCCGTGCTGTGGTATGGGTTTTATCTGATCTCCGATGTGCGCCCGGCCAAAATCATTTCACGACCGCTGGCGCTGGCGGGACAAAACGTGCTGCTCGCATATTTGATTTCCGAAATGATGCCCGGCCTGTTGGCCGCGCTGCGCTTGGGAGACGGCTATGGCCATCTGGCCGCGAATCTTCCGTCCGCCATCGCACGCTCGGCCCTTTGCGGGGTGTTGATCCTTCTCTTGTCTGCCAGCCTCAACCGGATCGGCTTCCGGCTTAAACTCTGATCCCCCCCCCCAATCCGGTGGAAGAACTGGCCACGAGGATTATTGGCGGACGACTTCCTGTTGACCGCAATCGCAACGGAGCACAAAGCGCAGAACGGGAACCTCCCGTGTTAACGTGTCAATGTACTAGCCCCGACCCTTTCCAGGGCAGCAGGCCTCCATTCGGATGGTCCGCCGCGGCGCCTTACGTCGTCACGCCGCAGTCAGTGCGGCACGCCCATCCTCCACGGTGCCAGTTTTCTCCAGGAAATAATCATACCCACCTACGTACGACGTAATCTGACCCGCGTTCACATGCAACACCTTGGTGGCGAGCTTGCGAATAAAATGCACGTCGTGGGAGATAAAGACCAGCGTGCCCTCATAACGTTCCAACGCCAGCGTCAGCGATTCGACGGTGTGGATATCCAGGTGCGTCGTCGGCTCGTCCATGAGCAGGAGGTTCGGTGGGTCAACGAGGAAACGGATCAAGTTGAGCCTGGTCTTTTCGCCGCCACTGAGCACCTTCGTCGGTTTGTAAATGTCGTCTTTGCGAAACATGAAAGAACCCAACACCGCCCTCGCCTCTTCTTCGCGCATGAGCGGCGCACTGGCCGTCACCTCCTCCAGCACCGTCCGCTCTGGGTCGAGGGTGGCCGCACGATGCTGGCTGAAGTAACCCACTTTCGCATTGTGACCCAGATCGCGCTCCCCTTGTTGAAACTCCACCACGCCCGCAAGAATCTTCAGCAGCGTGGATTTGCCCGCGCCGTTCGGCCCAACCAGCACGGTCTGATCACCGCGCTCGATCGCGAGGTCCATCCCCGCATAAACCCGGTTTGGCCCGTAAGCCATGTGGATCCCCTTCAAATGGACCGCACGCTGGCCGCCGCGCGGCGGCTGCGGAATCTGGAATCGGAAGGGCTTCCGTGGAGCCAGGGGTTTCTCGATCGTATCCATGCGCTCGATCTGCTTGAGTTTGCTCATGGCCTGCGAAGCCTTGGAGGTCACTGAGCGAAACCGATCCGCAAACTGCTGGAGTGCGGCAATCTCTTTCTGCTGATTGTTGTATGCGGCCAGTTGCTGTTCATAGCGCGCCGTCCGCTCCAGGAGGTAGTCGGAGTAATTCCCGGTATAGGCAATGAGCTTTTTCTCCGAGATTTCGTGAACCTGGCCCACGACCTCGTCCATGAACTGGCGATCATGCGAAATCAGCAGCAAAGCGCCTGCATAATTCTTGAGGTAGTTCTGCAGCCAGAGCAGCGAGGGCAAATCCAGGTGGTTAGTCGGTTCATCCAACAGGAGTAGGTCGGGTTCGATCACCAGCAGCCGGGCCAAGCGTGCGCGCATAATCCACCCGCCGCTCATTTCCCGCGCCTTCCGGTCGAAATCGGCGTCGCGATAACCGAGACCTCGCAACATCTTCATCGCCTTGGTCTCCACTTCCGGATCGTTTAGCTTGTCGTGCTTTGCATGCGCCTCCATGTATTCCGGACACGACACTCTCCCCGCCTGCTCCAACTCGTGCAGCCGCTTTTCCAAACGGGGCAATTCGTCCACCCGGCCGGTCGCCACATCCAAAACCGTTTCTTCGCCGAGCGCTTCACTCTCCTGCGGAAGATGGCCCACCAAGGTCCATTCGTCGCGCTCCACGATGCCTGCGTCCGGCTCCCGTTGCTTGAGAATGATGGAGAAAAGCGTGGTTTTGCCGGCGCCGTTCGGTCCGACCAGCGCGACATGTTCGCCATAATTGACCTGAAACGTGGCGTCCTCGAAGAGAGTCCGCCCGCCAAGGGTCACCTTAAGATCACGAATTATGAGCATGAAAAAGTGTATTCGCCAGCGACTAACCGCCACTACCCGGATAGAAGTCTGATTTAACCCCGCAGATGCCGAATCATTGGTTTTGTCTATCGCGGCGAGTTGGAAATTATAGCCTGAAATCGCGTGGCGTCAATGGACTATTGATAAAACACTGCAATTCCATGTGGGAACAGAATGGGATAGTCCAAGCCAACCCGATCAAAACGGGGATGGTCAAGAATCCTTCGGCTTTCGTGATGTTCTCGGATAGCCGCGTTCGCGCCGACGAAACACCCTGCTTTGGCACCGATGCCGCCAAGGCGAGCACGCTGGGCAGTCCTCAGAACTACACGAGCCGCTTCTCTTCCCGCCATGAGAGCGGCGGCGACATTGCCTTCAACGACCACCACGCTGCCTACTTCAAGTACGCCTACGTCGTCGTGCCAAACAATGGCAAGCCTTCTGACCCGGCCAAGCCCGACGTCAACTGGACGTATAACGGCACGTCGCCCGATGGTCTTTCACCGCCGTGAACTATCTCAATGTCAGATCCCGGAGCCATCCAAGAGTGATTCCTGTTCCAATGGTGGAAATGAACTCAGGGTTGCGTTCGTCTGGGATCTGAGAGAGTCTTGGCCCATGCAATTGTGCGAGCAGGAATTGGCCGGCTTGAAGGAGAAGCTCTTGACTATGGCCAGCCATGCCGAGGCTTCGGTTGGAAAGGTCATCGAGGCGCTCGGCAAGCGCGACTATGATCTGGCCCTGCGCGTTCAGGCTGAGGACGCGGTCGTTGACCGCTTTGAAGTTGAGGTGGACGAACTGGCCATCCGGCTGCTGGCCAATGCGCCACGGGCCATCGACCTGCGGCTCATCACGGTTGCGATGAAGATCTCCCAAAATCTGGAGAGGGTGGGGGATGAGACCACCACCATCGCCCGGCGCGTGCAGGATCTCTGCCGGGAACTGCCCTTGAAGCTCGTCGTAGATATTCCCCAAATGGCCAACCTCGCCGTCCAGATGCTTAAGAGCGCACTCGATGCCTTTGTCAGCCAAGACCCCGCTGCGGCTCGCGCGCTGATCCCGCAGGACAAGCCAATCGACTTATTGAACAAGCAGATTCATCGGCAACTGGCTGATCAGATGATCGCAGACCCGGACACCATCCCGCGATGTTTGAACGTGATGGTCATCTCCAAGAGCCTGGAGCGCATCGCCGACCACGGCAAGAACGTGGCCGAGCAGGTCGTTTACCTCTGCGAAGCCCAGGACATCCGGCATAAGGGCAAGGGAGATCCCGACTCGCGGATCGCGGGTGAAGTCGCTTCGTCGTAACCTGTTTGTCACAATGTCATCATTGTCGTAACCCGTCGCAGATGGTATCCAAGTGGCTTGTGATATCCAAGATCCTCGTTGTCGATGATGAGCCGGAAGCGGTGGAGTTGCTCGAGTTCAACCTCAAGCAGGCGGGGTTTGATGTCGTCACTGCTGCCGATGGTGCCCAGGCAATCAAGAAGGCCCGCTCCGTTCTCCCGAGCCTGATTGTGCTCGACTTAATGCTCCCCGAAATCGACGGGTTGGATGTCTGCAAAATGTTGCGCCGTGACCCCGCCACCGCCGGCATTCCGATCATTATGCTGACGGCCAAGGCGGCAGAGATGGACCGCATCGTTGGCCTGGAGTTGGGCGCGGAGGATTACATCACCAAGCCTTTCAGCCCGCGCGAGTTGGTTTTGCGGGTGAAGAAGGTTCTGCAGCGCGGCCAGGCCGGTCAGGCGGAACCTGTTTCGCTCAAGTTTGGTGACTTGCTGATCGACCCGCCGCGGCATCTGGTAAAGTGGCGCGGAAAGCCGATCGATCTGACGGCGACCGAGTTCAAACTGCTGGCGATTTTGGCGCAGCGCCGCGGCCGGGTGCAATCCCGGGACCAGTTGTTGCGCGATGTCTGGGAGTACAACAGCCTGATTGACACCCGCACCGTCGATACGCACATGCGGCGTCTGCGCGAAAAGCTGGGGGCAGCCGGCAAATACCTCACGACTGTGCGCGGCGTCGGCTATCGTTTCGTTGAGGCTCCAGTGTAGGTATGCTGTCCAGCATAACCGGCTTCGGGCTGCGGATTTCTAACCTGCCGTGCTTTGGCCGCTTTTAACTCTCTTCACCCTCGTCGCCCTGGCAGCCCTGCATCTTTGGTGGCGAGGCAGGTTCGCGCGCGCGCGGCAGGCCGCGCGAAGCGAAATCGGAGCCTTGCAGGATGAACAGCAGCGGGCCGCCCGGCAAATCCAAACCCAGCAGGAAGTTCTCTTCAATAGCATGGTCGAGGGCCTGCTCCTCTTGGATGAGCACGGACGCATTCAGCTCGCCAACCGCGCGTTTGCCAGCCTGTTTAGTGTGACGGTTGATATCCGCGGCCGAAGCCTCCTGGAGGCTCTTCGCTTGCACGAACTCGCCGAGTTGGTCGCTTCCCTCGACGCGCAGAAACAAGTGCTCGGATACGAGCTCAAATTGCCCGGGCTGAGCGAACGCTGGTTGCAGATCAACGCTGCCGCCATCCTCAATGGACACGGACAGCGGCACGGCACGGTGGTGGTCTTCCACGATTTGACCCGCTTGAAACAGCTCGAGAGCGTGCGCCAGGAATTCGTGGCCAATGTAAGTCATGAACTCCGCACCCCGCTTTCCCTCATCAAAGGCTATGTCGAGACGCTGCTCGATGGCGCCCGGGATAACCCCGAGGTCGCCACAAAATTCCTGCAGACCATCGACCGTAACGCTGAGCGTCTCAAATTGCTCATCGAGGATCTGCTCACCATTTCCGAACTCGAGTCCGGCCGTATCAAACTGAGCCTCCGAGCCGTCCCTCTCAGCCCCGTCGTTGCCAAGGTCTTTGAAGACTTTAAGACCCAGGCGGACGCCAAGAGCATGAAGCTCATAAACGCGGCCCCCGAGCTTGCCGTGCGTGCGGACGTTGACCGACTGGAACAGGTGCTGGGGAATCTGGTGGATAACGCCATCAAATACGGCCGCGCCAAGGGTACGGTGACTGTTGGTGGCATCGGCCGAGACGGCGGCCGGGTGGAAGTGTTCGTTCAGGATGACGGTCCGGGAATACCGCCGGAAGCCCTCGAACGAGTCTTCGAGCGCTTCTATCGCGTGGACAAGGCCCGCTCGCGCGAGCAAGGCGGGACGGGGCTTGGACTCGCCATCGTTAAACACATTATTCAAAACCACGGCGGCGTAGTTCGCGCGACCAGCGACCCGGGCCGTGGCACGACCTTCTATTTTACCCTCGCTCAAGGCACGGGCACCCTCCAGCAGCCGCTGCTGTGATTTAATTCTTGGTATGAGACCGATGGCGATGAGCTTTCGCATGGAATATCTATCGGCAGAGGTGAGCGACCGCCGCCGACAGGGACCGTGGAGCGCACGAGGCGCTCCCGAATTGCCGTCCAGCCTCGAACGAACCGGCGGGGCGGCTTCATCACCATGTTTGAGTAGCCGTTTCGATTGTCACGGCCAAGGTGGCACGCAGCCAACCGAACGTTTCTTTCATAAAATCAAAATCAGGGCCGGACATCACGAACCTCGCCTTTCCCTTGATCAAGAAACCGGCACTCATTCCATGCAGGCCCTCAACCTTACTGCTCCCCAATGTAATCAAGACATTCGGATTGTGCGCAATGTTGGCCTCCGTCTTGTGCATATAGCCGGCGGGGATAAACAGCCGTCCATCTTGCGACACTTTGAGGTAGCTATTCCAAGTGTTGACCATGTGGGGTCCATCAGGGCCCAGGGTGGCGATAGCAACAACTCCGTCCTGCTTCATGATTTTCTGTAGCTTGTCCGGGATCATCGTGTATTCCTTTTTGTGGGGCTTCAGGTCAGTTGTGATCGGCAGGCTTAGTGCTTGAGAGGGCGGAAGGCGAAATTGGGTGGGAGTTTTGACTAATGGCGGTGTGGAAGGGATCCGGGATGGAGGTGGTGGCGGCTTCGGTACAAAGCTCCGCCATCAAGACCGTGCAAACGCGGCGGTCCCGCAGCGGCGCTCACTTATCTTTGCCGAATCCGAGCGACTGGGCTAGCTCCTCCAAGTCGATATATCCGATCCAGTAAAGTTGCAGGGCTTCCCATTGGCGCAGGGTGGGCTTGCGCCCGGTCCATAAGACCAGCAGGACCGAGGCGATGAGGGCACAATAGATCTGCAGCGTCATGCCCTCAAGGGACTCGGCCATCCAGTGCCGACAACCCAGCACACATTTAATCCACTTGAAATAGAGCTCGATTTGCCACCGATAGCGGTAAATCAAGGCGACTAATTCGGCTTCCAAATCCGCGAGGTTGGTGAACAATAAAAAGGTGTGGCCATCAGCCTCCACGCGCACCAACCGGCCTTCCGGCCCCTGAGGATCGGAACCCAAGCGCACCGGAATGTCCTCCACCACGCCCGCCCGGCGATCCGCCTCACTCAATGGCCGAGCCGGCCCCAAGGGGGTGAGGATCGCATTATTGTGCAAACGGAGCACGAAGCGGGCACCGGCTTTTTGCACGTCTCCGATGAGGCGATAGTCATGGCTGTAGTTGCGGTCGTTGACATAGCAAGCGCCTTTGCGCAGCTTGCTCTTCCACACCGCCCGCTCGGAGGTATTGCCATCGGTGACCGTAAATTCCACGGGCACCTGTCGCCAGACTGAGAATTCCAAATGTAGTTTGCCGGCACGGTTCTGCGGGTTTTGCCACAAGGCCCAGGCCATGCGGGGCAGCGCCGGCAGCAGGGTGCCATCGTTGGCAATGAGTTCCTTGACCTGTTGGCGCACCCGATCCTCTCCGAACACCGGCAAGGCCTGGGCGGACATTTCCCGCAGCAGCCCAGCCAGCAACTCCGGTTCGACTACCTGCTGCATGGCCGAGAAACTGGCGAGGCTGACCGAGGTGCAGCCGCTCTCGGCCTGCACCCGCCCAAAGCGACTGGCCACACAAAGGGCGCGCGTCGTCTTGAGCACGGGATTGAATAACCCCAAGAGCATCAAGGAAAGATAGGGACCGACCTGGAGTGTGCGCCGGGGATCCGTTTCCGTCGGAGTCTGGAGGCGCCGTTTCAGATGCGGAGCCAAGCGCCCTTGGAAAGCCGCCAGCAAACTCCAGTTCCGAAGCTGGGCTTCGGTCAACTCATTTGCTGTCGCGGGAGCAGTGCTGGTCACGCGCCCAGTAAACCGGTACGGCAGAATTTGTACAAGTTACAATCGTGTTACAGCCGTGTCACAAATCGGCGACGGCACATCCGAAGTCAAAAACCCCCAAGTGCCACTCTCTGCCCAGTCCCTGAAAATCACAACCGCAGAAAGTCTGCCGATCACAACTGCCTTTAGAGTCTCAATCTTCTGGTCGAGATACTTTGCCTGGTCACGAAGGAGTTGGAGGCGGTCCGGGTTCTGGGTGCCGTAAGGTTGGGTAAGCTTCGCCAGCTTTTTGTTGGCCTCAGTCACTTCGTCTCGCAGATCGTCCACGTCCATCTCGGGGCCAGCCGCGTGAATGCTGCCAAATCCCTCGATACTGACACTCACCTCGGGAGAGCCTGTGAACCTCGCGTCCTCCCCAGCGGAAATGGCTTTGGTTTCCGCCGGAGATTTCCTGGTCGCGGTGGTGGCCTGCAGTGGACGAACCGTCAGGCGAATGAGCGATGCCTGAAGAGTGGTTTCCGCCTTTTCCCTGGCCGCGAGATGTTTTCGGACATCACGAATCTCTTTATCATCCGGCGCCACCAATACCGAGCGCAGCAGTTCTTCAAGCCCAGTGCCGCCCTCCCCGGTCAACTGGACCCCAAGGGCGGTGCGAAGGTTCTCCGAAACGCTCGACGAGAGAGATCTGAGGTTCAGAGAACCTTGGGGAGCCCAAAGCACCTGGGCCAAACCCCAATGTTCCTGCTTCGACAGGCCTCGACCCGGAGCATCCGTCACAGACAGGATTTCGCGCAGCTTGGAGTCGGCGTTGCGGCCATCGGCCAGCGGCACAAACTGGGCCTCCTCGAAGCGGAGCAGCCGTGCGTTGGCGCTGTCCAGGAAGGTCTTTTCAATCTGGTAGCGGACGCCAGCCTGGGAGAAGTCAACCATCACCTGGGGCGCCAGCGAACGGCCCCACGGGCGGACGGCTTCGATTTCCTTGCCGGTCACGAGGTGTGCGTCGAACAGGGTGCGTCGCATCGCCTCGAACAAGGACGATTTGCCCGTGCCATTCGGAGCATGGATGACATTCAGACCATCAGCGAAAGGGCCAACCTCGGTCGGATTGAGGAGGTTCCGCCAGTGCGTGACGCGCAGACTGTGCAGGATCATGCGCGGCTCCTTTCGTAAAGGTCAAAGAGTTGCAGGAGCGCCTGGGATGCCACCGCCTGCTGGTCTGTGCCGGATGACTGTGATGCCAGGGCACGCAGCTTCTGCGCGGCATCGCGAGGAATCGGGTAATCAGGCTCACCGATTGAAATGCCCTCGACATTTCCGTGGGCCAGCCCGATTGCTGGCTTTGTCGCGTCGCGCGCGTTAATCCACGCGGTCGGGTCCTTGCTGGAGTACTTCTCGCGCAACGGACAAGGGAACAACACGCAGGTGTCCAGCTCCAGCGGCTCATTCTTCCTGAAGACTGTGATGTTTCCCGCCTCCTCCCAGACCGAATGTTCCCACACCGAGCCTGGGCTCAAGGGGTCGTGGTTCCCTGGAATGATGTAAACCGGTCCCGGAAATCTGCGTAAAACTTCACCGACTTTACGCACCAATAGCCGGTCCACAGCGTTGTCCTCGAAGACATCGCCGGTCAGCAGCTGCATTTCGGCGTTGTGGTCGCGCGCCGCCTGAACCACCCGCTGCGCCGCCGCCAAACGCTCCTCCCGCACACGCTCGGCCATCTTGCCAACCGACTCGGCGCGCATACCCATCTGCCAATCTGCTGTGTGGAGGAATTTCATGGGATGCTCATTCAATGACCAAGTTCGCTGCGGGGCGGCGAACCTGGTCAGTGAGCAAGTTGCCCAACGGGCGGGCGGCTTGTTCAGTGAACAGGCTGGCAGGGCGTGAATTCATGATTTTGGATCGGTTTCCGCGCCGGGAGCTTGGCATGTGGCGACTGTGGAGGCTGTAAGTGTTGTGGTTCACGGAGCGTTCAGGTCGTTGCCGGGAGCCAGGGTGCGGGGCGCTCGACGATTGTTCCTTTGCCGTTATCCACCCTGGCGGGAAACTGCGCCTGGCGGAGAAACTTTTCGGGGATGGGCTGCACGAGCCCGAATTTGCCGAGTTCATCTTTGCGGCGACCTTTGAGGTGCTCCGGCGGTGCTGGGATGTAGATGGCGAGGTGTGTGGACCGGTTGATGGTCTTGACCTCCTGAAGGGCCGGGACGAGGTCGATGTCGCCCGAAATCAGGACCATTACGTCGGGTCTGGTGGAAGAGATGTCGCGAATCATGCTGATGGCGATGTTGACGTCAGTTTGCTTTTCTTCCAAGGCCCAGAACTTGCGGCGATTGGGACAGGAATAAACGAGGCATTCGCGCTCGCGCTCGGCGAACTTGCCGAAGACGAGTTTCATTTTTGGCTGGGTACCCAGGGCGTGAAAGAGGCGTTTCTGGCGGTCGCGTTTTTCGGACTGGTGGTGGTTGGCGTCCACCAGGGCGGTGAAAAGGTTCACTTGGAAGATGTCGTCATCGGGGCGGAGCAGCTCGGCCAGGCGCTGGTAGTTGAGCCATTTTAGGTCCGGCCGCTCATGGAGCAGGCCGTAGTAGAAGTTGAATCCGTCTATGTATATAACGGAGCGTTTCGGGGGGCGCGCCGGTGATGCCGGGGGCGCGGCGGCTGGGACGGGCTGGACGGCGTCGGTCATAAGTGGGTGCCTGCGAGCGGGGTGCGAAAAAGTATTAAGTTTGCGCTTGCGAAGCCGATACCGGTGTGGGTAAATTGGGATACTACTTCCTGCCGAAAGGCAGTTCGGGAGACATTGCGATTCCCCGGAGAATAGCCACGGATACCATCCGTGGCTTCCTTTTTTTTCAGAACAGGTGGCGAATTCTTGGGAACTTGGTCAGTGACGGAGTGAGCAAGCTGGGTATAGGGGGGCGTAGCCTGGTCACTGGCCGGGTAGCCGCAACATTGGTTTTCATCCATATTATCTGCGTACATCTGCGGCATCTGCGGTTAAGTTCTTCGCGGTTTCATTCGATCACCAGTCGCACCTTGGCAGCGTCGCGGCCTTTGATGAGATGGTCGAGGTATTTGGCGAAGCGTTCTTTGAACTCGGCCGGGGTGGCCGGGCTGCCGTCGGGGAACAGGATTGTTTTTAGGTCATCCAGGCGGACCGGCAGTTTGGCCAGACCAGACAGGGCCTGCCGGAGCGCATCGAGGAACTCCTGGGAGATGTCGTCGGGCAACTCCTTCTCGGCCATGAAATCCTTGAGCATCTTTTTCTGGGCCGGCTTGAGGAGGTCGAAGTGGCTCTGAATGACCGGGTCGGCGAGGTCGTTCGTTTGAGGCGGTAATCCTGGAGCAGGTCCTTCTTCTCCTTGTCCTGGGCGAGACTGAGGCGGGCCTTGCGGTAGAGGTCGAGATAGACCTTGATGTAGCCGGCCTTGAGTTTCTTCAACTGCTTCAGGGCGTCGGCCTTGAAGGTTTCGGACTCCCGCTGGGCGGGCTTGCGGATTTCCGTCAACAGGTCGCCGCGCTTCTGTTTGCTCTCGGTGACCCAGGGGTGGTCTTCGGGCAGGACCGCCTCGGCGGCGGAGAGGTATTGGGTGAACTGGGCCAGCTCGCCACAGAAGACCTGGAGATCCTCCACTTCCTTCAGGCGCGTGAACGTGGCCTGGTAGCCTTTGATGTCAGCGGCGTCGTATTTGAAATTCTTGAGTTTGCCGGGGGTGTTGTAGGCTTGGAGGCTTTCGAGGAACTCCTTGGCCTTGGCGAGCATGGCAGCAGGTCCGTCAACTCGAACAGGGCTTTGAGGCTGGGGATGTTCCAATCCTTGGGGCGCTCGATGTGTTTGAAGTTTTGCAGGTCGGCCACGGGGGTCGCCGCCAGCGCGGAGAGATTGGTGGCGTCGAACTTGGCGCCGGGGATGGCAAGGACACCATCGCCGTTATAGACCAGCGCCGCCAGGGCAACCGTGGTCCAGATGGGTTCGAGGCGGAATTTGTCGGGAGCCATGAACTCAATGCCCGGCTCCTGGGTGGTGATGACCTCCTGGCGATTGACGACCTGACCCTGGCCCTTGGCTTTGAGCAGGGCGAGGATGTATTTGGCGTAGCGGGATTTCGAGGGGTCAATCTTGTCCCCGTCCAGCAGTTCCAAGGCATCGAGCACGGCATTGGCCTGCTTGGTGCGGTTGGGCTGCGCGACACCGCGCAATGCTTCCTGCGCGGCCTGCTGCGCGTTGCCGCCCTGTCCGTAAGTCACGAGTGCGGAAAAATAGGGATATTCCGGGGCGCAATTGGCGAAATGCTCGGCGAGACATTTCGCGGTGACGGCATTCACTGCGTCGCGGATGTTCAAAGAACCACCCACACCAGCGACTTTGAGCCATTCTACAAATTTCTTGCGCGAACCCTGATAGGTAATCTCCACCGCCTTAAAAATATTCTCGCGCAGCCATTTGGTCAGGCTGTCGATGTGCAGGATCGCCTTTTTTTCGTAGGTCTGTTTTTTGATGCCGGACGAAATTGAACCGAGTTCCAACGCGGCGGCGTAGAGCTTCAAGCTCAGTGTGAACTGCTCGTCCTTGCCCGTGAGTCGGAAAAAGACTTCGTCCGGCCGTTTCTCGTCCGTGTAGCCGGGTTTCTCGAACGGCTGGATGAAATAGAGATAAAACTCGCGTATGGGGACGGCCGTAGATCGGTCGTTGGGAGCGCCGAAAAACAAATAACCGAGCCGTCCCGCTTTGTGGTCCTGCCATTCAATCTCATGCTGCCAGATTTGGAAGCCGGTAACGTGAGTGGGGATGTCCGTGCATTCGAGCACCTGGCGCAGCGCGTCATAGTAATAGCGGTCCAGGACATCGTCGCTGAGGGTTTCACTCCGCTTCTCGACCAGTGCGTCGTAGTCATCGGTCTTCTTGAGATCGAGGAAATACTGGCGATTGTCCTTGTTGCACGAAATGAACTGGCCACTGACAGTCTTGTGAACTTCGCGGAGCGTGTTCTCGATCAGCGATAGCAAATCGTCGGCGGGGTCTCCGCCCATTTCTGCCGCACCCGAATGGTAGAGACACAGTTTGTCGCGGAGTTCCTCTGGCGTCAGGCCGATGGGGGCCTCGCCAGTGGTCAGGCGATGGACGGAAAGCCCTTCGATGATCCGAATCGCCATCGGCTTGTAGGTTTTTTTCGGAAAAGCGCTCTGGACCTTGTCTTCCAGGGTGGTGCTGCATTCGATGATGGCTTTCACATCCGGCAGCGCCCGGTGGGCGGCATTGTCCTTGAGCACCTTCCAGTAGCCATCAAAGGCGATGACGCCGGGCCGGTCGGTCGGCACGGGTTGGCCGACAAGTTCCTTGATCGCAAAGGAAATAATTTTTCGGGGTTTTGTGCAACAGGCGATGCGAGACGACGAATTTTACATCGG
>Ga0194039_1000795_pt1 | contig 17983 bp, 22 predicted proteins | sample JunL228m_MetaG_FD_148679 | JGI IMG/M metagenome (GOLD analysis project Ga0194039, IMG submission 148679) | Anoxic zone freshwater microbial communities from boreal shield lake in IISD Experimental Lakes Area, Ontario, Canada - Jun2016-L227-8m | ecosystem: Environmental > Aquatic > Freshwater >... | reverse complement strand
GTATTTGATAGTAATATTAAAATATATTTAAAAAATTTATTAAAGACTAATTCAACTAATATTAGAATAAATAGATTACCTAATATATATAAGTTAGAAAATAAACTTATTATATCTTCAGAATCTAGGAATTTATCATTAGAATTAGTAAAAGTAGTAGGAGATGGTGCTTGTATGTATCATTCTATATTAACATCTATATATATGTTTAATATAAATCTACCTAATATTATAAAAAAATTATTTGCTAAATATCCAAAATATTATGAACCTCCTCCATTAGTAACAGCAATAAATGGTATTGGTCGAGAAAATACATATAAAGAATATTATTCAAGATTTGATGATATTAAAGATGATGGCGATATATCGTGTATAGGCGATAAATTATATAAAAATAATATAGAGATTAAAGATAATGTTAATACATTTGACAAAATAATACATAAAATTCCATCAGATGAATTTATAAGATCTGATAGATATAAATTAATAATAGCATTAAAGAACCTTATTCATAAAGTAAATAAAACAGACAATGTATTAGATATATATACTTATGGTAATGATGGCGATTTACGTATATTATCGAATATATTAAATTTACGTATATTATCTATAACTACAATGTCTACTAAAACTGAAGGTGTATATTCTATATCAATTATTTGTTTTGGTGAAAAATATATTAATACTATAATATTATATAATACATCTGATGTTCATTTTGATGCTGTATATGATTATAAATTTGTTTAAATATTAAATCTTAACATCCCACTATTATAACTTGGTTTATTATACAATTTACTAAATAATACTAAATTAATAATAACTAATAAAATTAAAAAGAAAAACAATATATTTTCATATGTTAGTGTTATAGAAAAATCTTTAATATTGGTTTTTTCATTCGTAAATGATTCAGCTCCTCCTTTAAAATAACCACTACCATTATCATAATCTCGATTGCTTGTATCTTCATTATAAACTATTAAAGAAGGTAATTTAGGAATTCCTTGTTTTTTTGTAACTGGTTTTAAATTTTCACGAGTATCAAGTGGGTTAGTTGCTGGAGCATACGACTGATAGTCTCTGTCAACGTGCTTTGATCCGTTTGTGTATGGATATTTATTATTTTTATTTCTATAATCATTTAGATTATTTTTTGTAAATTCTTTATTTATCTTGTTTAGTTCAGAATTATCCATACCATAATCTCCATAATATATTTCATCTGAACCATACTCGTCAAACATTTTATATTTATATATAATTAATTAAATATTTTTTTATAATTATATATTTATATATATATACATAAATATAAAAATGTCTACCAGTGGGGTTTTCCGCATTATTGCCAATGAAGGCAAAATTGATCGTATGATTATGGCATCAGATTTGCTTAAACAGCGAATTGCCGATATCCGTCGGGTTAAAAGCCAAAATGGAGACCCCGATCCTACTCCTTCTATTCCAGATCTAGAGAAATCACATATTATTTTCGTGAATGCCCACTACAAGCCTTTCGCCGCCATTGGTTTCGAGTACAATAAAGTCCAAAGCGGAAGTGGATTAGCATCTAATCTTACTGAATCTTCGGTTAATATGCAATTCTCTATTCCTCAATTCGGAGATTTCTTCCACGATATGGTGCTTCGTACCCGCATTGGACAAGTTAGAGCTGATGCCAGAACTCTTAGCAAGGCTGATTGTGATTTACTACCTAATCCGGCTGGACCTGATGCGGATTTACCTAATCAAGATAATGTTGATACTATGGTAGGAGATGTGCCTGTTGCTATTTACGATTCATTTGGAACTCCTCTTATTCCTCTTTTAACTGATAATGAAGGTCTTTCTATTAATTGGGCGAATGTTAATAATTTTAATTATACTGAATATGTTAGATACGTTGAATATCCTGCTAATCGATTTTATGCTAATGTTAAATTTAGCGTTAACGGAAATCCTCTTGATGAATATGATTACAAGACTTCTAATATGCTTGATAAATTTACTGTAGCACCTAACAAGAAACTATCTCACGATATTCTTTGCGGGCAAGAGGTTCCTATGACTGGATATAGTGGACTTCGGCTCGGAAATGTTGTTGATAAGGATGTTTCTAATGGTTCGTATCATACTCCTTCTGGTTCTATTGACCGTAATGCCTCAGATCAGAGCAATCGAACTCTTTCCGTGCTTAATCCTGGTAGAGTTGGATTAGCACAAGCAACTGTCGTTGATAAACTTCCTACTTCTATATCTAGGCGTAATAAATTCCTTAAAAATAAAAAACTCGGTACTGTTGGGGATAATACTATTGAAGATTACCAAACTCCTCAATATGGTGCCGATAACTTTGCATTTAATGTATCTAATGCCCCATTTGTTCCAAGTAATACTAAAAACTTTGATATTTCTCGAGAAGTTAAGCAGTTTGTTAATGGACCTCAAACTGCTAAACCAGTTCAACCTGCACTTGAACTCTGGTCTCGTCTTCGTTTTTGGTTTAATGAAGATGTTCGCCTTTCAGTGCCGTCTGTATCTATTCCGTTCGGTCAGCGTTTCGTAGATGTTACTACTGCTACTGTTTCTGATATTCTTACTACTGCTCCTTCTTTGTATCTTGGATATTATCCTAAAACTGCTTTTGGTAGTTCTGGAACTGCTCCAGAAGTGGTAGCGGCTACTACTATGGCAAGAGGTATTAGGTATGTAGAAATTCCTGCTAAATCTACTGTTAGACAGGCTCCTATTAATCAAGTTGAAATGTATATTAACAATATCTTTGTTAATAACGAGGTACACGATATCTACATTGAACGAATTGGATTTTCTCTTATCCGCGTTTACCGTAGCCAGTCTGCTACCTTTTCTAACTCTGCCGTTTCGTCTCAACTTACTTCTCTTAAATGGCCTGTTGAATATATGTATGTTGGTCTTCAACCAAGTTATAATGTTAATAAGGGCAATAATGTTAACTATTACCGCGATTGGCATAGATACACTCGTCAAGTCGATGTCAGCGTTGGACAACTTACGGGGGAGGTTAATCAATATATTATTACTCCAACTGATTATAATCTTCCTACTGACCCTAATGCCCCCAGTGGAGGAGCCTTATCTAAGAAATCTAAGACTACCAAAGTAATTAATCTCGAAGAATCTGATGAAATGGGTGCTAAAGATGTACCTGATTGGAATGTAGTTGGGGGTGAGAATGATGTTGTAACTTCAGCGGCTACTGCCCTTCTTGCTCCAGTTGTTAACGATCACTACTGGCTTTCTATGAGCACTATTGATCGCCTTTCGGTTACCTCGCACGGAATCAAACTGTACGATAACTTTTCCGATATGTTCTTCAGCCAATACATGCCATTTCACTATGGAGGTTCTGCCGTTATGTCTAGTCCTGATGAAGGTGCTCTATTTATTAACTTGGCACTCTGCCCTCGTACTTACCAACCTTCCGGACATCTCAACTTGTCGCGTGCACGTGAAACTTACATTGATATCCAATCTAAATATTGCTCTTCTGCTACTCCTTGCGAACTCTTCGTACAAGCACTCTGTATTAACTTCTTACTCTATGCTGAAGGAAGTGCAAGTCTTCGATATTCTACTTAAATATGGATTTGATTAGATATGTATTAGATTAGATATGTATTCGATTGGATATAAAAAACACGAAAAAATAAAAATCAAAACAAAAAAACACAAAAATTTAAAACAAAAAAACCACAAAAAAACCACAAAAAATTTAAAACAAAAAACCACAAAAATTTAAAACAAAAAATTTAAAACAAAAAAACATTTTTTTAATAGCCGTATTTTTCCTTGAGGTATTTACTAAAAGCAACCCTTTGGTCATATTCCTTATATATGGGACCAAACTCTTTGTGCCATTTCACGTCAAATGGTTCTACATAATAAGAAACTTTCTCACCATCTGAATCATAGTCAACTTTTTCTACACGCTTAGGTATTACTGGCACACGCCATACTCTGCGCTTTTTCTTTTGTGTCTCAAGTACATCAGGAGACGGGACTGACTCTATCGGCGATTCAGAAACTTTGCCAATGTATAGTGTTCTTTTGTCCGGAGTAGTAGGAGAACTTGGACACGGTGAGTCAAATTCAGACTTAAGTGGTCTACCCGTATACCTAGGAGGGGTTATAATAAGCAAATTCTCATCATCTGTAAGTTTTCTGGTTACTCGCAGGCTACTAGTCACAGGGGGAGATTTGCTCGGCTTAGGCAGAGATTTTTCGGCAGGAGTTGTATCATTATTCTTCTCCTCTTTGTTAAGTGCATTGAAATAATCAATAGAAACAGGATGATTCTTATTATCCCTATCGTAGAAGTCAAAATACGGATAAAGTTTTCGTATTTGTTTACTACTAAGACCACTCAAAACCATTACTACTTCATCCAACGATTTATACCTTCTATAAAAATTCAATTATATTTTTTAATTTATATATTATAATAAATATAATGGATAACATAAACCCAATATACAATTTATCAGATTATATAAATAATTTTTGTAACTATTTACATTCATCTAAAGTTATATATTCTATTATAAGCAATGTATTGATTGTATGTTTAATAATAACGGTTATAATTCTTATAATAATAAATTATGCCGAAATCAATAATAATATTAAACTTGGAATTTATATATATGTTTCAATATTTATGATGTTATCTATACACTATTATGGATTAAAGAAATTGTTTAACGAAAAGTATGAAAATTATTCTGGCACAAATTTAATAAATAGTATATATAAACATATTCCTAATAGTAATAATATTCCAGTGTTTAATCCAGAAGTACCAATTATCACAGAAGTTAAACCAATTATAGATACTACTATAACTAATCCAGCATCAATTAATATATATTAAATATAATTAAATTTTATTAGATATATAAAATGTCGGAAGTACGTGGCGTTATAAATGATGGTATATATAATGTATTAGATGAAGATGCCGAAGATTTAGTATATAAACCTATGGAATTAAACATAATAGGAGGAGAAGGTAGACGTAATGCTGGATCTACAATGCCACTTAATTATCTATTAAATAAATATGAAACAACTGATGATAATTATAGTACAGATAATTATAGAGATTATGTTAAAGATGAAATTATAGATAAAAATGATAATGATAATTGGACTGAAGGCGATACTAATATTCGCAGTGCTAATCAATCACAAAATATATTAGATTCTAGATATAAAGGAACAAGAGGAAATATACCATCTCATCCTGATTTATGGATAGCAAATCATGATTATGATAATAGAGGTGCTTCATTAGATCCATTATTAAAAGATTTTAGGCAAGCAATGATGACAAGAAAATCAGGATTAGAAGTGGCTATGGGATATAATGCTGATCACGATGTAGATCAGGGAGTTTGGCATCCTAATGCAGAAATACAAATGAGACAAGATATAAATAAACGATATAAACAAAATGCTAAAGTATTCTCACAAGCATATGAAGCAAACAATAATTTTATTAAAAATTCGAGTGTAATGTCAACAACTAAATTAAATTCTATTAATGATTTTAAAAATGATACTATAATAAACAAAATTAAAAATAATAATCAATCGCAATCACAATTAAAAACTAATTTAGGTAAAGTAGAAGGATTAGACGTCCATTCGTATTCTGGGAATGTTTCTAAAAAGAATTTTACTGGAAATGTAAATAACATTACACATAAACCTCATCAAGAACAATTGTTTAATACTGAAATCATTAATCAAGCTAAAAGATCTATATATGAAAATATGAAAAAAGCTACAAATTCAAATCCTAAAGAATACGAGCAAGAGTTTAGTACTTCTAACGAAAATTCTCATAAAAAGCAAATATTAAAAAAATTAGAAAGTATTCAATATGTAGGACAAGTAGAAGAATTGGCAGATAGTACTAACAATATGAATAAAAAACACAATTATAAAAAACAATTAGCAAAGAGAACCTCAATAACAACTCCAAGTATTTTAGATCAATTGAATATAGAAAACATTAAACAGTTTAAATCCCCCTTACAATTTTCTACAACTAAAATTAATGGAAAAGTAGAAATTTCAACAGACTCTACAGATAATGCCAATAATAAAAAAATAGGCAAACAAAATACATCTTCTAAAATGAAAGAAAGTATAAATGAATTAAATGAAGATTCTCATAATAATAAAGGTGTTAAAAAATTAAAAAATCATACAGACCAAGCTAAAATAAGAAATGCCATAAATACAGAATTAATACAATCCGATTCAAGCAATTTACAAGTTCAGTCGTATAAAAATGTAGCACCTAAACAATATAATGGTAAAACTAAAACAATTCAAGACGAATCTGTATGGAGAGAAGAACAAAATACTATATCAAGAAATGCTATTATTCCAGAATTTATTTCACATAAAAATAGAGCAGATATAGATAAAGATTTTATTAAAAAAAGTGATAAATTCGATATTGAAGGAACTTTAGAAAGCAACGCAAAAACTGCTGGTGGATTTGGCAAATCTAAAGGAAAATTAAATAATCGATCATCTAACATTATGTCTGCCGAAATAGACAATAATGATAAATTTATGACCTAAGTTTGATTAAAACAATTTTTTATTAACTATATTGAGTTTTAAGTCTCTACAACTATAACAATCGCATTTAACACACCCTTCGCAGTTTAAGCAATGCTTATTGCAATGTATCTCTACAAGTGCAGAACATTTATTGACTAAACAATAAATTCTGCCGTTTATACACGGTTTGCCACAACGACACGGTATATAAAATAGAGATACTTCTGACATTCTTTATAGTATATATAAAATTCAATTTTTTTTAAAAAACAAATGTCTTAATGTAAAATGGAAGTTATAAGATTTTCTTGAGAAAATGGAGACGAAATCCGAAATAGAGTCTCTATATTTTTTTCTCCAAAATTGGATTTTTTTATGGCAACTACAAAGCCATTTTTTGTATAAACGGTAGTTGCTGGGTGAAACTTTGCGTTTGGATTAAAAACATTTGGACCAACATCCAAACCAATGAACTCGCGCTGAGTTTTATCTGGGTACATGTAGTCTTTCCATACAGGACTACCTATTGGATACAAATGTAAAATTTGTTCGTACGTAGGTTGTATTACTTCAATTACTAAAGACATCTCTGAGATTTTATAGATTGTATAAAAATTCAATTTTATTTAAAAAACAATTTAATAGTAATAATGGCTGTAAGACTTGAACTGTACGCTTATTTCGGCTAGATTTTTTATTTTAAAATCTCCATAAATCCCATAAACCTGCAGATTACCATTTGAATCCTCGCATTCTACCGCTACAACTGCTCTATCCATGTATGGATAAGTACGATTAGCGTAGTAAGCACATGTAACAGTTAACTCCTTGTCATTAACTAACAACCAAGCAAGTTCTTTAGTTGTTGTATACTTATTGTCACTATAATAAAATATAGGATGTCCTATATCAACAATTATACTGTCATTAAGCAGTTTTATTTGACGCTCCATCTAGTCGAGCCTTATATCTTACATAAAAATTCAATTTTATTTTATATAAAGCAGCCAAACATGGTAATTAATAATATTAAATATATTTTTTTAAAAAAACAGTATTTGTTTCAATCTAAGCCTAGGCGTCGTAAAAATACTGGCAAAATCAGGAATGATAGTGCCCCATCCGTAATACAGGCACATACGACATCTTCGATTAGATAAAGCATTATAATAGGCAATTCTTTGCCATCTTTTTGAACGAAAAAGACATCCATGCCTTTATCGTTCTGTTTTTTTATTACCCGTGCGGGTTCTTCGCCCTGATTTGATAACTCCACAACAAGGCTCAAAGTGTCATCGGCATATTTTACTATTTTAGGCGGTTCGATATTCATACTGTATCCGTTTATAGCTTATATAAAAATTCAATTTTATATTAACATTAATTAATACCGTAACATAATTAGGATTAAATATTTAATTATATTTTAAATATATTTATAAAAAACAGTATTTGTTTTCACGGTGACCTTCCTAGATTAATTAAAGATACTGGCGAAATCAGAAAATAGCATGAACTTAACGGCGACTTACACGCGACTACTTTATCTTTGACCATAAAAAGTATTGCGATCGATAAGTATTTGCCATCGTGTTGGACGAAAATATCGTCACGGTCATTATCATCTTTTTTTATTATTACCTGTACAGGCAACTGCCCCTTCTCTTTTAAATGCTCAACCATACTTGCTTCACCCCCATAATCTACTATCATACAGCCCCAGCTGGGACCACATCTGCTCATCACACAGGATTTATAGTATCTATAAAAATTCAATTTTATTTATAAAAAAATATTAATAACAGATACTTATTCTTTATTAATAAAATTACATCCTTCTTCCACTACAATATTTCTATTTTCAATAGTTCCACTCTTATTAACAAATATATCTAAACGCACCTCGCCATCAGCTAATGTTAGTAATTCTCTATTATATATTAATGACTTTCTACATTTGTCTAATTCTAACAATTCTGATTCTGTGTATGGTGTTTGTTTTTCTTCTAGTTCTTTAATTCGTTTAGTTAAATTATCAATTGTTTCTAATTTTTGATAAGCATTAAGATTGCCTCTTGATTTTTCTAACCGTAATTTTTCTTCAGCATTTAATGTAGTAGTAAGGGCAGATTTATATGAATCTAAATTAGCACCATCAGCACCAGATTCTCTAATATTTTCTGCCTTTTGTTTAGTAATTCTCTTTTTAAGCATTGCTTCTCCAATTTTCTTATCTTGCGTGTTATTGTCTAAAATCTTTTTAAGTACATCATTATTTTTATTAAACATATCAATATTTTGTCTATTTTTTCTAAATGGGGCAATTACGGTCCATTCGCCAATGGTAATATTAAGAATATCTGTATTAATATTGTTTTGATATTCTTCAACATATTTTCTATATTTATCAGACAATTCAGTTTCAGTTCCTTCAAATGTATCCCATGCTCTAACCAGATTTTCAACTGATAGGCGTTCGGCATATAATTCTTCTGTAATTCTTCTTAATTCATCGTAATTGGAATTAATATACATATTATAAGAATAAAACGCATCAGCCGGAGGAATATATTCTAAGGTAGGTTGGGTTTCAATGCTTACATTATATAAATATGTTTTAAATTCATCTAAATTTGACTTAGCTACAGAATATGCTTCGCCTAAATCAGGATTGTCTAAAAGATAACATACAGTGTGCCAATTATTATTATTAGATAAAATTAAATCTACCTCTTGTTTAAATCTAGCATCTGGTCTAACTACACTTCCTTTTAATTTCATAAGATTAGTATTAATACTATTAGTTTTATCGCCATAAATATCATAATTAATCTTTTCGGAAAACGGACGTACGTGTAGTGTAGGATCATAATTAAAATTTTGTAACAAGAAATCTTTAATAATAACCCTACTAACATCTGGAGAAATCTTTAATGTACTATTAGGTTTAACTGATACTCCTGCATTTTTACCAGCAACCAACATTCCTTTTAGAATATTTTTATTAAAATTATCAATTTCAGTATGTAGTTTATAGAATTCACTATTATAATATTCAGCATCAAGTTCGGGCATTGGAGTTTCTGCAATAATTGGGGATTCCGCAATAGCTGGAGTTTCTTCTGATTTTGATTCTTCTAAAGGTAATACAGGTGCTTTTTTTAATCTAGTTTGCAAATGAGCCTCTTGTAACATTTTAGCAGTATCTAATAATTGTTCTAATTTTGTAACAATTAAATCGATGTGCATTGGCTCTTTATTATCATATTCTTCATTTGTAAGTTCATTATTAATTATGTTAAATTCTTTTAAGTTTGCGCTTTTAAATTCTTTTTGTGCTTGAAATAGATATCCAACTAAACTGGTCATAAGAAATCTTTTATTGTATACTTCATTAGTATTTACAATACTAAGTAAAACTGATTTATTGCGATTGCTAGGAATATCATTAAGCGGATTTAGTCTTTTATACAATTCTAAAATCTCTTTTTCGGATAAATCCTTACTGTTAAGAGATTCTGGATTATCAATAACTTCTTTTAATAAATCTTCAAATGAATTTGACATTTTATTATATATAATAAAAAATATACTTAATATATAAATGGATAGTTTAGAAAGTAAGACGTTTATTCGGAATTGCGAAAATTTATTAGATAATATTAATAAAAATAAAATTAAAAATAGTAAATTACAAATATTAGAAAGCAAATTAAATAAGGTTTATAACTATTTTTTAATAGACATAAGTCACTTATACAATAATGATATTAATTCTATTAAAGAAGTAAAGGATATATTATTTATAAATACATATGTAAATCAATTTAATTATTGTAATGATAAATTTAATTACTATTGTAATATTAAAGATACTAAAGAAGTTAAATCAAAAAAGACTGATACTGAACAACATAATAATATATGTACATGTGGTTCAATTATGCTTATAAATTTGTTATCTAGTGAATTATTTTGTATAATTTGTGCCACGGTAATTCCATATGCTAACAAAGTAAAATCAGATAATGTTGTATCAATTGGGTCATTTAGTCCTACCGATCATTTTAATCACTGGTGGAATCAAATAATGGCAGAATGTAGTGTAAAAGAACTATCTACAGATGGAGATTTAAATGGAGTAAAATTAATTGCTGATATTAAAAAGATAATATTATTAGAAAATAAGATTTTAAGATTATTAACGATTAATGATATTAGAAAACTATTAAAACAACTAAAGAAGACCGAATTAAACAAATATATTGCTCTGGTCTTTAAAGAATTAACTGGAATATCACCTCCAGTTATATCGTTAAACGTAAAAAATATGTGCCTTACATTATTTATTAAAGTAATAAACGTTATAAATAAAATAGATAGAAGCAATAGGACAAATAGAAATTATTATCCATTTACAATAACTAAATTATTAGACTTTGTGTTAGATCCAAATGATAAACAGTCACGAAAAATATTTCATTTTATATATTTACAAAGCGAAGATACTTTAAGCAAAGATGACGAAGATTGGAAAAAAATCTGCGAATTAGTTCCCGAAATTGAATACAAGGGAACTAACAGGCAAGATTTGCTAAGGTTTGGCCTTAATGACTAATCGAGGTATCATGGGTCTTCGACGGGGTCGTTTAATCGATTTTTGTCATTCCAATCACGCATGAATCGATTAACCTCAAACACAAAATCATGTCGAAACCCTTGGATTAATTTCGGATTAAACCTCTTTTTGTTCTTATCAGATAGTAGTCCCCAAAACGATTTAATAACAGTGCCGTCTAGGTAATCCCCACAAATCACTCCGTTAGTCCGTTCGAGAACAGGGTGAATATTATCAAATTTATCAATTAGGGCGTCTGCCATATTTTAACGGATGTAATATTGCTTGTTATCTTAATCAATTATAGGTTGTAAAAAAATTCAATTTTATTTTTATAAAAAACAAAAGTACTATCTCATTGGCTAATCGTCATACCCTGGGTCTTCTCTAGGTCCATGTATTGGATTTTTGCGATTCCATTCTCTGACAAACCAAGTAACGTCGTTAACGAACGCATTGCTGTACGACATAAGCAATCTTGGATTAAAATATTCTTTGAGGTCGTCCGGCAATAATGACCAAAATACTTCGGCAGTGTCCCCGCGAAAGTACCGCCCAGATTCGCCGGGGGTGCGATAAATCGTATCGGCATTTTTGTGTTTATTAAGTAACTGAAACGCCATTATGTGTAATATAGACCTTCTGTCAGTGTTTATAGGTTATAAAAAAATTCAATTTTATTTTTTATAAAAAAGCAACATTAAGGACTGCAATTTATCCAATACAAATCATCATCTACTGCGATTTACTATTGTACGTAGATACCATTTAAATCATCTAAGTAATAACGTCGTTCAGACCTAGCCTTATCAAACGCTATTTGTTTTGGAGTTCTGTCATTTAATTTTTTTTCTTCTTGACGCCTACGTAAATACGCTTGATGTCTAGCAAGATCTTTGGCTGGAGTATTCTGTCCAAGTTCGGGCCAATCAATGGGACTAAGCGCTTTGCGGAAATTGGACATTTATTATAAAAGATTTATTGTTAGTGTTTATAGTCTGTAAAAAAATTCAATTTTATTTTTTATAAAAAATATTATATTAGTAACAGCATCCCTCAAATTCCTCAAATTGACATAATACATGATTAATAAATGAATCAACTGAAAGATTGTAATAGTCTTTTATCCAGCAATCAGTAAAATAGGTAAGCATATTCTCAGTATTGTCATCTTGTATTTTATCGCTGTAATATTCATACGATAATATAGCTCGGCGTTTTTCAAATTCTTCTTCAAATTGCCTTTCTTCCTCTTTCTCATCTTTACGCTTCTTTTCGTCTAATTGCTTTTTCGACACTTCCTCATCTTTACGCTTCTTTTCGTCTAATTGCTCTTTCTTTTTTGCTAATTGCTCTTTCTTCTCTTTATCCTTCTTTTGTTTTAGTATTTCTTTAATTTCTTCCCGAGTTGGAGGAAATAGGTCTCCATTCGCAAAATCAAGAGAGAACAACATAATTACTGGGTCTTTATAGTATATATAAATATTCAATTATATTTTTGACTTAATATCATAAAATAATTCATCAGTTATTTGGTTAGATATTGATGTAATATCTTCTTTGCTTATAAGTTGATTTAAATCATTTATTATTGGCATACCATCGGCAGAACTATATCCTATATTTAATGCTACTTGTATTATTTTTAATAATGTAGGTTCTTCTGTAGTTGGAATTCTTACTTGTTGAATTTTAAAATGATTTTTCTCTATAATTTTGCCGTCGGCATATTCAGGCAACATCATAGTATCAGACACTAATTTTTCAGGCAAACTAAGCCATTTAGTTGCTCGTATGTTTACGTTTGACAATACTTCCTTTATTGGTTTCCAATACTCAATAGCAGATATATTAGCACGTCTTCGATTACCTGAAGTAATAATAATAGCATAAAACATCGTTACTAATCTTTCGGCCATTTTTGTAGATATAATATTAATTCAATTTTATTAAAAAAATAGTTAATTTACATATTTAGACATAAGAAAAGGTTCTATAAAATTTAGTCCATCTCTTACCGATGTACGTTGTAAGAAGCCACGCTTTTCGGTATACTCCGTAAGAGTCAATTCTTCGTGTAAGTTCTGCCAATCAGATGCTTCACAATCTACGTATCCAACAGTTACTATGATTTTATTATCATCAAAATAAGAATGAAGCTCAAAATTCCGGCGAATGCGATCTTTTTTTATTCGTCTACTTAGTTCATCAATTTTTGCCCTTTGCCTAGCGTTTCGGCACCCTCTCGTAGGTCTTTTTCTTGGCTTTTTCTCTCTTGCATTTACCTCTCTTTCACATTCATCGGCATCGTCAAAACAATTCGGATACGGAGTCCTTGCCGTCATTTATAGTTATAAAAAATATTTAATTTTATTTATATAAATAGTCTATAATAAATAGCATAAATTCATCAGATATATATTTTGATATTTCAATAATATCTTTATCGTTTATATATTTTGATATTGAATTAAAATAGGTTGTCTTATTTGTTAATCCAATATATCTACCAATATTTAATGCTACTTTAATTATATTAGTTACCGTAGGAAGTTCTGTCATTGCTATTCTAACATGTTGTATTAAACAATGATTTTCAAATATTATACTATATCTACCAAATCCATCTAAATTAAATTCAGATATAGACATTATTGGTACATATTTTTCTTCTGGTATTAATTGCCATTCGTTAGCACTTATATTAAATATACTTAACATCTGTTCTATTGGTTGCCAAAATAAATCAATATCTATTTTAGATTTTGTTAATTCATAAGTTGTTTTTATTATAATATTAAACAATAATTCTAAATTAGATGATTCGATATTATCAATTAGAAATTTTAAATCATTTCTAATCTCACAATATGAAGAATTAAGTTCTTCAATATTAGTAAATACTGTTTTAGTTACCTTAATTTTATTTATTTTTACTCCTAATAAATTTAAAAATATACCTAATTTATTATTTTGATTGCCTATACAATCAAGTTCTTTAAATAAGTAAGCGTGTAAAAATTTATGTATATCATATTCAAAATTAGCAATAGAATTAAATAGATTTATATACTTTACACAATATACTTCTGGATTACGTTGAAAATAATGTTTAAAATTTAATACATATTCAAGTACGTCAGAGTTTAACCTACTAATATCTGAATCATATTTATTAATAACCTCTATAGATAAATTATGACGCATTAAGGATATAAATAATTTTGATCTATCTATAGATAATTTAATTACTAATTGTAGTTCTGGAATAAATTTTTCTTCTAGTTTTTTCTTTCTTTCCATATTTGACGAATATAATTGCTCATCTAAATCATTTGATTGTTTATATTCAATATAACCATTTGGTAACAACTTTCCGGTTTTAATAGAATCATCCCGATATTTAAGTATACTATAATATAAATCTGATACTTCTGCATGTAAATTGTGCGGATTTATTTTGTTAGCTAAATTAGACAATTCTATTACTTCTATTAAATCTGGTATTAAATCCATATTATATAAGGAGTTTAATATAATAAAATAAATTCAATTAAAAAATTTATATTAATTAAAAAAACAGAGTAAATATTTATTGTTTACCCATATTGCGTATAACGTAATCGTCGGAATCGCGAGCATTAAGATTGAGGGTTTCGGCTTGCGCGTACAGGAGACCTCTGCGTGCTTGCAAATTAGGATCTTCCTGCGATTGCCTTTGGGATGCTTCCTGCGATTGCCTTTGGGATGCTTCCTGCGACCACTTTTTTAACTCTTTCCACATGTTCTTCATTTCTTTCTCCATCTTCTAATCTTATTTGCCGGTGGTCGGTAATAGTAGTTGGGTTCTGCTGGTTGTTATAGTCTATAAAAATATTCAATTTTATTTTATTAAATTTATATTACAAAATCATCCGAAGGTATATTCTATTGTTTGTTTTTTCTCTAATCGAATATATTATTCAATCTGATGGGGTATTAAAGACTCTTTACAAAGATCTCTTTATGTGTTCACTTTTCTGTTTGCCGATGTCTTGTTTCGTATGTATTTATAGTTTATAAAAATATGTATTAATTAAAAAAACTTTAGCCCATCTCTAAAAGAGTTCAGTTAACGCCTAATTTTTTTTAATAAGCCAAAGGCAAATCTCTCCAAATCATCCTCATTCTTAGGCAATTCTTTTAGATTTTCTTTGATAAAAGAATCTTTTGATTCTCCTACCAATCCCGTTTGATCAGCCAATTCACAAAATGCCCCTATTATGAGACATATGAGAAATCCTTTACGTTCTTCGTTAGATGGTACTTCTGACATTTTAGTCGTCTTTATATTCTATAACAATATTCAATTTTATTTTATTAAATATATAATTTGTATTAAAAAAGTTGGTGATTAGTACTGGCCTCTTATTGCCATTTTCACATAACCAAGGGCATAACATTCAATTTGTTTATGCAAAGACATGCCTTGTCTAAATAATTCTGGGTATTTTCGTTTTGCCCACTCTATTCGTCTTTCTTTTTCATCTTCTCTTGCCAAATATAGTTCCCACTCTTTTTGTTTTTCGGAGCAGCTTGCCTCCTTTTCTTGTTCTTTATCGTCTCTTCTTTCCGCCATTATTTACTATATTCTTTGTTTACAGTCAGAAAAACTAATTAATTATAGTATTGGGTTCTGCTGGTTGTTATAGTCTATAAAAATATTCAATTTTATTTTATTAAATATATATAATATAGTATATAAATGTTGCCTACATTATTAGTAAAAGGTAAATTACAGTTATATGATGAAAATAATGAAATATATTCTGAACCGGATGTAGTGCCGATCGATTATATTGTTAATTGGATAAAGCATAGATCAAGTAGATTTGGATCTAATACAGATACTGTTAAAGATAGGATATTATTAGTAAATGCCGAAACGGGATCTGGTAAAAGCACAGTCATGCCATCTTATATATTTAGATTATTTAGGAATAAAATTTCATCAGAAAATGAAAAAAGTCAAGTAAGAGTTATATGTACACAGCCAAGAGTGCTAACTGCTATAGATATATCCGTAAAATTATCTATGGAAGAATATAATAGTGATTTAATTTTAGGAAATAAAGGAATAATTGGATATAATACTGGACCTTATAGTAATGCTCCTAAATATGGATTAATGTATGCTTCATTGGGTGTATTAATGGCACAATTAAATAAATTAGATGATTCAGATTTTATTACTTATTATGATGTTATTATAATAGATGAAGCACACGAAAGAGATTTAGATTTAGATATAATTTTGATGTCACTTAAGAATTTATTTATAAGAAATAAAACTAAAAAATTACCATTTGTAATAATAACAAGTGCTACATTTGATTATAATAGATATGCTAAATTCTTTGAATTGCCTAAATCTAATATAATTAAAATCATAGGACATTCATATAACAAAACTATTAAATGGTGGAATCCTAAAAATCCAATAGATAACTATTTACTTACTGCTACTGATTTAATTCTAAAAATACATCTAAAATATAAAATGGAAATTAATAATGATATATTAGTATTTGTGTCTGGAGTTGGCGATGCTAATAAAATTAAAGTAATATTGGAAGAAATTGCTTTAAATAGAAATTACAATTATAGAGTTATTTTCATAGATTCATTAGAAATTAAATCAAATACTTTACAATATAATCAAATAAATGACGATTATATTAAAGATGATATATTGTATAGAAAAATTATATTATCCACCAATGTAGCAGAAACTGGATTAACCTTAGATAAATTAAAATATGTTATAGATTGTGGATACAGTAAATCTTCAGAAACGTATTATCCACATAATATAAATGGTATAATATTAAAACCAGTAACTAAAAATAAAGTTATACAGCGAATGGGTAGAATTGGTAGGAAATCGGATGGATATTTCTTCCCACTATATGATGAAAAAACATATGATAACCTTATAGAATATAGTTTACCTGATATAATAAATAAAGGTATTAATGATATATATTTAAAAATTGTTATAGAACAACAGAAAAATAAATTATTCACAAATAAAGTTGCCGATTTTAATATAGACGATATAAAATTATTAGATTATCCATCAATAGAAAATATATGGTTAATAAATTCTAAAGCATATTTATATGGATTTTTATCATATAATACTAAATTACCCACTAAATACCCATTTGATTTAGATAGTCCATTAAATAACAATTATGGATATGGTATAACTAAAAATGGAATAATATCATCAAGATTCTCGCGAATTGGTATAGAAGAATCGGCATTATTATTTATGGCAATAAATGAAAAAATAAATTTATTAGATATAATAACAATTATTGCGTTCAAAAAAATAACATATAATTCTATTTTTGAAAAAACATACAATATATCAGATTTTAATGCTGTAATCAATTTAGAAAAAACATTTACAGTCAATAATGAAATAATAAATGAAGATAATATAGATATTTCTGATAATAATAAACTAAATTCTAAATCAGAAAAAGAATTAGAATATGTAAATATTAAATTAAAATATAATAGTGATTTTATAATTGCGTTATTAATATTTAATAAAGCAATATCATTTATAAACGATAATGAAAAATTCATTAATTGGTGTACTATGTGTAATATTAAAGCACAAACCATAAATGAAATTATTACCGAGCGTATAGAAATTATTAATGATATAATCAATAA
>Ga0194039_1000793_pt1 | contig 18019 bp, 15 predicted proteins | sample JunL228m_MetaG_FD_148679 | JGI IMG/M metagenome (GOLD analysis project Ga0194039, IMG submission 148679) | Anoxic zone freshwater microbial communities from boreal shield lake in IISD Experimental Lakes Area, Ontario, Canada - Jun2016-L227-8m | ecosystem: Environmental > Aquatic > Freshwater >... | reverse complement strand
GCTGATGAACCCAGGGCGTTGCCCTGGGCTGGTATGAATGACGCCCTTGGCGTCTCCCACCTGTCGCGTCTCTTACCTGTCGCGTCTCTTACCTGTCGCGTCTCTTACCTGTCGCGTCTCTTACCTGCCGCGTCTCCCACCTTGCACTTCCGCTCGACCTTGGTTAGATATTGCTCTCGAAGAATTCTGTCCTGCGCCTGCGCGGACATTCCTGTCCGCTTCGGGGTTGACTGATATCCGGGAGTGGACAAGAATGTCCGCGCTCCAATTACCCAGGGTGGTGATTTTGGAAAAATCTGAGATGCGCACATTGCACCTTGAATCGTTGGGTCCACATTTTCCAATTGTTTCCCCGTTCCAAGTGCGCTATCGGATGGGGGCACAATGAAATTGAAACTGACTGAGATTCCGGGATCGATCGTGGCTCCCCAGGGCTTCAAGGCGGCGGGCGTCTTTTGTGACATCAAGCGCCTCGGCACGGGGAAAGGCTCGGACAAGGGCGAGAAGCGTGACCTTGCGCTGATCGTCTCGACGGTGCCCACCACGGTGGCCGGCATGTTCACCACCAACCAGACCTGCGCCGCGCCGGTGAAAGTCTGCCTTGAGCGCGTGCGGAAAAACCGCGTCCAGACGGTTGTCGTCAACTCCGGAAACGCCAATGCCTGCACGGGCCAGCAAGGGTTGAAAGACGCGCGGGAAATGGTGCGATTCACGGAACAAGCGCTCGTCCTGCCGGAAGGGTCGGCCCTCGTCGGTTCCACCGGCCGCATCGGCGTCACGATGCCGATGGCCAACGTTTGTGCCGGCATCGCGGAGGCCGCGGTCGGGCTGGGTTCGACCGCCCGTCACGCAGACCAGGCCGCCGAGGCCATCATGACGAGCGACACGCGGTCCAAGCAGATCGCAGTGGAATTCAAGCTCGGCGGCAAATTCATTCGTATTGGAGGTATATGCAAAGGCGCGGGCATGATTCAACCCGGCATGAGCGCGACGGGGAAACGCCTCGGAGCCATGCCGCTCCACGCCACGATGCTTTGTTTCATCACTACGGATGCCGCGATTGAGGCGAAAGCGCTCCAGGCCGCACTGCACGAAGCCGTCGCCAGCAGTTTCAATCGCATCACCGTGGACGGAGACATGAGCACAAACGACACAGTGCTCGTCCTTGCCAACGGCCTGGCAGGCAACTCACGCATCACGCATCACGCATCACGCGTCACCCCTCACGCCCAAGTCTTCCACGCCGCCCTCAGCCACGTGTGCCTCGGACTCGCCCAGATGATCGTGCGGGATGGGGAAGGCGTGTCGCGCTTCGTCACGGTGCGGGTAAACGGGGCGAAATCACTTGAGGACGCGGATGCGGCATCGCGGGCCGTGGCGAACAGCGCGCTTGTCAAAACCAGTTGGCACGGAGGCGACCCGAACTGGGGCCGCATCATTGCCGCGCTGGGTTACAGTCCTGCAAGCATCGTCGAGGAGAGGGTCGATATCGGTTATAGCGCGCCCGGCAGCCGCAAGATTCTTTGGAGTCTCAAACGGGGCCAGCCAACCTCCGTGTCGTTCAAGGAACTCTGTGCCGCCGTCGCACCAAGGGAATTCGATCTTCACATCCGCCTGAACCTTGGCCAGGGCAGCGCGCTTATGTATGCCGCGGACCTGACTGAGGAGTACGTGGAATTCAACAAGGGGGATGTGAGCGATCCGACTTCGTTGGGCGGTTAGACCTGGATTGAACCTTGTGCGACGCCATGCGCGGTGAAAGCAGCTTATCGAATGAAAACACGTGTTCTAACTCTCCTGAGTATCGCCTCTGCATTGTGCGGTGTATGGCCCGCAGAGGCACAAGTGCAACCTCTTGACAATAAACCGCTCGCCTTTTCGCCGGCCGGTTCGAACGGGTTCACCTTCGACACCGGCGTGCTGCGCGGCAATCTGCGGGCCGAGGGCAAGTCGAAGGGTCTTTCTTCGGTTGCGCATCTGCCGACGGGGATGACTTTGGACCGGAGCATGGGGTTGTTCGGCCATTACCGGGTCTTCAGCGCCAACCAACGTTACGGCACAGGGGCTTGGGATTGGCCGAGCGAAGCACGTCTGCAGCCGGATGGGAGCGTGGAAGTTCGCTGGCCTGCAGCAGCGGACCGCCCGTTTGAATTGCGCGCGACTTATCGCTGGGCAACGCCAACCGTCCTCGATGTGGTAACCACCGTGGCGGCAAAAACCAATCTATCGAAGTTTGAATCATTCCTGGCGTGCTACTTTGCTCCGGAGTTCACCAACTCGCTGGTCTATGTCGATGGGCTGCCAGATAAACCCGAAGGCAAGGCTTTCATGCCGGCCGAGAAAGAGCGGGGCACCTGGTTGGCGTTCCCGCGCGATGATTCTGCGGGCCCCATCTTTCGCGACGGGCGGTGGACGTTCCAACCCAGCCCGGTCGAGTGGGTGCTGATGCCGCGCCTGGCCAGGCCGCTGGGCGTTCGTCGCGCCCAGGCTGTGGGACTCGCCGCGGTGTTGATGTCGCCCCCGAACGATTGCTTTGCCGTCTGCACGCCACAGCAGACCGAGTCGCATTACTCGATGTATCTGTCTTTATTCGGTCGCGACCTGAAAGCCGGCGAAATCGCCCGGGCGCGGGCGCGGCTGATGATCGCGTCGAAGTTTTCCGATGCGCAAATCGCACAAGCTTACGAGGATTATTTGACGGAAGCTGACGGCAAGTGAAGCGTGCCACGACCCCGTTCTGTTCCGATTGCCTCCGCTAAGGGTTTTCAAGTAAACTGGCCGCCATGCAGGACTTGATTGTCAAAACGGCTACTTTGCTGGAAGCGCTGCCCTATATTCAGAAATTCAGCGGCGCGACTTTTGTCGTCAAATACGGCGGCAGTTTCATGGACTCGATTGATCCGGAGATACGGAATGGCGTCGCGCGCGACATCGTTTTTCTGGAGGCAGTGGAGATTGATCCGGTGGTGGTTCATGGTGGCGGCAAGGCCATTACGCGGGCGATGGAGAAGGCGGGCCTCAAGGCCAGCTTCCTTCAGGGCCAGCGCGTTACGGACGAAGCGACAGCAAGAATCGCTGATGAAGTCCTGTCGCGCGAAATCAATCCCGAGGTGGTGGCCGCGATCAATTCCTTCGGCGGCGTGGCCAAAGGATTCGCCGGGCCGGACATTTTCCGGTGCCGCAGAGCGCGGGTGACCGGGCCGGACGGTCAGGTGCTGGACCTCGGCTTCGTCGGCGAGGTGACCGGAGTGAACACCGCCCCGCTGCTCGAATGCATTGCGAAGGGCATTACCCCCGTTATCAGCCCTACTGCGCGCGGCGAGGATGGCCACATCTACAATTGCAATGCGGATGTGGCGGCGGCGCAAGTGGCGATTGCCCTCAAAGCCCGCCGATTGGTTTTCATGAGCGACGTGCCGGGCCTGCTGCAAAACCCGAACAATCCGGACAGCATTATTTCCCATCTCAAGATCGGCCAGGTGGATGCGTTGAAGCAGGCGGGCATCATCGACAAAGGGATGATTCCCAAGGTCGATAGCGCCGTCGCCGCGATCAAGTCCGGCGTGGAGAAAGTTTCGTTCGTGGATGGCCGTGTGCCGCACGCCATGTTGCTTGAGATTTTCACGGATGAAGGTGTGGGAACCGAGGTGGTTGCCTAACCCGTTGGCGGCGCATTAACTCCGTCATCAACCGACTGGCAGCCTTGCTCACTTTCCATTCGAGCTGGATGTGGAAATAGAGCGGCATTGGGGGCTTTTCGCCCCAAACTCGATGGGCTTTCATCCTCGGAGCAGCATGACTGCACCTTGGCGCTCAGGAGATAAAAATCCTCCCGCCTGTAACTCTGACTCGTCTTGCGGCGTTACTGATGCTGATGTGTGTTGCATGAAAACTTGTTCGATGAACCGTTTGCCGATTCAAAGGCGCCAGGTGCGCCAGTCGCCGGCTTTCACGCTCATAGAGCTTTTGGTGGTCATTGCTATTATTGCGATCCTGGCGGCGATGCTTCTGCCGGCGTTGGGCAAGGCAAAAACCAAGGGCCAGGGAGCTGCCTGCGTCGGGAATCTCAAGCAACTGCAGACTTGCTGGCAAATGTACAATGATGACAACGGGGATAACCTGCCGGGGAATACGGCGTTGAATCCCGGAGACATTGCCAATCGGGAGGCCTGGACGGCAGACCCGTTTTCCTGGCTGCAAGGCAATGCCTGGGCGGACGCTTCACCGACCAACCTGCAACGAGGCGTTTTGTACCCCTACAACCGATCTGTCGGCATCTACCGGTGTCCGGGGGACCGGTCCACGGTGCTGGACCAGGGGATTATTCCGCGCAATCGCAGCGTGTCGATGAGCATGTATATGAACTTTCGGGCGGACCGGGATGACCCTGGATACGAGCTTTGCTGGCATCGACTGGGACAAATTCAGCGGCCGGGGCCGAGCCGGGCGGCAGTGTTCATTGAAGAGAACGAGAAGAGCATCCAACAGAGCGCCTTCGGCATCAACGCGCCGGACAGTCTCACCCTTTTCAATTCGTCGCTCTGGACGTGGATCAGCTTTCCAGCCACCCGGCACAATAATGCTGGGATGCTCAGCTTCGCCGACGGCCACGTTGAGTCCTGGCGATGGCTTGAGGGTAACACCGCCCAGATAGCGCAAATGAACGATTGGATCGTGGTGAAGCCGGGTGTGGCGAATACCGACCGCGACTTGAGCCGTTTTTTTCAGGTTATCCCCGAGAAGGTGCCGGTGCCCTGACGCGCAGAAGCGGGATGGGCGAGGAGCCTCGCGTGGGCAGCGTGAAGGGTGACTTGCGGCGGGACAAAGGACAGCGAGAACCGGGCGCTTCCCAAAACCTGCGGAAAGGTGTAACCATCGCGCCAGCCTGACGTTAATAAAGTTGAGCAACCAGTGAATGCATGAATCATGGCGACCCTCGAGTTCGACTCAGGGCAGTGCCTCGAAAGGGTGCGGCAGCACGACCCGGATGCGGCTGTCGCGCTGGTCGAAGCGCTCTACCCGCTGGTCATTCGCATTGTGCGGAGTCATTGCCCGGAACGGTCGGACGAAGAGGATCTGGCACAGGAAATCTTTCTCAAGCTGTTCTCGAGGCTGGACCAGTACGAAGCGCGCGCGGGCATTCCGCTGGAACACTGGGTCTCGCGGCTGGCCGTGCGGACGTGTTTCGACGCGTTGCGAGCCAAGGGACGGCGACCCGCCGTCCGGATGAGCGACCTTTCGGAGGAGCAACGTGCCTGGCTGGAATTTATGATCGCGGAGGAGAGCGCGCCGCCAGACTCGGCAGCCGGGTCCGCGCGGGAACTAGTGGAAAAACTACTGTCGCAGTTGCCGCCGGAGGACCGGTTGGTGATCAGCCTGCTGGATTTGGAAGAGAAGTCGGTGAAAGAGATCGCCGAACTCACCGGCTGGAGCCCTTCGCTGGTGAAGGTGCGGGCCTTCCGGGCGCGTCGGAAATTGCGGAAGCTGGCCGAGGTTTTCAAGAGAGCGAATCGATATGAAGAGTTTTGACACAAAATGGCAACAGTGCATGGCGCAGGCCCGCCGAACCGCGCCGCGGGACCAGGGCGCGCCGTTCGGATTTCCGGCGCGTGTGGTTGCTCGCGCTGTGGTCCGCCAACCCCAATCGCTCGAGGGCGTCTGGCAACGGCTGGCGCTGAGGCTGCTGGCCGGCGCGCTGGGGGCGCTTCTGTTGGCGGCGGCAATCGAGATCCCGCATCTGCGTGACGCCCGCCCGCTCGAACCCGGCGTCGCCGACACCGTGGCGCAACTTGTCTGGGCGCTATGAAATTGGTCAGCCACTGGAAGATCGCACTTTGCCTCACAGCGCTCGTCATCGTCAGCGGCCTGGTTGGGGTGCTGGTTGGACACCACGTCGCGCGGCGGCGATTGGAGGCGCGCAACGATCCCGGAAACTGGAACGAACACGTTGCGCGCACCTTCGACCGCATCGTCAAGCCCGACCCGGCACAAGCAGGCCACATCCAGGTGCATCTGGACCAGGCTGTGCGCGAGTTGCAGGCGATTCGGCTGGACACCATCACCCGCAGCACGAACGTCATCTGGCGGCTGGTCGCCGAGGTCGAGCAGGAACTTACCCCCGAGCAACGGATCGCCTTCGAAACAATGAAGCCCAAGCCGGCTGATCTCACGCTGGATGTCCTGAAGGTCAAACCGCAGGACGGTGGAAAACCTTAGAGCCTAGTTTGAAATAGACCGTTGAGACCCGTTGCAGCAAGTTTGGAGTCCCGCCTTTAGGCGGCGCGGCGCAGAAACCGCCTAAAGGCGGGACTCCAAACTAAAATGGGTTTTGGCATGACTTACGCAACATGCCAAAACCCACTGAATCACCCAAACGGTGAACGAATCAGGCCCACGGACCCGGGCGGCTTGGAGCCTGCCCGGGGTTTAGGTGGGTGAGTTACTGCGCCAGTTTAAAGAAGAGCTTGGTGGGGGACATGGGCACCGATGCCGAGCCGGCGCCGAGTGTGCCGGGAACATCCGTCCACGATGCCGGGCTCAGGCTGGTGGATTGCTGCAGCTTCACCGCCGGGCTGGGCTGCCAAGCGAGGTGAATGTTGCCGTTGGAGATGCTGACTACCGTGAGTTGGACGGCTATGACCGCCTGCGCCAAGTTCTTGCCACTCTGGCCGGCGGTATAAATGGCACTAGCTTCCTGCGCACTGACCGCGCGACGCCAGATGCCCACATCGTCGATGATGGCATTGGTGATGCCAGCACTGCCTCCATCCGTGTAGTTACCCTGACCGTCCTGGGCGATATTGACGGCGTAGCCAAGATCGTCAGTGTCGATCGAACCGGTGGCGAGATCGGGCTTCGTGATAGTCAGAACACCATCGGTATAAAGACTCGCAATCGCACCACGGGCTTGGCTCAGCACGATGTGGTGCCACGTCCCATCGCGCACAACCGGCGTCGCACTGGTGTCATACTTGGTCCCGCCCGTTCCAGTTGTGTTGGCGCGGTAATTACCACCGCCCTGAGTAAAGATTCCCCAGCCCCGGTTGCCGCTCGAAGCCCAGTTCTTGTTTGAAATAAACGGCGGGTCATCCACCTGTTGGGTGTAATTGACCCAGAAGGAGATCGAGAAATCCACCGCGTCCCCGAATTTCAGATCATCGGGATAGCCCAGCGTTGCGTACTGAATGGTGGACCCATCCTGAGTGGTGGTGAATTTCATGGCCTGACCCATCTTTCCGGCGACCAGGGTTGGTCCACCCACCGCCGAGGCGTTATTATTGCGGCCGGAAGAATCGTCGTAATTGCCGTCAAACGTGATGTGCGCGACCAGGTTGTTGGTGATCGGGCCGGGGGAAACGATCAGGCGAACCACAGCGCTCAAAGCCGAGCCTTCGCTGTTGGTAACGGTCACCTGGTATCGGCCCGCATCGGTCGTCTGGACGGAGGCGAAACTTAAGGTGGGGCTGTTCGCGCCCACCGGCAAACCATCGTGCCGCCACTGATAGTGCAACGGCACCCGGCCCAGCGCGGCCACCGTAAGGGAGACCGGGAAGCCGGGGCTGGAGACGGCCGGGGTCGGCTGCGTGATGATCTGTGGCGCGGTCACGACGGTCAACTGAGCGCCCACGCTGGGCACATTGCCATAAAGGTTGCCCACGACACAGACGTACTGGCCAGCGTCGTTGGTCTCACAATTGGACACCGTGAGGGTTGCGTTGGTCGCGCCCGAGAAATGTCCAACACTAAAGAGATTCGTCCCCGCGTGTTGCCAACGATAGGTCAAAGGTGTGGCGCTTTGCGCAACCACGGTGAACGTCGCAGTGGTTCCCGCGCTCACCGTCTGAGCGGCCGGTTGCGAGGTGATGACCGGCGTATTGATTTCGTATAGTCCCAAGTCATCGATGCCCCAGAACCAACTGGACGTTCCGGTATCGAGGAACCGGAGGCGCACTTTCGATTGGCCATCGGCCTTAGGCAGGCGCACGACGACGATCTCTTTTCCGTTGAGCGTGTCGTCGTTGGTGTATCCGATGATACAAGGGATGAGATTCGTTGTAATCGGGGCCTTAATGTACCACGCGTAGTTCGTAGCCGCAGGCGGTGTCGTTGTGGAGAAGTTGCGGCTGACAGCGGTGGTGTAAAAAGTCTGCCCAACGTCAATGACGGGCTGGCCGGCCGCATTATTGGTGTAATAAATGGCGGAAGCTTCGCCATTGCCGAGCGTGCAGAACATGTAACGGACCGGCAGCCAATTGGCTCCCTGGTCGATTGAGTATTCGGAGCAATTCATATTGTCCTGGTTCTGCTCATAAATGCTCTTCCAGGCGACGAAGACATTCGTTTTTCCGCTGCAATCAATATCTCTGGTGTACATTTCCTGGAACTGGCCGTTGCAACCGCCGCAGCGCTGGTCGGATTCTGCCCACATCAGGTTGCCATCCGTTAAGCTGGTCAACAGCGTTCCGTTGAGCACGATGGGCGGCAGATCGGTGCGGGCCGAACCCCAGGTCGAGAAGCGGTAGCTGGAAACCAGAACCCAGTTCAGGTAACAGTCTGAATCGCGGTTGTCCAGATTGTAACCGGATGTTCCCGGGCTGGTCATATTGCTAACCGTCCAGCCAAGAGGCAAAGGCCCTGGGCCACTTGGATCCTCGGTGAGCCCGTTAAAATCCTCGAAATAGAACGGAGTCGGAAGATTTACATTTTGGTAATTCTGCACGGTGAAAGACCATGTATTTGTCTTGAGACCGGCCACGCTATCCGACCACACCAGCGACAACGCATGCAGGGAATTTGGCGTCTGGAGGGCGGTAATCGACGCCGCAACATCAAACGTGGGCGGGGTCGGGGTCATCGTTGACGGAAGCAAGGCGCCGTCGAAGTAGAGTTTGATGGAGGATGAACTCACGGTCGTATCTCCCTGATTCAACACGACATCGATGGTTGGCGTTGGACTCACACCGCTGGCGCTCACCGCCGGGGTGCGGGATTGGATGAACGAAGGCACCGGGGGGATGACCTGAGGAATGCCGGCTGCTGAAGGTCCACCCATCGCGAGCATCTGGCCAGGGTTCAGTGCAACATCACGGACCTGGATGCTATTGACGTACCCAACGGCGGCGTTGGTGAGTGTAGTGCCCAGAATCAGGGAAGTGGCGCCAGCGCTCAGAGCGAACCGATTGTCCAGACCAGCACCCGCCCCGGTGCCGACTTGTTGGCCGTCGATGTACAAGCTCACGACGTCCGCGGTCACGGAAATCCCGATTCGATGCCAGATATTGGGGAGGATGGAGCCGCCGTAGGGCCCGCTGGGGGGCGACCCCAAGCCATCGCTGGCACTGACGATGAAGTCGGGTCCAGGCACAAAGATCGTGCCATCCGTATCGATGATGGGCCGGTCCAGGGCGTCGGAAGCAGCCGGGTAAAGCACGTCCATGATCAGGGTCCACTCGTTCACCTGCGAACCGCCGCCGTTGGGTGTAGCAGGGTCTGGCATTAGATAGCCCATGCCATTAGTGGCTGCGGGGAATCGCATGACGTTGGCGGCCGTGCCGTTGATGTTGGGGATGCCAAGGGAGGTTGTCGTCCCAAACGAGGTTCCCAACTGGGTGGGCCCCCCAGGACCATCGGCGTAGGTAAGAGCAGCGCCTACAGTGGCATTGAGATTGCCACTGTTAAAATCCCATTGGCCCGTGGGTTGGCCGGAGGTATTCGCGGCGACCAGGAGGGTCGCCAGCACGACTGCGCCGAGGGCGCACGAGTTTCTTTTGGCTTTGGGTATCGGTTTCATGGTTATGTTTACGGTTATTTTATCGGATACGACTGCGCACAGCGCGCAGAAGTTTCTTTTGGCTATGGCTACTACTTTCATAGGTAGTTTAGGACTTGTTTTGGTGTTGTTCGAGACTTGGAAGAAAAGATGTAGATGTGATCGCGAGCAACCCTATCTTTAGGGCTGAAAGCTGCGACTATTTATTCTTTTGGTAGATCTGAATGGTTTCGGCGGCTTTCTGATCACCCTGACTTTGGGCGGTGGCCAGGAGGTCATTCACCGTAAGCAACGCGCGCGCCAGGACGCCCTGTTGGTCTTTGGTCAGGCCAGGAGTTGACATGAGGGATTGGAGTTGGGCAAATGCCTTTGAATAATCCTTGGCTTGGACTGCCGTCACCATCTGGGCAGCGGTGTCTTTGGCCTCGGCTTTGGCACCCGCGAAAGCCGTGTTGAACGTGGCGGCAAATTGATCGACCGGCAGCGGTACTGGCGGCGAAACGTCCTTCCTGCAACCCAAACCGGAAATCAAGAGCAGAAGGAAAGCGAGCGTAATTCTTGTGGCGCAGAGTGGTGTCATCATAATCATGTTCGGAGAACAGTTCTATTCAGCCGGATTCAGCGGGATTATCCCCGTGAAATGGCGATAATCGATACCGACCTTCAGGCCTTTGAATTTAATGTTGGACACGTGCCCATCCACCCAGGAAGTCTGGCAGGTCTTGTTATGGCGATACCATTCCCAGGTGAAATCGTAACCGCCGTAAAGAGTCGAAAGGCCCCCAAGCGGCGGCGGTGTTCCAATCCACTGGGTCAGGATCGAAGCACTGCCCGGGAACAGCCCGATGCTGTCATCTGCACCCTCATTCTTCTGCTCCGCCGAATCCTGGACGAAAATCATCTGCGACGGCCGTTTATAGCTGGAGAGCTTTTTCAAGCGAGGTTCGACAGAGGCGTCAAAAGCCGTGAGAAGAAACTGACACATCCCGTATTGGGAATTCTGCCAAAATTCAACTGGATAATACCGGCCGCCGTCATGCCATTCGTCGCAGTGAATACAATTGGGACAGTGGAAAACACGCCGGTTTTTCGCGAAATAATCCAAGTAGCCAATGGCCCAGTAGGCCAGCCCATCCGTCGGGAGGAGGAGGATGTCTGAACGCGGGTTTGCTGTCCACTGCCCGTCGTTGGGAAGGTAGGGGCCGTCCGAACCGGTCAGGTAAAAATAGCTGTCCTTGAAGTCCTGCGCGTACAGAATTCCCGCCAAGCCAATTTGCTTCAGGTTGGACTTGCATTGGGCGGCTTTGGCCTGCTCCTTTGCTTTGCTAAGTGCCGGCAGCAGCAGCGCCGCCAGAATGGCGATGATGGCAATGACCACCAGCAGTTCGATCAATGTAAACCCTTCGCGCCGGTTCCCGTTTTGTCGTTTCGTCGTATTCACATTCATAATCTGTCCTGTCGATTGATTACCCACCGATCCGTTGCACACAAGAATAATCTGCAAGTCAAAATGCATCCTCCTTGTTACGGCCCCATGTCTTGCACGTTACAATCGTGTGACGACCCAGTCCGCCGGCGGGCTGAATCATGCGCGCAGATGGTTGCCGCCATGCAACCGGCAGGGTTGCCCCCAGCCGGTAGCCACCTTGAACATGTATGGCTTTGCTTGCCCATTTCGAACTGATGCTTCACATTGCAAAACCAAATCGCAGATTGCAACTAAAATTTATTGCACCTACAATTTGATACCGAATGAGCGTTTGGCGCATTTAACTTGGGCTGCTGTTTATTGTTGAATTATGAAGAAACTGAAGGGGTCATTGGTAATTTTGTTTGCAGTCGTGGCCGTGGTGCTCTGCGGCGCGGGGTACTATTTTGCCAGGGTGCTGCCAGCCAACCAGGACCATTCTGAGCCGATTGTTGGGCGGAGCGATGTGGACCAAAAAGCCCTTGCGGCTCGGGCTTCAGCCGGAGATTCGCAAGCCCAGTTACAGATGGGGATCTGGGGTTTGGATAAGGCGATTCGGCCGGGCGAGTATCGCGAGGCCGGGGACTGGTTGCGCAAAGCGGCCGAAGCGGGGAATGCGGAAGCGCAGTACCGACTGGGCACGCTGTATCAGTCTGGTCGTCTTGCGGGGCAGGACCCCACCAACACCGTGTTTTGGCTCGAAAAAGCTGCCGCCCAGCGCCATGTCGCTGCCCTTTACAATCTGGGTTCGATGTATGGCACAGGCCGGGGCGCGACCAAAGACCCTAAAACCGCGGTTCGCTATTTCCGGCAGGCCGCTGACTTGGGCGACGCTTATGCGCAGTACAACCTGGCTCGCCGCTGCGAGGAAGGCCAGGGCACCGCCACCGACCTGGTTGAGGCATGGAAATGGTATGAGTTGGCCATCTCGGGCGGAATTGCCAGCGCCAATGACGGAAAGCGCGCTCTGGAATCCCGCCTGACGCCCCAGCAATTGGAACAAGCCCGGCGGGCGGTGGAGGAGTTTCGCAAGCAGGCCGCCGCGCTCCGTAAATGATTTTCCATGCTGGCCAAACGCTGAAGCAGATCAGCCTTTCAGTTTTTCAGCATTTACTCATTGAACCCGATGGTCGGTGTCATCGGAGGCTTCCGCTGGTCTCTCCTCTCCTGCGTGGCGAGAGCCCGTTACCCATCTCCGCTCTTCCCTCTTCATTACCTCCGCGCTTTGCGCGAGCGGCAGGGAGTTAGCGGTGGTGCGATTGGGAGTGAATCCCGCAAACGAGTAGTGCGGAAAGGGACTTCAAGGTTCCAGTTTGTTCCAGTTTGCGGCAAACCGGAACAAACTGGAACCTTGATGGGTGCCGGACGCTCTTATCTTGCGTGTCGCCGGAGGGCAAAGTGGCGGTGCTCGCCAACGGCGCCTACGGCGAACGTATCGTGCAAATGCTGACAACTACTTCGGGTTGGCCAACGAGTTGGAGCGCTTGCTTGAGCGGCGGGTGGATATGGTCACGGAACGCTCGGTGCGGAATCCCTATTTTCGTCAAGACATCGAGGCGACGCACCAGCCCGTCTATGAGGGCTGAGGAAAAGGCGCTCCTTCTGGAGGTGTCTGAAGCCTGCCACAGCATCGAGCAACGGTGCGCCGGATGCGGCACACCCCACCTCCGATCAGCAGTTCGTTGTTGTGAATGTTGCCGGTGGTGATTAGCAGGAGCTTGGGCGGACCTTGGCCGAGTTCGTGAGTGATTTCAAAGTCCGTGTCCTTGGTGACCAGTGCGCGATCGTCTTGGTTCGCCATGGCCAATAGGAGTGGATCGGGGGTGCGGTTCTGCTGGATAAGCTCGATCGTATGGATCACATCATGCCCGCGTTGCTGGAACCAGAGCGCCAGCCTGCGCGGCAACTGGGCACCGACCAAGAACTTCACGCGGCCAGGGGCAGAATACGGTGGACACTGGAAAGCCGGGCGGCAAAGGCCAGGCAGGCGCTGATGTCCTCGCGTTGGAGATCTGGGTAGTCAGCAAGTATCTCCTCCGGCGTCATGTTCCCGGCCAGAAGCTCCAGGATCATGCTCACCGGATAGCGCAGCCCGCGCACGGTGGGTTTGCCGTGGCAAATTGCCGGATCAACCGTGATGCGTTTCAGCGTGTCATTCATCGAGTGTTACGATGCCAAAGATCAGCCTGTCTGACAAGGCTGCGAAATTGGGAGGGTGGAAAGACAAATGGAACAAATTACCAGATTCAAGTATCACTGGATCACAACAACTGGACGAACTACGGTTCGCCTTTCAGGGCTACCAACTCGATTAACGCAGCTTCGCCCACGCGTCTTTCAGCGTAATCGTCCGGTTGAGAATTAGCTTTCCCGAGCCGCTGTCTTTATCGATCGCAAAATAGGCCAGACGTTCGAACTGGTAGCAGAATTCGAACTTCGCGTCCTTGAGGCTCGGCTCGCATTTGGCGGTGACGACTTCCAGCGAGTGCGGGTTGAGATGCTGCTTGAAATCGCCGTCGGCATCGGGTTCGGGCACGGTGAAGAGCCGGTCATAGAGCCGGACTTCCGCCTCGACGGCGTGGGCGGCGCTGACCCAATGGATGGTGCCTTTGACTTTGCGGCTGGCCGTCGGGCCGCCGCTTTTGCTGCCGAGATCGGCGGTGCAACGGAGTTCGACCACCTGGCCAACGGCATCTTTGACGACTTCCTCGCACTTGATGATGAAGGCATACTTGAGCCGCACTTCGCCGCCGGGACGCAGCCGGAAATACTTCGGCAGCGGCACTTCCATAAAATCATCGCGCTCGATGTAAAGCTCGCGGCTGAACGGAACCTTGCGCGTCCCCGCCGCCGGGTCTTCGGGATTGTTGACGGCGTCAAGCTCCTCGACCTGCCCTGCAGGATAATTGGTCAGGACGACTTTGATTGGACGCAGCACTGCCAGCCGCCGCAGGGCGCGCCGGTTAAGATCCTCGCGAATGGAGTGTTCCAGCACGGCGACATCGGTAATCCCATTGTATTTGGTGATGCCGATGTTGTATGCGAAATCCCGCAGAGCTTGCGGCGTGACGCCGCGCCGGCGCAAGCCGCTGATGGTGGGCAGGCGCGGGTCATCCCAGCCAGAGACGAGTCCCTCGTTGACGAGTTGCATGAGCTTGCGCTTGCTCATGACGGTGTAGCCGAGGCTCAGGCGCGCAAACTCATACTGGTGGGGCAAGGGCCGCGGCAAGTCGAGCTGCCCGAGAATCCAATCGTAGAGCGGCCGATGCACCTCAAACTCCAGCGTGCAGATCGAGTGGGTAATCCCTTCAATATAGTCGCTCAGGCAATGCGCAAAATCGTACAGCGGATATATGCGCCATTTGCCGCCGGTATGATGGTGTTCGGCGTGACGAATGCGGTACAAAATCGGGTCTCGCATCCAAATGTTCGGGGATGCCATGTCGATCTTCGAGCGCAACGTGCGCCTGCCGTCGGGAAACTCCCCCTGCTTCATCCGCGTAAAGAGATCCAGATTCTCCTCGATGGAACGGTTGCGGAATGGACTTTCCTGGCCCGGACGATCCGGGGAGCCGCGGTATTTGTCGGTGTCTTCGGGGGAGAGATCATCGACGTAGGCGACGCCCTTCTTGATGAGTTGCAGGGCATACTCATAGATCTGATCGAAATAGTCCGACGCGTAGAATGGCTCGAGGGGAGCGGCGGGTTGAAGATCGAGGGTCGCGGGAGGGAGATAGAAGTCCGTTTTCCCGTCGGTCGTTTGGGTTTCCGGGGCCTTGCCTTTGGGCTTGAGGCCAAGGCGGTCGTCAGCCCAGTCGCTGATCAGCCACTTTACGTCTTCCGCAATGGAATCGACGTACTCGATGTCCTCCTTGGTCGGGTTCGTGTCGTCCATTCGCAGATTGCAAATGCCGCCGAACTCGCGGGCGATTCCGAAATTCAGGCAGATCGACTTGGCGTGGCCGATGTGCAGGTAGCCGTTAGGCTCCGGAGGGAAGCGGGTGTGAATCTGAGGATATTTCTTTTCCGCAACGTGGCTCGTGACGATGTCACGGATGAAATCAGAAGGCGCGGATGCGTTTCCCGCCGCGCTGGTGGATTCGAGAGCTTCATTGGCCATAAGTCCTGAGAGCTTTCATCGTCAGCGGATCCCGCAACGGCACATCGGTCAGGCCGCCGCTGGTCAGCTCCGTCAATTTCACCGGGTGTTCTGGAGAGCCAAGCAGGATCTCGTCTTTCTTGCCAACGACAAGAATGACGAGTTTCTCGGTCGTGAGATACTTCTTTGCCACCCGCAGCAGGTCGTCCTGACTGATGGCTTCAATGCGCGAGCGGTAGGTTTTCCAGTAGTCCGGCTGCCGGGCGTAGCGGCCGGTGAACTCGTCTTGCGCGAAGGTGTTCGCCACCTGCGACTTGGTCGCGAAAGTGCGCGGGAACCGCTCGATGAACCCGCGTTTCGAGACGTTGATCTCGTCGTCCTTCACCGGCGCGGCGGCGATCTGCTTCATTTGTTCCAACACGATCGATGCCGCATAGGCGACGGTGCGGGACTTGGATTGAAACCCGGCCGTGAAGGTCAGCGGATAGTAGATACCGCCCGGAAAACTCGAATGTGCGGAGTAAGCCAAACCCTCATCGGAGCGCACCCGATTCATAATGCGCGAGGTGAACCCGCCGCCGCCGAGAATATCGTTCATAATAACGACCGCGAAGTAATCCGGGTTATCGCGCAGGATGCCGGGCAGCATCATCGCGACGCGGCCCTGGTTGACGTCTTTATCGACGATGTAAACGCCCGTCGCGGCAAAAGTGGTGTTGGTGGGGATGGCCGTCGGCGCGGCGCCGCTGCCAGTCCAGTTCGCGAACAGCGCTTCGAGCTTCTGCACCATCTGGTCGCGGTCGAAATCGCCGCTGGCCGCCACTACGAAATTGGCGGGATGAAACCATTGCTGGTGGAACTGCTCGAGGTCGGCCTGACTTAGCGAGTTCACCGAAGCGGCTGTGGTATGCCGGTTGGCCCAGAAATCCTCGCCAAAAGCCAGAAAGCCGCGCTCGCGACCTTCGATGGCCGCCGTCTCGTCGTTGCGCTCCTTCATGCCTTGCAGCATCTGCTGCTTGCGAAGAGCGATCTTGTCCTCCTGAAAGCGCGGGGCGCTCAAAACCTCGCGCAAGATCGCCAGTCCTTCGTCCAAATCTTTGGAGAGCAGGTTCAAGCCCACGCTACCCTGGTTTTCCCCAATGCCCGAGTTGAGTTGTGCGGCCAGGAACGCCAGACGCTCCTCCAAGTCTTCGGCAGTCTTTGATTTCGTGCCGCCCCGGGCGAGCAAATACCCCGTCAGATCAGCCAGACCCTCTTTGCCGGCAGGTTCAAGATACGACCCGGTGTGGGCATAGACGACAATGTTGACCAGGGGCAACTCGCGATCCGGCACCACGTAGGCGACCGGGCCGCTCTTCAGTGTCACGCGAAAGTTCGCGGGTTCCGGCGGCTCATAAACGAGCGGCGGATAGCTCAGCTTTTCGGGACGGTCGGGGATCGCGGCCTGGGCGAAGGTGCGAGCGGGGGTGAAACTGGCAAGCAGCAGAGCGGTGCCGAGCAGGGTGGGGTAAATCCGAAATCCGAAATCCGAAATCCGAAGGAAGCTCGAAATCCGAAATCCGAATTGCCACACCGCTGGCCACTCAGATTCCGTCGTCGGATTTCGGATTTCGGATTTCCTTCGGATTTCGGCCATCGGATTTCCTTCGGATTTCGGATTTCGGATTTCAGATTTCAGGTCTCGGATTTCAACAAGCAATTCTCTCATCGTGTCTCCTTGGCTGACGCGCCTGGTTTGCGCGTGTAAACGGCCACTGCCCGGTTTTCCTTCGTGAAATAGTTATTGGCCACGCGTTTGACGTCGGCTGCGGTCACGGCCTGAACCTTCGGCGCAGCCTCGTTAATCTCGCGCCAGTCGCCTTCGCCATCGTTGCGAATCAGGTGCATCAGAATCTGGTAATTCGACGAAAGCTTGCGGTATTCAGCGGCGGCAAAGTTGTTCTTTACCTTCTGCAACTCTTCCGGGGGAACTTCCTCCTTCTTCAACTTATCGAGGTTGTCGTAAATGCCCTGCTCGACTTCCGCGGGAGTGTGCCCTTCCTTCACCTCACCGCCGGCGTTGAACATGCCCTCCCATTTCTGCGAACTCTGATCGGCATAGGTCTCCGTGGCGACACCGCTGCCCATCACTAGTCCCTTGTAAAGCCGGCCGGTGCGGGTGGACAAAATCTGCGCCAGGATTTCGAGTGGATATGAGTCGCGATGCTGGAAGGCCACCGTATGCCAGAGGATGTCCACCTGGGGGTTCGCTTCGGCTTCCGCAGACAGTCGTTTCTCGGCCAGTTGCTTCACTTCGAGCGTCACCACATCCGGCGGAGTCTTCGGGCCGCGCGGGATGCGCTCAAAGTATTTCCGGACTTGCGCCTCGGCTTTGTCCGGCTCCAGGTCGCCCACCAGAATGAGCGTGATGTTTTGCGGCGAATAATAAGTCGAGTAAAACTCGTCAGCCTGCGCCTTGGAAATCGCCGGAATGTCCGAGGGCCAGCCCACCGTCGGCCAGGCATAAGGGGACGATTCCCAAAACATCGCGTTGAACTCCTCCTGGAACTTGCCCAAGGGAGTCGAATCCGTGCGCATGCGCCGCTCCTCGAACACCACATCGCGCTCGGCATAGAACTCGCGGAAAATCGGGTGCAGTATCCGTTCGGATTCCATCCACATCCAAAGCTCGATTTTGTTGGCG
>Ga0194039_1000792_pt1 | contig 18036 bp, 12 predicted proteins | sample JunL228m_MetaG_FD_148679 | JGI IMG/M metagenome (GOLD analysis project Ga0194039, IMG submission 148679) | Anoxic zone freshwater microbial communities from boreal shield lake in IISD Experimental Lakes Area, Ontario, Canada - Jun2016-L227-8m | ecosystem: Environmental > Aquatic > Freshwater >... | reverse complement strand
CATTCGTAATGGCCGAAGCGAAGATCTTGTCCTGGAAATACGCCTCGTTATGTTGCAATCTGCTGGCCACAGGCTCATCCGGAGTAGTTTTCTTGACATTACCGAACGCAAGCGGGCAGATGATGCACTACGGCAGGCAAACAAGAAGCTCAACCTGCTCTCCAGCATCACCCGTCATGACATTAACAACCAACTGACAGTACAGATAGGATACCTCGAAATACTCGAAGATATGCCGTTCAATCCCACACAGAATGAGTATTTCCTGAAGGTCACAAACGCTGCAAAGCGCATCTCTGCTATGATCCAGTTCACCAAAGAATACGAGGATGTCGGCGTCCATGCTCCCATATGGCAAGATTCCCGTGCACTCGTAGACACTGCGGCAAAGCAAGCTCCACCTGGACAGGTCATGGTGAAGAATGGCCTCCCCTCCGGAACAGAAGTATTCGCCGACCCGCTGGTTGTCAAGGTCTTTTACAACCTGATGGATAATGCATTTCGGTACGGTGGAAAGATCACGACCATCCGGTTCTCTGTTCTGGAATCAGGGGATTTCCATATGATTGTGTGTGAGGATGATGGGAACGGTGTCGTTGCACAAGATAAGGAGAAGATCTTCGAACGAGGATTCGGGAAGAACACCGGCATGGGTCTGGCTCTTTCCCGTGAGATCCTTGACATTACCGGCATCACAATTTGTGAAATCGGCGAGCCGGGCAAAGGGGCACGGTTTGAGATGGCCGTACCAAAAGGGATGTGGCGCACTTCTCTTAAGTAATCAGAGCTATTGAAACATATCCGGATTTGATATGCACGAAAAAACCTGTATCCTGGTTGTCGATGATGATGAAAGCCAAAGGAAAAGCCTTTCACTTATACTGAAAAAGAAAGATTACCTGGTCGAGACTGCCGGAACCGGATTAGAGACACTGGAAACAGCACGCTGCAAAACAATCAATGTAGTTCTTCTCGACATAAAACTGCCTGACACCAATGGTGTTGATCTCATTGGCCCTTTAAAGCTCATCAATCCTGATATGGACATCATCATGGTCACCGGCTTTGCTTCGGTTGAGAATACGGTCCGGTCAATGAATGCCGGTGCCTCAGGGTACCTGTTAAAACCCATCAATCACGAAGAGATGCTCACGAAAGTACAGGGCCTCATCGAACGACAGGACCTGGTCAGGGAGAAACGTCAGGCAGAGGAAACCTTGCTTGAGAGTGAAACAAAGTTCAGGACGCTTTTCAACGGTGCAAGCGATGCCATTTTCATCATGAACAGCACGGTCTTTCTGGATTGCAACCATGGCACCGAAATGATGTATGGCTGCACCCGGGACCAGATCCTCGGGCACTCTCCAGCAGAATATTCGCCGGAATATCAGCCAGATGGGCGACTTTCAACGGAAAAAGCAAAAGAGAGGATTGATGCTGCCCTTTTCGGAGAGTCCCAGGTTTTTGAATGGGTCCATGTCCGTTGCGATCGTACTCCCTTTACTGCGGAAGTTACCCTCAACCGCATTCTCCTCAAAGGCGAGTATTACCTTCAGGCGATAGTCCGCGATATCACCGAACGGAAACGTGCGGACGAACTGATCTGGCTTCTTGCACGGATGTCAGACGATGCCCCGGCATCTATCACCGTCCATGACTTTGACGGAAACTACCTCTATGTTAACGAGGAGACATTGCGACTCCACGGGTATACTCGTGAGGAGTATCTCGCGAAGAACCTCCACGAGATCGATGTGCCCGGGAGCATGAAGTTGATCACCGAACGGATGCAGAAAATCCATGATACGGGAGAATCTGATTTTGAGGTGGAACATTTCCGGAAAGATGGCACCATATTCCCGCTTTATGTAAATGCAAAAATTATCGACTGGGGCGGCAAGAAGGTCCTGATGAGTATCGCGAGTGATCTGACGGAACGCAAGTGTGCTGAACTTGCTTTACGGGAAAGCTATGCACTGGCGGAAAGTGAGCGGAAGTACCGGGACTTGTTCGAGAGCTCTCATGACGCTATCATGACCCTGGAGCCGCCTTCCTGGAAATTCACTTCTTGTAACCAGGCGACAGTTGCGTTGTTCGGGGCGAAGAGTGAGGCTGAGTTTGTATCCCTTGGACCATGGGATGTGGCCCCGGAGTTCCAGCCCGACGGGGCAGATTCTGTCAGCAAGGCAAAGAAAATGATCGAAAAAGCTGTGCTTGACGGCTCTGCTTCCTTTGAGTGGGTGCATAAGCGGATCGACGGCCCGGAGTTTATTTCAACGGTCCTTCTAACCCGGATGGAGCGGCAAGGCACCGTGTTCCTCCAGGCAACAGTCAGAGACATCACCGAACGCAAACGTAATGAGGTCGCATTCCGCCTATTGAGTGCGGACCTTAAGGCAATCATCGACAACGCCCCGGCAATGATCTGGTACAAAGATACAAAGAATAATTTTATCCGGGTCAACCCCGCAGGTGCAAGAGCGTTCGGGATGCCGGCCGACCAGATTGAAGGCAAAAGCACCTATGATCTCTTCCCCGACTTTGCAGAAAAATATTACCAGGATGACCTGGAAGTGATCAACTCCGGTCAACCGAAGCTCGGTATCATCGAGCAGATGACCATTTCCAACGAAGAGCAACTATGGGTACAGACCGACAAGATTCCAATCAGGGATGAACAGGGAACTATCACAGGGGTTTTAGTTTTTGTTATAGATATTTCCGAGCGTATCATGCTCGAACAGGAGATGAAGTACCATGAGCAGGAGCTCAAACAATTTTCTGCAGCGCTCGGAATAGCGAACAAGAAACTTACACTCCTGTCAGGCATAACCCGCCACGATATCAACAACCAGCTGACCGTGTTAATGGGTTACCTCGAACTCCTGGAAATGAAACAGACAGACCCTTCATTCAGCGACTACTTCAGCAAAATAACCAATGCAGCAGAACGGATTCAGGCGATGATCCAGTTTACAAAAACCTATGAAGGTATAGGGGTAAATGCCCCTTACTGGCAGAATATCCACATACTGGTAGACACAGCAGCAAAAGACGTTGCGTTCGGCAATATCCGGTTGGTAAATGCTATCCCTGCAGAAATGACCGTATTCGCAGACCAGCTGATTGTTAAAGTATTTTTCAACCTGATGGACAATGCTGTGCGGTACGGCGGGAAAATTACGACAATCAGGTTCTCAGCTCTGGAACGCGATGGGGAAGGGATCCTTGTGTGTGAGGACGATGGGGAGGGTGTGGCAGCTGTTGAGAAGGAGAAGATCTTCGAGCGAGGATTTGGTAAAAATACCGGGCTCGGTTTGTTCCTTTCCCGGGAGATCCTTTCAATTACAGGGATTACGATTCGAGAAACCGGTGAGCCGGGTATTGGGGCACGGTTTGAAATGAATGTATCGAAAGGGATGTGGTGCATTTCTCTTACGTAGTTAAGACGAGTGAAGTATATCCGGAACTGATATGCCCGAAAAAACCTGTATCCTGATTGTTGATGATGAGGAAAGCCAGAGGAAAAGCCTTTCACTTATCCTGAAAAAGAAAGGCTACCAGGTTGAATCTGCCGGAACTGGGGCAGAGGCATTGGAAAAGGCCCATGGAATTCTGGTCAATGTAGCTCTTCTCGACATTCAACTGCCGGATATCGACGGCATCGATTTGGTTGCCCCTTTAAAGCTCCTCAATCCTGATATGGCTATTATCATGGTCACCGGCTTTGCCTCGGTTGAGAATACGGTCAAATCCATGAATGCCGGGGCATCAGGGTATCTTGTAAAACCCATCAATCATGAAGAAATGCTCGCAAAGGTGCAGGATTTCCTTGTACATCAGAACCTGATCAGGGAGAAACATCAGGCGGAGGTGGCTCTGCACGAGAGCGAATTAAAGTTCAGGACGCTCTTTGAAGGTGCAGGTGATGCCATCTTCATCATGAACAGCCGGGTCTTCCTGGACTGCAACCACAGCACCGAGGTGATGTATGGCTGTTCCCGGGACCAGATCATCGGGCACTCCCCTGCAGAATATTCACCGGAGTATCAACAAGATGGGCGGTTATCAACCGAAAAAGCAAAAGAGAAGATAGATGCAGCCCTTATGGGAGAGCCCCAATCGTTTGAATGGGTTCATACCCGCAAGGATCGCACTCCCTTCGATGCAGAAGTGACCCTCAACCGGATTACTCTCAAAGGAGAGAATTTTCTGCAGGCCATAGTACGGGACATCACTGAACGAAAACATGCGGAAGAGTACATCCGAATTCTGGGGCAGATCGCGGATGATGCCCCTGTATCTATTACGGTTCACGATTTTGACGGGACTTTCCTCTATGCCAATGAAGAGACGTTCCGGCTCCACGGGTATACACGCGAGGAGTATATTTGCAAGAACCTGCACGAGATCGACGTACCGGAAAGCGAGCACCTTATCACAAAGAGGATGCAGCAGATCCGTGATACAGGAGAAGCTGATTTTGATGTGCAGCATTACCGGAAAGACGGTTCAATATTCCCTCTTCATGTGAACGGTAAAATCGTTGACTGGGGCGGCAGGAAGGTCCTGCTGAGTATTGCTACCGATCTTTCGGAACGGAAACAATCTGAAATGGCGTTGCGCAAGAGCACACAACTCCTCAACGAAGCACAGGCAATCACGAAACTTGGGGGGTGGGAATACGAGGTTGCTTCAGGTGTTGTTACATGGACCGATGAGGTATACCGGATCCATGGTGTAGGGCACGATTATAATCCCAACAATGTGAGCAATGATATCATGTTCTATGCACCAGAAGATGCCCCGGTTGTTGAGCAGGCGTTCCATCGTGCGGTAGATAAGGGAGAACCCTATGATATTGAAGCGGAGTTGATCCGTGCGGATGGCAGCCATATCTGGGTCCGCACGAAGGGGGAACCAATCTTTCTGGATGGCCGTGTTATACGGGTGACCGGTAATATCATGGACATCACCGAACGCAAAGAGCTGGAACTTGCCTTGCACCAGAGGCAGCAGCAGTTTGAGGCACTGGCAGAGAATGCACCCGACCTTGTAGTCCGCTTTGACACCTCCCTGCGCCACATCTATGTGAATCGGGCAGCCGAACAAATGACCGGTATCGCGCGATCGGAGTACCTGGGAAAATCCAACGAAGAACTGGGCATGCCCGCGGAACTGGTGAAATTCTGGAACAAGGAATTGAACGAAGTTATTACAACGAGCGTACCAGGGACAATTCCTTTTACTTTTTGTGGAACTGACGGTGTCATACGGGATTTTGAAGCCCGGGTCGTAGCAGAATTATCTGATGACGGAACGGTACAATCGTTACTCTCGGTAGTACGTGATGTTACGGAACGCAAAAGGGTTGAAAAAGAGCGGGAAGTCCTCTTAAAGGAACTGGAACAGAAGAATGCCGAACTTGACCGGTTCACCTACACCGTCTCCCATGACCTGAAAAGCCCGCTCATTACTATCAAGGGTTTTTTAGCGTACCTTGAGAAGGATATACTGGAAGGCAAATCCGGGAAGGTTCAGACAGACCTGCAACGGATTAGTTCGGCTGCTGCGAAGATGGAACGCCTGATCACTACGCTACTCGAACTTTCACGGAGTGGAAAGAGCGTGGATGCGCCGGTCCGTATTACACTGACCGAGCTGGCCCATGAGGCAGCCGGCCTCCTGGATTCACCTCTAAAAAATCATTGTGTTACGCTGGTAATTCACGACAATCTCCCCCAAATATCAGGGGATCATCAGCGACTGCTGCAGGTGATGACGAACCTGCTTGAAAATGCCACCAAGTTCTTGGGCGACCAGGAGGTGCCAAGGGCAGAAGTAGGTGTTCGCCATGAGGACACAGGGCCGGTCTTTTTCGTGCGGGACAACGGTATGGGTATCAGGAAGGAGGACCAGCCGAAGATTTTCGGGCTGTTCGAACGCCTGAACCCCGATATTCCCGGTACTGGTATCGGGCTTGCCACGGTGAAGCGGATCATTGAAGCTCATGGCGGGAAGATATGGGTCGAATCGGAAGGGGTGGGGAAAGGTACGACGTTCTGTTTTACGCTGCCAGGTGTGCCCGGTGGATATGAGGATGAAAAGCGTGACAGAGAAGGGACGGCAGGTATGAAAAATTATGAACCGGGTACAAGGAGGTCCTGATTATGTACACCGCACCCATTCCACCGGACAATCAGTGCCTTCAACTAAAATATGGATTGCGGGTCCTGGGTATTCAGAAAATACTAGGTCTGGTCTTAATTCCGCTACTGCTCATCATAATTACCGTTCTTGTCGTATTGAACATGGGAACTGTCTATGAACCCCCGTTTCTCCTGCTCGTTTTGAATACACTGTTTATCGGCGTTATTTCCATCATTATCGCATACATCACGAGCCGGGTATTCATGAAAAGAGGGTCTGCCAGTGTCTTTCTGATAGGGTCCGGTATGCTCATATTTGGCATTGGTTCGATCGCTTCAGGATGGCTCAATCCTCTCTATGGCCCGAATGTGAGCGTGACCATTCATAACACCTGTGCCTGTATAGGCTCTATATTTATTCTGATCGGAGGGGTTATGAGCCGGTCCAGTCAAATGCCTGTGAATGTCCGAGGGAGAACCAGGTGGGTTGCGGCTGCCTACTTCGGGATTTGTGTTTTTGTCATCATCCTCAGTCTGGCTACTATAAGGGGAATGATCCCCCCGTTCTTTATTCCGGGCCTGGGTCCTACAGGAATCCGGCAGGTTATTCTGGAGAATGCAACCCTGTTCTTCGCGATGGCATCTATACTTTTTATGGTGACCTATCGCAAGAGAAGATCTGATTTTTTCTTCTGGTACTCGGTTTCCCTCGCACTCATCTCTATTGGTCTTTTTGCCGTTTTTATTCCCATACCTGTCGGAAGCCTGGTGAGCTGGGTAGGAAGGTCCGCACAGTATCTTGGGGGTATTTTTGCATTGTATGCCGTCATGATCTCACGCCGGGAAGCGATAGGAAAAGGTCTCCCCCTCGAACATATCATTGCGAATTTCTTAGCTGATGCAGAACAAAGTTACAAAATGCTGGTAGAGACGGCCACTGATGCGATCATCACCATTGACTCTGAATACCGGATACTCCTCTGGAATCCAGCCGCAGAGCGATTGCTTGGGTATACGCGGGGTGAAGCGCTTGGGTTATCATTCCCTGAATTGATCATCGATGATCGTGGTATCGAGGTCATCAAAAATGAAGATGAGAATATTCTTGTCCCGGGTATGCCATCAGCTGCTCCAAAATCTGTTGAGATCGCAGGTAAGCGTAAAAACGGGACTCTTTTTCCGTGCGAACTTACCATTTCCCTGCGGTGGCAGGAAGGGAAAAAGATATGGACCTTAATACTGCGTGATCTGACCGAGCGGAAAGCAGCAGAAGAGGCACTCCAGCTCACGCTGTCCCGGCTGGAATCTGCCATGGCAGCTGGCAACATTGCATGGTGGGAGATGGACTGCACTACCGGAAACATTACGTTCAGCGAACGCAAGGCACGAATGCTGGGATACCCGGCAGAACATTTCTCCCATTATTCAGATTTCACCAAATTGATCCATCCGGATGATTACGAATCCACGATGCAGGTGATGCATGACCACCTTTCCGGCTTGAAAAAGAATTACGAAACAGATTACCGGATCCATACCATTAAAGGAGATTACCGCTGGTTCCACGACACAGGGGGGATATCAGCGTATGATCAGGATGGCGTTCCATTGCGTGTGACCGGGCTTGCAATGGATATCACCGATCGCAAGCAGGCGGATCTGGCGCTCCGAGAGAGTGAGGAGAAGTTCAGGCAACTGTTCGCGCACATGCCCGCCGCAGTAGCGATTTATGTGCCCACACTGGACGGTTCAGATTTTATTTTCAAAGATTTTAACACAGCGGCAGAGGCGATCGAGGGGATTAAAAAAAGCGATCTGGTAGGAAAACGAGTATCTGAGGTGTTCCCCGGAGTCACCGAATTTGGTCTATTTGAGGTCTTAAAAAGGGTCTGTAAGACCGGTGTCGCGGAGTATTACCCTGCAGCACTCTACCGGGACAAACGTGATCCCGGCACCTGGCGGGAAAACTGGATATATAAACTGGCAAGTGGGGAGATTATCGCTATTTACCATGATATCACGGATCGTAAGCGGATGGAAGATGCCCTTCGAGAGAGCGAAGACCGCTACCGGGGACTGATCAATGGCGTCCCTGATTATATTCTCGTGCACCGGAATGGTAAAATCCTGTTTGTCAACCCTGCAGCAATAGAAGTCATAGGTCGCCAAAAGGAGGATCTCGTAGGTTCTGATATCATGAATTACATCGCACCGGAATCGCGGGCGCTTGTTATTGCCATGGTAATGAAGAGAGCTGCCGGCGAGGTGGTCCCAACCTATGAAATCACGATCATTACCAAAGGTGGTGAGAAAAGGGTCACCGAGGTGCATGGGTCCCTGATAACATTCGATGGAATGCCAGCATCCCTGAACGTTCTCTCCGATGTAACCGAACGCAAGCAGGCAGAGGATATGCGGGAACATCTTTTACATGATCTTTCGCAAAAGAATGCTGAATTGGAACGGTTCACCTACACGGTATCACACGACTTAAAAAGTCCGCTCATCACGATCAAGGGCTTCTTAGGGTACCTGGAAAAAGATGCCCTCGCCGGGGAAGCCGAACGGTTGCACGACGATATCGCCAGGATACATACGGCAACCAGTAAAATGGAGGAGTTTATCGCAGCGCTTCTTGAACTCTCCCGTGTTGGCAGGTTTGTCAACCCGCCGGTACAGGTACCGCTTGCGTTGCTTGTCCAGGACGCCGTCGAAGCCCTTGATGCCCAGATCTGCGAAAGAGGGGTCACCTTCACAATGCCGGGTGACCTTCCAGAGGTCTATGGCGACCGGGTAAGGCTTCAGCAGGTGATGACCAACCTCATTGGCAACGCTGTCAAGTTCATGGGAGACCAGGAAGAGCCAAGGATTGAGATTCGTGCATACCAGAAGGAAGAGAGTGTGTTCGTTTGTATCCAGGATAACGGAATCGGCATCGCACCTGAGAACCTTGACAAAATTTTCTCGGTCTTTACACGGTTGGACCCGTCGATTCCGGGCTCGGGTATCGGGCTTGCCCTTGTCAGGCGTATCATTGAAGTACAGGGCGGGGAGTGCCGGGTGGAATCAGAAGGGGCCGGGATGGGGTCTACGTTCTGCTTCACGCTGCCATGCGTGCCGAGGGAGGGACGATAATGTCCTTGGGACGGAGAAAGAGCGGATCTTAGACCGGGAGCTTTGGGAAGAATACCACACCTGGATTATCCCTTTCCTACGGAACTCTTTGTATCCCTGTTACGTCGATCCATGAGAACCGTGTGCCGGGTAACGGTGCACGGTTTGAGATCAAGGTGCCGACAGGGATATTCAGGTAATATCCTGTTTTTATAACAGATCTTACGAATCCTGGATTATTACCGATCCTGGATCAGCGATGGATTTCTGCGTGATCCTGCCTGACGAAAAATTCAGCCATGAGTATGCCACCTCGCACCGGGACAAAAAGAGCGTACAAATTTCGAAGTCAATGATTTCCATTGCTATACAGAAATCATGTTCACGAACCACAAACATTTTGTTCATGAAACGTGATCATATTGTTCATGTACTATGAATGAATGCCTGCATGATCTCTCCGCCCTCTTCCGGACGAAGGAACGAATAAAACTGCTCCGGACCACTCTTTCATTGCCAGTTTGCACTGTGAAGCAGGTCACAACCAGGACTGGATTGTCAAAAGGGTTAGTCTCCCAGTATCTCGCGTTGCTTGAACATGAAGGCTTACTTGAACGAATCAACCGGAAGTATCAGCTGAAGATATGCCCGCTGACTTCAGCGCTAAAACGTCTCCTGAATGTAGACCTGGTTTCAACCGTATTCAAAAAACCGTCATGGTCGCGTGGTATTGGAATATACGGGAGCTGGGCTGATGGGACTAATACTGATGAAAGTGATCTCGATCTCTTTATTTTTTCTGAGACCCTGCCATCCGGGATTATGATTGCTGAAGTGGAGCGGGACGTCTCGCGGGCACTGAGTAGGGAAGTCCATGTCCTTGTCCTCACCCCGGAGAAGATTACCGGGATGAAAAAATCTGATGAGCCGTTTTACCAGTCATTTATGAAACAATCAATTACCCTGGCAGGTGACCCATATGACTCGTCTTGACGAATGTTACGAGCGAGGCCTCCTTCGACGGGTCGGAGCATCGAACGAAAAGGCGCTTCTTTCCCTTGTACAAGCCAGGGAATGGGTAACAGAAGCCGGATATGACTGTGAGGCGGGAGCGCTCCGGTCTGCGATCATGGCGGCATATATGGGGTATTTCCATGCAGCCCGCGCCCTGCTTTTCCGTGACGGCGTGAGAGAAAAAAGTCATTATTGTATTGGGGTATATCTCGAATCATATAGTGAATCGGGATTACTGGAAGATGAATGGATATTACAATTTGATCACATGCGTGGATTGCGGCAGAACGATCAGTACAGTCTTGATGCACGTCCCATGGTTCAGGAAGTCCGGCAAGCCATTGTTGATGCAGAGAAATTCATCGGGCGAATGGAGCAGCTGGTGAAGACGCAACGATTTCCTCCCTAGCCGTTTTCGAATAAGACTGGAGCCGGTTAAAAAACAATTCCTGGAATCAAAATTATAATAACGCGGTTGATGATCTCGTTTCATGCGACCTTAACCATCACCGGGGGTGATCCCGTATGCCTGATACGCGGACCTGGCGCATCCTGAACGTGGATGACAACGAAGCGGGACGGTCCGCGACCACGAGAGTTCTCAAACGTGCAGGGTTCGAGGTCATTGAGGAAGCTGCCGGATTACTTGACGTGTCCCTGAAGAATCGCGGTGTTTCACTGATCGTCGATGAGGACCTCCCCGTGGTTTCCGGGGATCATCAGCGCCTGCTGCAGGTGATGACGAACCTGCTCGAAAATGCCGTCAGGTTCATGGGTGACTAAGAGGTGCCAGGGGTAGACGTTGGTGTCCGAACGAAAGAGGCAGGGCCGGTCTTTTTCGTCCGGGATAACGGGATTGGGTATCAGGAACAATGACCCGCCGAAGATCTTCAGACTGTTCGAGCGCCCGAACCCGGATAAACCCCCGGCGAATAGTATGCATCAGTCAGCCAGGTAAATGGTCCGGATAACCCGGCCACCAGATCAGGTATAAAGCGTGATATAGGGTGAGGGTACTATAGTGGTATACTGATGAAACCAAACCCGTTGGCCGGGAGAGTGCCACACCTGGTCCTTCTTGTGGAAGACAACGAGGACCATGCCGAACTGATTAAACGGAGCCTTTCCCAGAACCGGATGGCTAACCAGATCATCTGGGTCGATAACGGCGAAAAAGCCCTCCATTATCTCCTGCACAAGGATGAATATCATGACCCGTCAACAAGTCAGAGGCCGAATCTTATCCTGCTGGACCTCAGGCTCCCCCGCATAGACGGGCTTGAAGTGCTCAGAACGATCAAGGGAAACCCGGAATTACAGCAGATCCCGGTGGTTATTCTTACAAGCTCGGCAGCAGCGACGGATATCGCAAAGGCCTACGAATTTCATGCAAATAGCTACATCGTAAAACCGTTGGACTTTGCAAAATTCACCGGACTACTGGACGACCTCGGGTATTACTGGCTGGGCTGGAACCAGCAACCCAACTGTCTGAATGATACGCGTTGAATTGGTACGGGTTGAACAATTTACAATGGGGATGGTAAGAACTTTGATCGGGAGACAGGAAAAATGTGGGTGTGCGTGATGGCATCTCACGTACGTGAGGCCGGAAAAGTCCTGGCACAGCCGGAAAACCTCCTCACTATCCTCTTTTTTGCCTTGTTCATCACCGGGCTCTACCTCGTCAGCCTGGAGAACTACCTCCTTTTCCATGGGATTATCGAACTCATCAGCATCGTTATCGCGTTCATTATTTTTATCCTGGTATGGAATACCCAGCGGACTGCCCCTGATACGTTCTTTTTATTCCTCGGCATATCGTTCCTGTTCATCGGCAGCATCGACCTCCTCCATATGCTTGCCTACAAGGGAATGGGTGTATTCCCCGGCAATAGCTCTGATTTACCCACCCAGCTCTGGATCGCTGCACGGTATTTCCAGGGCATCACCTTCTTTATTGCGACACTCCTGATCGGCAAATCCTTGTCAAAGAACCGGAAATATGACAGTTGGATCATCTTTGGTGCCTGTGCGGTGGCATGTACGTTCCTCATGATGAGTATTTTTGTCTGGCATAACTTTCCCCACTGCTTCAATGAGGGGCAGGGCCTCACCCCGTTCAAGATCGCCAGTGAGTATATTATCTCAATTATCCTGGTTGCAACGGTTGTTGTCCTGGTAATAAAAAGACGGTACCTGGATTCGGAGGTATGGTCTCTCCTTATCGCAGCCCAGCTCTTCCTCATTGCGGGCGAACTGGCCTTTACCTCTTACGTCAGCGTGTATGGGTCCATGAACATGCTCGGGCACCTCTTCAAGTTCGTTGCGTTCTACCTGTTCTACCGCGCGATTGTCGTTGTCGGCTTGAAACGTCCCTATGACCTCCTCTTCCGCGAACTGAAGCAGAAGGAGGGAGCACTAATAAAGAGCGAACACCTGCTCAACGAAATGGGAAGGACCGCTCACATCGGCGGCTGGGAATTCGACACGGAAACATTAGAACAGGTCTGGACCGATGAGGTATACCGGATCCACGAAGTTGAGAGGAATTACAAACCGCTGGTCAGCGATGGGATCGGGTTTTATGCCCCTGCGTCACGACCCAAAATAGAGAATGCCGTGAAACGTGCCATTGAACTCGGCGAACCGTTTGATCTCGAACTGGAGGTGATCACGGCGAATGGGAACCACCGCTTTGTGCATGCGATCGGAAAAGCATACCAGGAGAACGGGAAAACGAAGAAAGTATCGGGGATATTCCAGGATATCACCGAACGGAGACAGTCCGAAGAAGCCCTGCATGAAAGTGAGTTATTCAACCGGGGACTGGTAGAAAACCTCCCTGATTATGTTATTGTGTATGGACAGGACGGAAAGATCCTGTACACGAACCCGGCTGCAGAAAGGGCATTTTTGAATAATGACGAGAAACTGGTAGGGAAGTCAGTCCTCTCATTTGTCGCAGATGAGGACCGTGATACGGTGATCACCCATATTGCCACCCGCGAAAAGGGGGGCACCGTTCCTCCATATGAAATAGATATCGGCATCCCGGGCGGACCCCGGGTATCGGTAATCGTGAAAGGTACCCCGGTCCAGTACCACAACAACCCCGCGACACTCCTCCTCCTCACTGATATCACCGAGCATAACCAGCTTGAACTGGAGATGCAGTACCATGAGCAGGAACTTCGGCAGTTCTCAACCGCCCTCTCGATAGCAAACAAGAAGCTTACCCTCCTCTCCGGCATCACCCGGCATGACATCAATAACCAGCTACTGGTATTGAATGGGTTTCTTAGTTTATTACACAAAAAAGTCCCCGATCCAACACTTGATGATTTTTTCACCCGGATCATGATGGCGAGTGACCGGATCTCTGCCATGATCCGGTTTACGAGGACCTATGAGTGCATTGGTGTGAATGTCCCTGTATGGCAGGTTGTCCGTGACCTGGTTGATGCGGCGGCAAAAGATGTTACACCAGGACGGATCAGCCTGAAAAACGATCTCCCGGCTGGGGAGGAAATTTTCGCAGACCCGCTGATTATCAAGGTCTTCTATAACCTGATAGACAACGCGGTGCGGTATGGAGGGAAGATCACGACCATCCGGTTCTCTACTAAGGTATCAGGGGATGACCATCTGATTATATGCGAGGACGATGGTGCAGGTATCCCTGCAGACGAGAAGGAAAAGATTTTCGAACGTGGATTCGGGAAAAACACCGGTCTTGGGTTATTCCTCTCACGGGAGATCCTTGCCATCACCGGCATCACAATTACTGAGACCGGCGAGCCGGGGAAGGGAGCACGGTTCGAGATGGTTGTGCCGAAAGGGATTTGGCGGATGGTATGAGGGTAAATCTCTTACCACAGTTGTCACATACGTCAGATCTCGGAAGCAATCGAAACACAACGCCGAAAAAAAGAATAGTCCGATCAATCCCCTACCCCACCACATCAAACGTCTTCGCAAACGACGTCCACCGAATGTCCACCCCAATATTGAACCGGCCGTTGGCCATCAGGTCCTTACCGATCGAGTTCACATAACCGAGCTCGGCAGTTGTACCAATCTCCGCCAAACTCCTCGAACCGAAACTGAAGGACCCGGTACCCAATAGCAGTAATAGCAAATGAATCCGGAAAATCCAGATCCAGCTAGTCATCCAACAACACCTGTAGGTACCCCTGGCATACCTACGTTAACCCCAAAATCAGGAGAATTCCTCTATTTTGCGCCCGAATTATCGAAACGATACCCACATGAGGGTATCCACACCCCACCCCGATCCGTAAAATCCATTCTCGTTCGTTTAAATCGCCCGCATTTGGCTCCGTTCGAGTTTGGTGCTGGATAAGGCTATATTGGGCGAATTTCCCTTAATTCAACCAATTTCCGACCTTTATTCGGTTTTACCCTTTATAAAAGTCAAATAAAAGACCTCTTTAAACGCAGGATTTCCCAATTCCCATATCCCCTGGTCACGTTAATACCCCACCATGAGATACGATCAAACCCGGGCCTGACCACCTCGGTCCTCAACCCAACTACCACCTTCTCTGACGATATCAACCAGAACTCCATCGTCCTGAAGATGACCTGACGAAGCGTCTCATTCCTTTTCATGAGTGATGCCAATGCCGACGCCAAACCCCGTATTGCCAATAGTGGAACGAATCTCCAGGCCGATATCCTCAAAGTCGGCCACCCTGGCAACGCCACGTCATCGCAAACACTTCACCAGTCATTACTTCTTGATGCGCGGCGTGAACATAACCGAGTGTTGAAGTATTCCCGATACCGTTTGAATACCGCGACTCCACAGATAATATGTCCGAAACGTGACCAGAGACAGATCTTGAAAGCATTCGATTCATGAATCCCCAGATCACTAAAAGATTACACAATCTTATTCTGGATGAACAGACTTAAACTCAATAACGGCATCTAATTCTAGCAGAACAGAATTAGGTCCACGATCCGACATGAGTATTCTGGAGAAGAAGAATAATGATTCAAAGCAGGATGGGAGTCACGGTTCGTCAGAAGGAAGGTTATCAGGCGTATATCCTGAAATCCCTCCCACCAGATCCGCCTGTGATATTCGATAACGAACTTCATCACTTATTATCAGAAGCAGACCGGGCACTTGCCCGCCTCGATGGTATGACAATATTTCTGCCGAATGCAGATCTTTTCGTGGCAATGTATGTGAAAAAAGAGGCGCTGCTTTCTGCGCAGATTGAAGGAACGCAGGCATCGCTCCAGGGTGTCCTCGAATTTGAAGCCGACATGGTTCCCGGGGATGACATCAATGAGATAAAGGAGGTCATTAATTATATTCAGGCGATGGATTATGGACTCGGAAGAACATCTAAGGAGCTGTTTTCAATTGATATAATGCAGGAGGTCCACCGTATCCTGATCGAAGGAACGCGAGGGAGTAAAAAGAAACCCGGTAAGATCCGGGCGGTTCAGAACTGGATCGGTCCTGCAGGCTCGACAATATATTCAGCAACATTTGTTCCGCCGCCGCCTGAAAAGGTGCAGGAGTTACTTTCAGGCCTCGAGCAGTTTGTCCTAGCTGATGATCGGTTACCACCTTTGATTAAAATCGCCCTCGTGCATGCACAATTCGAGACTATTCATCCGTTTATCGACGGAAATGGAAGAATGGGTCGGCTACTAATCACATTCTATCTTTGCTTTGCGGGAATCCTTGCACGGCCCCTGCTTTATCTGAGTATTTACTTAAAACAGCACAGGTCCGAATATTTCCAGCTTCTACAGGAAATCCGCTTTGAAGGTGACTGGGAATCATGGATAAAGTTTTTCCTGAAGGGGATTATAGAAGTATCAAACGGGGCAATGATGGCTGCACGGGAGATTATTACATTAAAGGGCAAGCTCATCGAGGATCTCGTGCAAAACAATGTCGGGGGGTTGAATTCGGTCCGACTCCTGGACCTTCTCTTCAGCCGACCGGTGATCACCGTGACCGACATTTCAAAAACCCTTAAAATCAGTCATCAACCGGCGTATGATCTTGTCGACCAGTTTCTGAAATTGGGGATTCTCCGCGAAATAACGGGTAAAAAACGATATAAAAGATATCTTTTCATTGATTATGTCGGGATAATTGAAAAAGGTACAGCGGTTTGATAGAGCGGTCAATTCGCGTAAATCGTGAAAGCCTTCCAGATTGTACATCATATGATACATGCAAATTATTTTTTCCGTCTCGCCAATCTGCCCTTTCAGGACCCACAAATCATGTTGTATATCACCCATGAGACACCCCCATTCGAAGCATGATAACCCTGGCACCGCCCCCTGAAAATCGGTAAACCAAAATGAAATAAATGGTTTACCTGGCAGCCAGCCCTTCCATCGCACTTACCCATCGAAATTACAACCCAAAAAAAGGGATCCCACCCTACCCCACCACATCAAACGTCTTCGCAAACGACGTCCACCGCACGTCCTCACCGATGTTGAACCGACCGCTGGCCATCAGATCCTTACCGATGGAGTTCACATACCCGAGCTCGGTAGTCGTACCAATCCCTGCCAAACTCCTCGAACCGAAGCTCAACGATCCAAAACCCGATCCGGACCCAATAGCCGTAAAGCCAAACGCATCCGACAGCTCCAGATCCGCCTGATCAACAGACCCCACTGAGCGATACGCCAGGTCGTCAGCCATAAACAAAGAGTGTACAACAACCGTCTCACAGTACGGCGTCGCAGTAAAGTTCGCCCCCTCTGCATCGAAAGACTAACCCCACACGCTACCTGTTCTCCTCGTAAAGCCCTGGTCCGGAGGACGTCATATTAATCTGGTCACCTGTTGACCATTGAGATATTTCCCAGGTTATTTATTGAATACTCCCTTCCACGAGGTCCTCTTCCTTCAGCCGCCACGCTCCCTTCGGCACCACCATCTCGAACCGTGCCCCCTTGCCCGGCTCTCCGGTCTCGGTAATCGTTATACCGGTAATATCGAGGATCTCCCGCACAAAGATGAGACTGGCTCTCGAGGTGCGGGTACCGTCGCTGCGTAAAAAGATCTGCTCCTTCTTCTCCTGCGGAATTCCTATGCCATCGTCTTCAAAGAGGATCGTGATCCCACCAGGGGTCGTCGTGTGCCAGACATGGATCCGGGTAACATGACCCCCATGTTTCACCGAGTTCTCGAAGAGACCCAGGCATACCTTTTCCAGCAGGGGATCGGCAAAGACCTCGAGGTCTCCTGTTTCAATGCGATGCTTAATTTCGCTGGAGGATATATGGGAGAGCCCGAGCAACAATGCTTTCTCCATATTCTGCCATCTGGGTGGCTTTGCACCCATATCCTGGTAATCCTTCGAATATTCAATAATCTCATGGATTGACCCGGCCGCGTGGTTACATTTTTGTAAGGTCTCAATGATGTGGTCCTGTCCGGTTGCCTGCGTTCTTGCCACCTCAAGGTAGCTGTTCAGGACACAGATCTGGTTGGATAAGTCTTTTCGTGTCAGCTGGGAGAGGACATTGAGTTTCTGGTTCACCCGGAGCAGCGCTACATCAGCCCGCTTCCGCTCGGTGATGTCCGTAAACATCGCAAAAGATCCATGAAATGAACCGTCCTTGCCGATCAAAGGGGTAGTAGAGACAAGGAACGTGGATATCGCGCCGTCTTTCCTCATGATCCTCCGTTCATGATTATCAGAGAACCCGCGCTTGCGCTCCTTTACTTTTGCCTCATGGT
>Ga0194039_1000790_pt1 | contig 18042 bp, 17 predicted proteins | sample JunL228m_MetaG_FD_148679 | JGI IMG/M metagenome (GOLD analysis project Ga0194039, IMG submission 148679) | Anoxic zone freshwater microbial communities from boreal shield lake in IISD Experimental Lakes Area, Ontario, Canada - Jun2016-L227-8m | ecosystem: Environmental > Aquatic > Freshwater >... | reverse complement strand
GCTCCGCTCCCCGCCCTACCAAGCCTAAAGGGCGGGGCCACACCGCCGGTGCCTCCTGTCCGCTCCCTTTCGGCTTCGCGAAAGAATTTCGCTGCGGCGAAATCATGGAGCGGAGGGCAGGAGGACCATTGGTAACCTGATATATGTAAACGGGCGGCATGTTTGTCTCCTCGTTTCCTCACTACACATCGTTCCGTTCCGGGCCTCCTCGCCTGCACATCACGCCCTGCCTTTTCATATTGTACCGGGGTGATACCGACGGCCATAACTTCGTCGTAAACTCCTTGTTATCGCCTGTCCTCTCGCGGGTGACATGTCTGATGACAAGTCACCTTCGCGATAAACAATATCGCCCGCTTTCCGCTACCGCTTGCGGGCTACTTGTGGTGGCCGAGGCCCGGCTGATGCCGTGCCACCTGCGACGGCCTGACGGAACATGATTGGGTTAGGGCGGGAGCACCAGACCCAGCGACGAGGCACCCGGTTACCGAGCGAAGCGAGGTCGAGGTGCCGAGGAGCGATATCGTGCCGACGGGAAAAGTACCCGCAGGGGCAGCCCTCGGAGACGGCCGGAGGCCGGCAGTGGGCTGTCCCGCAGGGAAAAATTTGTCCTGGGAGATAATCTGATAAGAAAATAAATGCAATGGATTAACCGACCGGGCCGGCCGGCTGAATATTGCAACGTGTTCAAAGCCGGAGATCTCCCGGTCACTTACTTGAACTGTCGCGGACGAACTGGTCAAACTGTTCTTGACTGATCCTCCACTCGGCCCCAACCCGGACCGCTCCGAGTTTTTGTTTTGCAATCAATGACCGCACGGTCTGGACATGGACACGGAGCATCGCGGCCACTTCGGCGACCGTATAAAATTGAGGACTAGGGGGTGCCTTGACCATGGATAGTACTTAGTCCTCCCCGGGGAGCATAATGGTAATCACCGGCTCGCTGTCGTCACCCGGTCCGCATACCGCTTTCAGTTCGACGATTTCTCCACCCCTGATTTGCACAATTCCGCTTGACCTGGCTTTCTCCCTGAGGAGTTCAAAGGCTACCCGGAATATGATAACGCTGCTCCCCCTGGATTTCATGGCAGCTAATCGAAGCATCCAGAGCAGATCCCATAGCCGGCCGATCTCGTCTTGGTCCGGCATCTTTTCGAGATAGTGGGGGCTGACATATCCGCCCCATACTGCCCGGGTCATTGCGACCGGGATGGAGATCCCGGCCTGCCGGGTGAGGACCTCGGGAGCTGCAATCAGTTCGCCATCCCGCAGGCCATCGGCCCGGGTGTACCGGCTGATGATGTCCTCTTCGGTCCAGAAGGTTTGAGGGGTTGAAGTGGCCATCCCTCACACCTCCGCATGAAAACCACATTCGCAGCAGTCATACCCGGCGAAGTAATTCACGGACCCGGCCCGCTCTGGTTCTCCCTGGTCTTCTGTACCGGTTATATGGTCCTCGGTGGGGACAACTGCACCGCAACTTTCGCAGACCTCCGCACCTGCAGGAAGATCGCACCCATCGATCGCATACCTGGCGTCGCTGTTGTATCGCTGGCAATGGTGATAGGGGAGTTTCCCATTTTCTCGTATGCAGGTGTATTGGGAACAATCGGAACACCGGGAAGAAAGGATTGGGTGCATTGGCCGGTGTGGCTGCCATACCGAATTTGAACCCATTCAAGCCACCTCCGTGATTAGTGCTCCAAAGTCCAGCAGCCCCGATTGAGTGAGGACGAGGACCATATTTCCCTCAAAGACAATCCGGTCGTTGCCTTCGCGCCACCCTTCGACAATTTTAACCGCGTGATCCCGTGCCCCTTCTCTGGTCGGGAAGGTGTGGGGGTCCATGCCCTCACCTTTCACCAGGTCAATCTCATAGACAACGAATGACATCAGGCCACCCCTGCCAGCTCGCGGGCCATCTGGCATTTGTCCATTGCAGCACATGATCCCGACAAGGAGCAGGACCGGTACCGGGGACAACCAATACAAGGTCCCTGGAACTCGAATTGGTTTTCAATTTCGCGTGCCTGGTATTCAAGATCCTGTGCGTCGAACTCGATCGCGGTTGCCTGCTTCTGTAACCGGGCAGATTCGCCCCGGAGGCTTGCGATGAGTGCTGCCTCTTCTGCTGGTATCATGCCGGCACCTCCTGAGGTGCCGTTGATCCCGTTGCAATTGTTGCCGGGATCCATTCGATCGTGGAGATGTTCGCGAATTTGCGGGACCCCGCGACCGTTGCTCTCATATGCGAGAGTGGGGAAATGTATCGCCGGTCTTTAATCTGATACATGACGGCCCGGCCGGACCCGTTGATCCATGCCTGACCCGCTTCGACAGGTTCGCCAGTGTTGTTCCAGACCGGGGCCATGTCCCACACGGTTACACGCGACCGGTCCTCTACCAGGCGTGATACATCAGAGCGGGCAATTGCTGCCTGGATGATTTTCACATCGATTCTCAACATGCCGCCGGACAATTTCACGGTTCCGACGTGCTCAATATTGGGAAAAAATCTTTGCAACGTGTTCTTTCACCACATACTATGTCTACTTGTGAGGTTATATATCGTCTCCATGCGTGGTGTGAAAGTGAATGTCGTCTTATATCGTTGCATAACAAAGATAAAAATAGAAATTTTGCCCTGCGGGAAGGCCCACTGCCGGCCTTCGGCCGTCTCCGAGGGCCGTCCCTCCGGGTTCTTGATCTGTCGGTACGCTATCGGTCCTCGGCACCGCGACGGCCTGCCGGCCGTTAACGGGTGCCGTCGTCCCTGGTTGTTCTTGTTGTCCCGGGCCGGATGGAATTCTGCAGGATCCAAAAACGATATCGCTCCTCGGCACCTCGACCTCGCTTCGCTCGGTAACCGGGTGCCTCGTCGCTGGGTCTGGTGCTCCCCACCTAATCCAATCATGTTCCGTCAGGCCGTCGCAGGTGGCACGGCATCAGCCGGGCCTCGGCCACCACAAGTAGCCCGCAAGCGGTAGCGGAAAGCGGGCGATATTGCCTACCGCGAAGGTGTCTTGTCATCAGACATGGCACCCGCGAGAGAGCAGGCGATAACGAGGTGCATAGCAACGAAGTTATGGCCGTCATTACCACCCCGGTCCAGTCTGAAAAACAAGGGCATGATGTGAGTGGAGGAGGTACGACGGAGCGAACATTCTGCCCGATTAAACGTATCCGGTTAAACCGCAGGACAAGGAAGCACCTCGGAGACGAGACCCGAAGGTCTCGGCAGTGGTGCGACCGATTCCAAGAGTCGTTATCCCTTTCTGCGATAGTAATTCCTGGACAACATCGGGGCGGAGGCCCGTGCGGCCGGGGGGTCCGCGACCCCTCCGTGAAGCACACCACCCGTAAATAAAAATGCCATGGCCTCCACATCAACGCTATTCGACCCAGAAAAGCAGCATCACCACGATATCACAATAGATCGAAATCGAATCATTCCACAAACAAAAAAAAGAACAAAAAATAAGAGAAAATCGGAAACTTTCTACTCTGTGTGATTCTGCTTGTCCGGTATAATTTCATGCTCAATGAAATACCGGGAACCTTGCAGGGTCCGGGACCCCGGGGGTAATGGGATCTTTTCACTCAATTCATCCCGGTTATACAATGAACAAGTCACAGGTTCATGGTTGCGTGGCATTGTCATTATTCACCTGGTGTATTGTGCGAAAGTGATAGTTTCATCACATAGTTTCTGACAACCTGTCTCGAAACGCCCAACTCTTTTGCAGCTTCGGCATACCCTGCGTCAGGATGTTCCTGGTAATAGTTGACAATTTTGTTTCGCACGTTTAGACGGTTATCCGGTTTAGTTTCGGATATTCCGGATTCGTTTCCATTCCTGACAACGGGTTTGACAACAGGTTCGTCAGCCTCCAACATTTCCGAAACGTTGTCACGGTGCCGAAAGTGTGTGCGAAGTACCCCCATTTCAATTTCAAACGACAGGAAACACACGACCGGTGCGAGTGCATGGGCCGCCCAGCTTAACACACTCGGATCTGCCCGGGTAATGTTGAACCCGGTTGATACCAGGGTAACGCCAATTACCACGACCCACGCGATCGTTGTCGGTTCGTTGTTCAGTTCCCTGCGTATCACGTCAAGACTTGCAATTGTCATAAACGCGTCAAGGAGCAGGGGCCATAGCCATACCCACGGATAAGTAATCCCACCGGCGGTCGCAACGTCAACCAGGGACACATAAGAAATTGTGAAAGAAGAAAGCCAGATCACCACCAAAAAGCCCGAAGTGGCATAAAGGATAGTCCGTGACGCCTTCATGGTTCACCGTCGGGTTCTTTCAGGACTGCAAATGACGAGTGGGTTAACAGGTTACTCTTCAATTTTGATGGACAGAAAACAACGTTGCATTGAATCCTCCGGTCATGGTCCCGTGAACACGGTATTGACTGTTTTTCGACTACCAACCCCGGGACCTTGTTGACCAGGCCTGCCTTGCCGTCCGTTCCATACAACAGGCGCCGGATCCTCATCCGTGTACTAGTTCCCCAACCTTCGAGTATCTCGCGTTCGGTCATCCCCTCCACTTTGCAGTGGTCCGCCATCCAGTCTAATAATGCACGTTCATCTTTGCTTAACCGGAATTGCCGGGTATTTTCACTTGCCGTGAAGATCTCGGATGCCGTCCTGAAGTCTTCAGTGGTCGCGGTAAGTTCGATAATGTCGTCTGTTTTTACCTGTTCACGCCGGGTGAAATGGATCACCGCCGACGCCTGGATGAAATCAAACAACATGATCATATCGCGCCGGGCGTCCATGTCGGAAAAGATAATGCTGTCGCTGAACGGGATTTTTACCCGGAATACCTGGGACTTCATAATCCGCAATATTTCGCGGCATACCCGTACTTCATGGGTAACCGGGTACTCTTCCCGGCCGGTCTTCATCCGGTCTTTTAAAAACTGGGCGAACGTTACGCCGGCCTCTTTGTTCGGTGCAAGTGATAACCGGTACTGCCGGTCTAATATTTCGTCGTCGCCGGTATCGTAGACACCGGTAAAGATGAACGTGACCCGCTCGGGTATTTTCACCCGTTTCGATTCGATTTTACCTGAATCTGTCTTTTCAACGGTCAGGTGTTCGGTCCCGGTCTGAAATTTTGACATAGCCCGCTTGATCGTGCTTGAAAGATCGGGCGGTAATGTTGAAGTTTCGTCAGAGAACACCACGCACCCAGGGCGGATCCGGCTGTCGTAAAACAGGGCTTTGTTAGAAAAACTCGTATCAAAAACAAATTCCGGTGGGTACAGGTGGATCGCCGCCCGGGCCCCAGAAGTCTTACCTGCACCCTTCCTCCCGTCCAATCCGGGTTGAATGCCTGTTGTAGTGGTAGCGCATTGAACCGCCCAGGAACACAGGAATACTTTTCCTATCTCCTCGTCGCCGGAATGCAGCGTTGAAAATGTTTCAGAGAAGTATTTGATGGGGTCTCCTTCCGTCAGGACCGTTAACGCCTCGGCATGAACTTCTTCATCCGTGGTTACCTTTGGCGGTTCTTCCACGGGTACCAGATCGGATATGGCCCGTTCGAAGAGTGATTTTAACTCAGTAGTTTCGATGGGTGGATCGCACCGCTTCAGGTTGAACGCTACAACTTTATCGAGTGCCAACGCCGGTTTGTCGCGACCTTTGGCCGTTCGGAATGCATACCTGATGTATGTTATCAGGTTGTCGTTGCGGGTTCCACCGGTGAACTTTTCTTTTGACTTCTCTAATTGCAATCCTTCGATCTGGTCAACGGTGACTGAAGAAGCAGGTTCCTTCCCGTTACCGGTGGGACGACCAATTTCCTTACAGGTTGGTAATTGTCCCACGCGTTCCGTTTTAGGCTCGCGGGTAACAGAATATCCCCGCTTAATTAATTCCTGGTTTAGTGCTTCCATCTTATTGCGGTCTTTCAGTACACCGGGCCGGGCCTCGTCACAGCTGATGATCCCGCTTTCCACGGCGATCCATAGTAACGGGTCCCCGCCGGAATTGCACCGCCAGCAATGCCAGGTGTTTTTCTGGCTGTTGACGGAAAAGTTGGTCCCGCTTGTGGACCCGTGGACCGGGTTCCCACCGATGGTCTCATTCCCTGAACGTCTCGCATTGTCGGGCCTGCATGTATCCGCAATATCAAGGTTCAGGCTCTCCGTAAGTGTCTGGTAATGAGTAACACGCCTGGGTGATTTGGGTACTGGTTCCTTGCTCGACGTGTTGACCCGCGAAATGAGGGTATCAAACAGTTGGTCCCAGGTAATTTTCTTGATCGGTAGATCAACGGCGACCGTGTAAAGGTCCCCCGATGGATGCACCGACCCCGGGCCGACAACATACCCTGCCCCCTTGTCGGGGTGCTGGGCGTATACTTCACCCAGGTGTTGATCGTCGGGGCCGAACATCACCGTTTTTCCTTCGATTCCCGGACATTCCAGATAAATATGATATTTCCGTCTCTCGGGCGTACTGCTCCCGCTTTCTACGGTGAATGTTTCGCCGTCGATACCGGTAAGGGCGCCACTATCATGCAGGGCCTGGTATTCGTCAACGTCGATGATCACCACCGGTGAACCGGATGCCGGAAATACACCATAATTCCAGTGTTCGTTGAGAAAAAAATCAAATACCGGGTTATCCCATGGATAATTTTTATCCCGGTTCCACCCCTGCTCATTTTCGGGACCGCCCTTCGATTTCCTCGGCATTCTGATAAACCGGAGGTCTTCACGCCTGAGCTGTTCGGGTATCCTGTCAGACAGAACCGGGTTGTTTGCCGGGGCAACGCTCAATCGTGACCACACCCGCCCGTCCCACGTTTCAATGGCGTACAGGTGCATTGCGGGGTTCCGGTCTGGTTTTCCGGATCCCTTTCAGCCCGGTTCTTACCAGCTATCTCATACCCACAATCGCCACAAATGATGTTTGCCAATTCCCGGGCCTTTGCTGTCATGCCGGTACCGCCAGTCTCGCGGTTTCTTCTTCGACCAGGGTAATCATGTTACCCCGTTCACTGGTCCACCATTCCGGGGCATCACGATACCGGCCATCCGTTGCCTGAAGAGTTTCCTTCACCCATAACAAGCGGTCCGGTTTTGTTACTATTGCCAGGTCGTCGGGTTTCAGTGATATGTAGAGCTCGTCGCTTTTCGCGTCCGGTGGAGCATAGATGTTTAACTTCCCGGAGACGGCGATAAACTGGGGCGCTTCAATCAACGACAGGGCTGCATACGCCTTCTGCTGATATTGAGGGTGCACCTTCATCCTGATCATGCCGGTCGGGTCGGACAAAAATCCTGCAATGCTGCCGTGTACATCCTTCTTTGTGCCGGTCAGGACGCCGATCCAGAAGAACCGGTACGCCCGTTCACCGTTCGGAAGAATTGCATAGGTGGGGGCAGTTTTTTCCCCGTTTTCTTTTCCCGTCTCGCGGACCTGTTGCATTTCGATAATGGAGATCCGTCGTCCGGGCTGGGGAATGTATGGGTCCGACATTATGCCGCCTCCGGGAATGTGATAAACGCCGCGTCCTGTGCGAACGCCTGCTCATTCATCGGTGTCGAGTGCACCATCAGGGCGCGCCCAAAGATCAGATCGTGCAGGCGCTTTTCAACGGCGAACAACCCGCCGACGGGCTGTGTCCGTACGACCTCCTCCGCGTCCGAAACCGAGAAGCCCGTTAAATCTTCTATCACGGATGCGTTGAGATAGACAATCCGGGCGGTTTCTCCGTCAAGTATCACCCGGGCTCGCAGGTCCGGGATAGATTGCTGCTGAACACCGTGATCGGTGCAGAAGTACCCGCCGGCGCATACGGTAAGTGGTTTCCTGCATTTTTCAACCGGGCACCGGTTCACCATCCCGGCACTCAGTACTTTGGTAATGAAGCCTGTCAGAGTGTCACGGTCGGTGCGCTTGACCTGGATGTCTTCTTTCCATGGCTTAACTTCTGCCTGTGTTGTGATCAGCTGCACCCTGTCGTTGTAGAAATCAACGTTGGCCCACTGGATCTCGTAACATTTCCCTTCAACGAAGGGTTCCGGGTTCGCTGCATTCTTCCAGGTCGTGATCTTGCAGGTCCCCGTCGCGTCACCAATGATCCCCACCTGGGCCATTCGCGGATGGTTAGGTGGAAACAGTTTTACCATCTTCGCGATGACCGCGACGGGCTCCATCTTCGCACAGTTACCTATCTTTTCGATTGGGCTGATAGCGAGATCGTCCGCATCGTCCGGGACACTTGGCAGGGAAGAAGTAATTCCCTTCCGGGTCTTGATAGCAGATTCAACGGATCGTAACGCGCTGTCTTCCAGTACGTCAAATTCAATCGTTAATCTGTTCCATAAGGTTTCGAAATAGTCCAAATCCTCAACAGTAAATTCGGTGCCCTTGTTTCGGTAGGTATCCAGAAGGGCAGTTACCTTGTCATTCATGTTCAAACAACTCGTAGTTTATTCTCTTTGATCAGTACACGCTCGGCAAAGTTCCGGTGAATTCTTGGCAAACGGTTTAATTCGTCCCTTGAAATTGTCTGAACATTTTGAGAAAACATCAAGTCGTTTGAATAAGAAACCATGTTTGCCGATGTCATGTCGTGCATGGGCCCGGTGTCGTCGCAAGCGTTCCGGGCCTGTTTTGCTTTTCTCACGAAATCATCCCGCCGGGAGGTCCGCGTTCGTTCAACAGTCTTTGCAACAGGTGATCATATGTTTCACCTTTCATCCCGAGGGTTTTCAGTCGTGAAACCGTTTCGGGATACACCTGTATGGTCGTCTTTCGATCCATGAAGATCTATTATCTATCATTATATTTAACCATTGCACATCATGGGGTATACCATCATATTACAGTAAATATCATAAGCGTTCACGATCATTATGACATAACCAGCATGGCAGACAATGAACCGAAAGATGATGACCTGACCCTACACGCTAGATCGTTAATGTTAGGGCGAGGGGGCCAGTTAGAAAAAAGCAGAGAGGACCGTTATTCCCAGGGTGTCACCCAGAGAGAAATTGTCAGATATATTTTAGAGTTTGACAAGGGTGTCGATGAACCAAGGATCAGGGATCATCTGAAAGAGACCCTGCTCATACGGGCAATGCGAAATATAAAAACACATCTTGAAAGATTGGAGAAAGAGGGCATAATTCAAAAAGTACAAACAAAAGGTGGGCCTAATGTCTGGACCCTCGCCTATGATACCACTCAAATAACTAAGTATCACCCGGCGTGGATTGGGTACGATGCAGTCAGCGGCTTTTTAGTCCACGAGTTTTTCAACCGATGGGACAATGCCGGGTATTTGGGCTACCGTCCGTTAATTGAGATTTTTAATGCGAAAGGTACGCAAAAATTCATCGAAAAGAAAGACTGGACAAAACTAGTGACTCAATATCTTACTCTCCACCGAGGGACAAACGATCCTGACGGAAGAATGCAAGGATTCATCGATCTTTTCAAACAGGGAATCACTATTTCCCCTACTCTGTTTAGGGAAATGTTTACCCCAAAATTTGAAACTCACCTGGTAGCGTCGTTATTATTCGAACCGCTTGAAAAAAATAGGCCCTTATCAAAAGACGATTCATGGGATTTGGAACGGGATTCTTTTCTTATGTTGCTTTTGGCGCCGTTATTGATCGATGCAGTAAAACATCCTACCCAAAAACCAAAAATTTCTGAATTTATATGGGGTGCGTTGGATTCGTACCGCGTGGCGGGAGATGAGAAGAATATTCTCCATGATAAGTACAGGCAATCGGCTGCTGCGTTTGTTACCTTCGAGGAAATAATTAATGAACGTGAATTATTTTTAGGCTGAACACATATTGAATCCTCCTGAACAACTGAACTGTTCAGGGAAAATATCTGTTTTAATCGTTTTGTATCCAATTCAGAGGGTTTAATACCGCTCAAAAATTCACAAAAAAGACGTTGAACACGTGAACACCAAAAAACCCAAGAGAAAGAAAAAAATTATGTCAATTTCGGATCTGCCAGGGCTGGGAATCTGGGATCACTTTCAATCATGTTGGTCAGGTACTTCATCCGTTCCACGTCGCGGAGGATAATCCCGATCTGGTTTTTGAGTTGAAGGTTTTCATTGGACAGGTGCACAATCAGATCACTATGTGCCGCCATTTTGTTCTCGAAGCTGTTTGATATTTCCTGCAGTTCCCGTGGTGCCTGGATGGTAACCCTAAATTCATTTTTCAGGTATGCCTCTTTCATTTGCGCTTTGCTGATGCGCCGGTATGCGTCGGTGAGATACCCCGCATGTCCCATTAACGCCTCGACAATATCGACCGGGCACGACATGCCTAATTGCGACCTGAAGAATTTTCTTAACATATGCACGTGAATTTGTTTTCTCCCTGTTGAAGAGTCCAGGGAGAAAAGGTCTGAGTTTTTTAACGCCGTCTCCCACATCTGGCTAACGACATGCGTCGAGAACGGGAACAAATGATTATCATCAATATTTTTGGCCTTGCCTTTTCCCGCGCGAACAAGACCCCTGTTCCTGTTCTCAGCTGACACCAGATATTTTTCACGGACCTTTAACCATTCGTTTACGGCCAAGGCCGCCTCTTTGCTGATGAATGTAAAACGTTGCATCTTCGTTTTGGTGTATTCCCCACGAATCGTTATCTCGGCGGGATCCGATTTAAGGTCAATATCGGATACCTGTAATTGAAGGATTTCACCTATTCGCGCCCCGCTACTCGCTAGGACGAGACACAATGCCCGGCCGCGTGCGTCCATGTGTGCGATCAACGACTTGACAGTTTCGTGCTCGATCTCGCGTTCAACAGTTCGGGCATTACCCAGGGGAAGTTTTGCCTTTACCATGTCGCGCTGTTTTTGTGAAAGGTCAATATCATGAAATTTAAAAAACTCGTTAATTGCGTTATATCGAAGTTTCACGGTTAATGGTGGTTCATCCTTCAGACTTATGATATATCGCTTGAAATCATTGGTATAATCCCGGTCTTCTGCCAGGTATCGCGTTGCAAGTTCTGAATACAGGGCATGATCTTCTTCAGTTGCATATCTCGTTTTGCGGTGTTTCTTTTCGTAAATGAAATCAAGGAACGAATATACACTTGACCGGTAAGCGTGTAACGTGCTTGTGGCCCGGCACTCACTGACAAAATCACCGATGGGATCCTTTTGCCGTTCCTGTCTGGTTTCCCCTGGCATGATCACTGATTTTGTTAGGTAACGGGATAAACATAACTATTCATTCTACTGTTGATAGACAAATAAGCAATCTTAATATTATTGTACCTGGTAATTGCAAAAACATCGTAACCGGCAGATGAATTTTCCCCATTTTTAATACTCCCTGACTCATAACAGCCGGAATATTGGCATCTAAAAATTCAGGGGACAATTATTTGGTGAAATCATATTTATCCCTTTTAACGGGTAGTATCCGGGACCCCCGGCGTACCAGGACCAAATATATCAGCATAATGGTGCAGGCAATATTTTTTACCATTTTAAAAGAAATAATTTCTGAATCTCATTATGCAAATTCTGAGAGGTGACGATAGTTGTACCAATTGAATTTACTAGTGTTTATTTCGGTGGTATGCCTGGTTGCACTTGCCATTGCAGGGCTTTTTGCCCGGCAGGTGCTCAGGGCAGAGACCGGAAGCGTGAAAATGGCCGAAGTAGCGGCTGCCATCCGTGAGGGGGCCGAAGCCTTCCTGAAGCGGCAGTATTCGACCATTGCAGTCCTTGCGATCGTTGTGGCGATTTTACTCTTTGCTGCATACATGATCTCAGGGAGCAGCACAACTGCCTGGCAAACTGCCGTGGCGTTCCTGCTTGGAGCATTTCTCTCCTCTATTTCCGGGATTATCGGCATGTGGATATCTGTCCGGGCAAACCTTCGTTCAGCGGCAGCAGCAACAAAGAATGCGGGAAAAGCGGTTGTCCTTGCGCTCAGGGGTGGAGCCGTTTCAGGTCTCACTATTGTATCCCTCTCGCTTCTTGGTGTCTCGTTAATCTTCTACGCCTTTGGTGCTGACCCCTTAACGACCCCGTTCCTCATCGTCGGGTTTGCCTTCGGTGCGTCATTCATTGCACTCTTCGCCCAGCTTGGTGGTGGGATATATACAAAAGCCGCCGATGTGGGTGCTGACCTTGTTGGAAAGATAGAGGCTGGGATCCCGGAAGATGACCCGAGAAATCCGGCCGTAATTGCCGACCTTGTGGGAGACAACGTCGGTGACTGCGCCGGTCGTGGAGCAGACCTGTTTGAATCGACGGCAGCAGAGAACATCGGGGCCATGATCCTCGGTGTGGCACTCTTCTCGGTATTCGGAATGAACGGAATTCTGTTCCCGCTGGTGATGGGGGCCTTTGGCCTGATTGCCACGATTGTGGGAATATTCTTTGTCACCGAGAAGCTCGCTGACCAGGAAGACCCGATGAAAGCATTATACCGCGGGTTTTTTGTCACGGCCATTCTGTCTGCGGTTTTCCTTTACATCGCAACGACATGGCTGCTCAACAATAACATCTGGTTCTTCTATGCGGGACTTGTCGGTATAGCGCTCTCTATCGTGTTCGTATACCTGACCCTGTACTACACCGACCACAAGTACCGCCCGGTCAAGTCAATTGCCGAGGCCTCAAAGACCGGCCCTGGGACGAATATCATTTCAGGGTTTGCCGTTGGTCTCGAAACAACCGCTGTATCAGCAGTTGCAATCGGTGTAGCCCTGATTGTGTCATTCAAACTTGGTGAATTGTCCGGGGTTACCAACGGCGGTCTCTATGGAACCGCGGTTGCAACAGTCGGTATGCTTTCCACCTGTGCCTATATCCTCGCGATGGACACATTCGGACCTATTGTTGACAATGCCGGTGGTATTGTTGAGATGAGCGGTGAATCCGAAGAGACACAGAAGAGGATTTCACGCCTCGATGCGGCAGGAAATACCACGAAAGCGCTTACCAAGGGGTATGCCGTGGGTTCTGCAGCGCTTGCAGCGTTCCTGCTCTTCAGTGCCTACATGGGCGAGGTTTCGAATCTTACTCACAAGCCCTTTGTCAGCGTAAACCTGGCCCTTGTCCCCGTTTTTGTCGGTGCACTCCTTGGTGCAATGCTCGTGTTCCTCTTTGCGTCCCTTGCAATAAGGGCCGTTGGGGAAACAGCACAGTATATTATCCAGGACGTCCGGCGCCAGTTCAAGGACAAGGGTATCCTTGAAGGGACTGTCAAACCTGACTACGCAAGCTGCGTTGACATTACCACAAAAGGTGCACTCAAGAACATGATCCTCCCGGGGTTCATCGCGATTGCAGTCCCGGTGTTTGTCGGTTTTGCATTAAAATATGAGGCAATGGCCGGCTTTCTGATGGTCGCTACCATTACCGGTGTCCTTATGGCACTTGTGCTGAATAACAGCGGCGGGGCATGGGACAATGCCAAGAAATACATCGAGAGTGGTGCGCTCGGTGGAAAGGGAAGCGAGGCCCACAAGGCTGCGGTTGTCGGTGATACCGTCGGTGACCCGTTCAAGGACACTGCAGGGCCATCCCTCCACGTGCTCATCAAGCTACTGGCGACCCTTACCCTGGTGCTTGCACCCCTGTTCATCTGATGAACGGGCGTTATTTTTTTTTAAAAACCGGCGAATATCGCCTTTTTTCCAAAAATTCTGACAAGATTTTTTTCGTGATTTTCACGAGAGGGGATTTCGTAAGTTATTGAAAAAAAGCATTCAGTCATGATACTGGCACATATCCGGTATCCCTTTCAAATGGATGAAAAATTATCCCAGGATAACCATTTCCTCGCCACTAAAGTCATGAATTGTGGGTACCAATGTCTGCAGGTCAAGGACAACTGCACGTGCAGGGGTGGGATTGATGTTCATCTGCTTCTGGAATGCCGTCTGGGACTGCCATGTCCCTGCGTTGATTGCGAGCGTTCCGTGGTACTGGACGATCCCCATCACGTGAACATGGCCGGTCATGAGTACTTCGGGGATGGGGTCGATCATCAGGTGGTCCTGCCGGTCTGCAGCGATCGGTGTTTTTCTCCCGTACGTAGGTGCGAGGTGGCGGCGTTTGAGCATCCATTCCATCATAGGGGACGGGTTCTCGTAGGAAGCACCCGGTGTAAGGCCGATCTGGTCATCGATTGACCTGCCGTGGTACATCAGCACCCTGACCCCCTGGAGGCTTACGAGCGCGGGGTTTTCGACAAAGACACAATTATCAGGGAATTTTCCCGTAAATTTTCTAGGAATTGCCGGTTGGGGTTCGGCCCCCCTGACCACGTCGTGGTTGCCGGGAGCGAGGATAATTTTTAACCGTGACGGGAGTGACTGGAGCAGTTCCCCGAGGAAGTCATACTGCTCGTAGATATTCTTAATCGTGAGTTCTGCCTCCTGACCCGGGTAAATACCGATCCCGTCCACAAGGTCTCCGGCGCACAGGAGGTAGGAGACATCAGCCCCGCCGATCCATTCTGAAAACCTGTCCCATGCATCATCGAGGAATGTATCACTGCCCACGTGGATATCAGAAATCAATACCGCTTTACCAGGAGTCTCGCTTGTATAGGGTGCATGGCTGTGGGGGATATCCGGTCTCATGAGCTGGTCGGCAAACAGCAGTTTTCCATCAGATGAGAGCGAACCCTTCACCCCGATCACCTCATCCGGGAGCAGCGTTTCAGCATCAGAAAACCCGGGCCTATCTTTGTTGAAGAGCACTGCCACGGTACCGGTGGCATCTTCCACGTCAACGCGCCGGTGACCCTTCGTTGTGCTTTTTACCTCAGAAACAAGCCCGATAATCGTGCATTTCTCCTCCCGGTACCGTGGCTTCTTCAATGCCTCGATAGGCATGGCACTGCACCTGCTCCGGATAAGTCCCCCAAGACAATCATAACGGTGACGGAAATAATGGAGATAATCTGCTACCCCGAGTACGCCACCGGACGACCCTTCGCTGCCGTTGATAATCTCGACTTCGGGGTCGGTCAGGAACCGTGTCCCGTCTTTTGAAAGCCCCATTCCCGGGACATGCTGTGCCAGCACGACGATAGTGTCATCCGGGACGGAGGAAACCACTCGTTCCAGCAGATCGGTGTCCCCTTTTTCGGCAAGATATCTCACCACTTCAGGGTGTACCTGTAATTTTGTATCGAGAAACCGCTGGACGATGGTCTCGGTGTTAAGCATCTGATCTAATACTATCCCCTGCCGCTGATATAGGATTTTAGATCGGGGTCAGAAAAGGAAATCGTTAAGGGTCTGGTATGGACTTGTCAGGTCATGGGACTGCCACGGAGAGATCCCCCCCGCTATTCAAATCGATGCCCGGACGCGATTAATTATATGACAATAGTACAAAGATAGAAGGACGAATGAAAGAGACCGGTGAGGATCAGGAAAAAGCCTCAATTTTTGAAAAATTCAAAAATAGTGACAATAAAGTCGTGTCAATACTACGTGAGTTCCTGTGGGTAATAATTGTAGTCGGCGCAATAGCTGCGCTCTTATTTGCAGTCAGCGGGACCTGGCCAGCGGTGGTTACGATAGAGTCCGAGAGCATGGTACCGCATATGAATGTCGGGGACCTCGTGTTCGTGGTCCAGGAAGACAGGTTTGGTCAGCTGCAGTCGTGGACCGAAGGAAAAGATACGGGATATACCAAATTCGGGGACAATGGGGATGTGATTATCTACAACCCGAACGGTGGAACCTCGTCCCCGATACCGTTCATCGGGGGTGCGCATCCGATTATTCACCGCGCGATGGTGTATGAGGAACCGGGCAGCACACTGGTCGCCTATGTCAATCCCAGTGGCGGGAAACACACGCCAACAACGTACATCCCGATAACGAAGGACAATTTCACCGCACAGGGTTCTATCATCCCCTCCCCTGACTCGGACATCGGGTTTATTGTCCCTCTGAACAGCACGGATATCCATGGCGGCTATATCACGAAAGGGGATAATAACTGGAGAAGTGACCAGGGTTCAGGGCTTTCGCATTACACCAGTCTTGGGGCAATCGAGCCGGTAAAACCGGAATGGATCGTTGGTAAAGCACTCTTTACCGTTCCTCTTGTCGGGTACCTGCCGCTAAATATTATCCCGGTTGCAATCATCATCATCCTGTTAATCGTCCTCCACGAGTGGTACCTGCGGAGATCGGAAAACTCAAAAAACCAGGGCAAAAAGGGTAAAAAACCCAGTAAAAAGAAATGATTATCTGGGGGTGAAAATGGACCTGGGCCGGTTGCTGGACAATATCAGGGGGGGGTACCGCATGACAGAGCAGGAAGCGGCCTCTCTTCTAAATACCCGCGGCCGTGAGGTATTTTCCATCCTTGCTGCCGCAGACGACATGCGGGAGAAAAAGGCCGGCAATATCATCACGTACGTGCGTAACCAGAATATCCATGTCACGAATATCTGTAAAAATCTCTGCGGTTTTTGTGGGTTCGGGAAAAGCGCGGATGATGAGGGGGCATACTGCAATGACCGGGAGGAGATCGAAAAGAAGGTGGCGCTTGCAGTGGAGCGGAAGGTCACTGAAATTTGTCTTCTTTCCGGGGTCCACCCGGATTTCACCATAGAGTCGTACGAGGAGGTCCTCGACTGGGTCACCCGGGCTGCCCCGGGAGTCCACATACACGCGTTCAGCCCGGACGAGGTAGCCCATGCGTCAGAGAGGAGTGGACTCAGTACTATCGAGGTACTTGAGCGGTTACAAAAAGCGGGATTAGGTTCACTCCAGGGGACCGCCGCAGAAATCCTTGTCGATGATGTGCGGTCGGTGATCTGTCCGAATAAACTCAATACCCATGATTGGAAAAAGATTATCCGGGAAGCTCACAGGATGAAGATCCCAACGACAGCAACCATCATGTACGGTTCCTATGAAAACGCCCCGGAACGTGCGAAACACCTATCCATTCTCCGCGAAATTCAGGATGAGACGCGGGGATTCACGGAACTGGTCCCGTTAACGTATATTCATACCGGCACCCCCCTCTACCAGCAGGGTATTGCCCGTGCTGGTGCGACCGGCATCGAAGATATCCTCCTGGTTGCAGTCTCGCGCCTGTTTCTTGATAATTTTAAAAATATCCAGGTCTCGTGGGGAAAGCTTGGACTAAAGATGAGTGAACTTTCCCTGGCATCGGGTGCGAATGACTTCGCAGGGACGATGTTCGCGGATGATGTATCAAGAGACGCCGGTGCGGAGTGTGCCGAATACCTTGAGCCGGTTGTAATGGAGCGGATAGCAAAGGACCTCGGGCGCCCGCTCCGCCAGAGGACGACCCTGTATAATCTTTTGTGAGCAGATTTTTTTAATAGAAAATCTATTCTCTGATATATTAGACCAACTTTTCAGGAAAGCAGGTCTAAAGCTGCCTTTCCGGTCATACCCGTTGTGATACCAAGCTGCTGGGCCGCAGCGTTTGCTTCTTTGATCTCTCCGAAAAGAAGGTCAGTAATGTTTACAATTGACGGGCCGGTTAGCGGTCGGACTTTTGCTGCCGGGTATGCAAAATTATTGAGTGCCGATACATCAAAGGCACCACACCCCACCAAACCCTTCCTGGCCACGACTCCGACAAGGTTGATAGTGCCAAGAGGAATAACAAACCCTTTTCCATCTGAATGTTTGAGCGAAATGGTTTCTTCGATCATGCGTGTTCGTATGAAATGTTGGTGCTAAATGCCGATAAGCATTCAGGAACAATGCCCTACATCATGAGACTCTCCAATTAGAAAGTCCTGAGTAAAAATCTTTCCCCCATTTTCAGAAGTCCGAAACCCATTCACCAAAAGATCTATATACTGTCCCAGCGCCCCCATATGTCCAATCTGGCATATGAAGAGCAGCTAGCTGAATCGTTGAGTGAACAGAGAGTACCCGTTGGATCGGTTTGTTCATTTCTTACCCGGCTTGATATTCAGGACATCGTTGAATACGTTGACCGAGAATATTATAGCGATAAGAAGTGGCATTA
>Ga0194039_1000788_pt1 | contig 18086 bp, 13 predicted proteins | sample JunL228m_MetaG_FD_148679 | JGI IMG/M metagenome (GOLD analysis project Ga0194039, IMG submission 148679) | Anoxic zone freshwater microbial communities from boreal shield lake in IISD Experimental Lakes Area, Ontario, Canada - Jun2016-L227-8m | ecosystem: Environmental > Aquatic > Freshwater >... | reverse complement strand
CACCACCCCCTACCCCCTCCTCAGCAAGGAGGGGGTTTAAATTCCCCATCCCATCTGAGGAGAGCATGGAAGGAGTGGTAATTTCTAAGAACGATTCCGAAAGAATTTCTTCCAAGAAATGAATCTTGTCATCGTGGACAGTAAAACCCCCAGCAAGTTCATGCCCACCATATTCCAAAAATGAATCCTTGCTTTTTATCATTAATTCCACTATAGATATCGATCCATCTGATCGACAAGAGCCCTTTATCAAATCATTTTCATCTTTTCCCCAAACAAAAACTGGTTTTTTATATTCATCAGTCAACTTCCCTGCGACAAGTCCGAGCACCCCGACACGCCAATTAGGATTCCCTACTACTATTACTTCTCTCATAATTCTATTTTCAAATTTCTTTTTTATTTCACGCATAATACCTGCGACCATCAACTTCCTATCATCATTTATTTTCGATAAGTGAGAAGCCAGCATGCCGGCTTCTACTTCATCACTTGTAGCTAAAAGTTCATACGCTCGCATTGGATCATCCATCCTGGATGCAGCATTTAAACGAGGGACAACCATAAAACCAATATCATCCTCTGATAAATATTTTTGTTCAATTTTCATTTGAGCGAGAAGTTTTTGCAAACCTGCTCGTGGTGATTTCTTTAATACTTTTATTCCAAAGAAAGCTATCGCTCTGTTTTCTCCTAAGAGAGGCACCATGTCAGAAAGTGTGGCAAGCCCCGCCATGTCGAGCATCCATTTTTCAGAACCTTCTTTTATTTTAAAATATTCACCATATTTTTTTACAAAACCTTGAACCAATTTAAAAACAACACCAGCCCCACATAACATTTTTTCAGGATAACCCTCTACCTTTGGATTTAAAATCGCCAAGGCCTGTGGAAGATTTTCTTTTGGCAAATGATGATCAGTGATTATCGCATCTATTCCAAATGCTTTCGCTTCTGCAACTTCATCTACTGCCGTGATTCCTAGATCAACAGTAATCAAAAGTTTTATCTTTTTATTTGCAAATTCTTTAATGGCTTCCATATTAAGCCCGTATCCTTCAGAATTTCTCTGTGGAATATAAACTTCATAATTTTTGAATCCAATTTTTTCAAATAAATCATGCAGAATAACAGCACCTGGAATACCATCACAATCATAATCGGCATAAATAATAATTTTTTCTTTTTTTTCTATAGCTTTAAAAAGCCTCACACAAGCACGTTCCATGTCTCGCATTAAAAATGGATCATGAAAATCTCTTTCATAATTAGGATTCAAAAAAATTTCTGCATCTTTTTCTTTTCCAATTCCACGATTTTTTAGAAGAGTTTTGAGAAGTTCTCCGTATTTTTCCATTCGAAGATTATATCACGACAAGCTTCCCCTTTCTGGTTGACTTTTCCTGTATTTCATGTAAAATACCAATGAAGTTATATTTCGTTCTTATTTTAACCAATTAAAATTTACAGAAATGGAAAAAACTAAAAAAAATTCCGGACATGCAATGATGAACTTGCTGAAAATGAGTGAAGATGAAATAAAAAAAAGACCAAAAGAAAAGTTCGTAAAGATGCCACGCAATCTTTGCCGGCAGCAACCCAAGGGTTGCAACGGAAGATAATCCCTCCCAAAAAATTCGCAGCGCCAGCTGTGCTTAAGCCTCACCATTCGTGTGAGGCTTTTTTATTTATAAAATTCTGATATTATATGGTTATGGAAAGTTGTATTTTCTGCAAAATAGCAAAAGGAGAAATACCTTGTGATAAAGTTTATGAAAATAATGACTTTTTTGTTTTTTTAGATATTAAACCAGTATCAGACGGACATCTTTTAATAATCCCTAAAAAACACGTAGTCTGGATGCAAGAAGCAGATGATGATGTAATTTCAGAAATATTCAAAACAGCAAAGAAATTTATGCTCGCGCAAAAAAAAGCTCTAATTTGTGACTATGTGCAAGTGTCCGTTGTGGGAAACGAAGTACCGCATTTTCATGTCCACCTGATTCCAAGATATTTTAACCATAAATTCCCAAATCTTCCTACCAAGGAATACAAGGAAGGACAAGCAAAAGAGCTAATCCAAAAAATTACTCAAGAGCTTGCCTATTCATAGCTTTAGCGACGGAGGGTTTTAATAAAAAAACAGGAAGTTTTATAAAAACTCCCTGCTGATTCTCTTTGCACTTTTGTTCACTTTTTTCTTTTCCAAGCCTCCGGCCTGTCGTCAAAAACGACAGAGGGAAAATAAAGCGAACTGATTGACTCAGAACGAAAGACAAGACTTCCATCTTCCAATCTGGTAGCTTGCTGATTTAACTCAGGGTTTGGACCCCAGTTTCTTTCTTTTTTTACCATAATTCCCAATTTTAAAAATTCATTTAAATAGTACAACACTAAAACAAAGAAATCAATAAAAACTATCTCAGTGCTTTGATCCCTGGCAGAGTACCATTTGCGAGGAAATCTAGGGTTGCCCCACCACCTGTAGAAACAAAAGTAAATTTGTTTTCCATTTTTGATTCTGAAACTACAGCCACAATATCTCCTCCCCCTATTATGCTTGTGGCTTTTAATTTTCCAATAAATTTTAGGATATTTTTTGTCGCAACATCACCACCATTTTCATATTTTCCAAGTGGTCCATTCCATAGTATTAATTTGGATTTTTCAATATGTGACTCAATATTTTTAACTGACTCAACCCCTAGATCCAGAATCATTTCATCTTTTTTTATCTCACTGATTTTTTTATTTATTAATTTTCGAGAAGAGACCACAACCACATCAATGGGTAAAATTAATTTTTTATTTTTTAATATTTTTTCTATTCCTTTTGAATCACTCGTAAGAGACTGACCAACTTCATATCCTTTAGCTTTTATAAAATCATTCGCTAGCGCTCCACCGATAACTACATTGTCAGCTAATTTCAAATATTTTTGAATCAAAGGCATCTTGGTGGAAAATTTCGCTCCTCCTAAAATAAACAAAAACGGTTTTTTTGGTTTTTTAAACACGAGAGACAGATTTTTTACTTCTTCTGTAAGTTGAAAACCAGCATAAGCAGGCATCAATTTGGGAAGTAAAACAATAGATGCATCTTCTCGATGAGACACGGAAAACGCTTCATTTACATAAAAATCCCCTAATTTAGATAGATTTTTGGCAAAATTTTTATCTTTCGATTGTTCTCCCATATTATTGCGTAAATTTTCCAGTAAGATTACTTCTTTGTTTTTCATATTGAAAATGGCATCACATGCATCTTTCCCTAAAATATCTGGAATGAACTTAGTTTTAATAAAATTATTGAGTGCAACAGAAACAGGCAACAAACTTTCGCCACCCTTACCAAGGTGCGTTATCAAAACTATTTTTGCTCCCATTTTTTGTAAAAATTTAATTGTAGGCAGAGCTTTTTTAATCCTAAAATCATCTTCCACTTTGCCGTCTTTGATAGGAACATTAAAATCAACTCGCACCAAAACTATCTTTCCTTTTATATTTTTTATTTCTTTAATTGATTTCACGAATATTTTCTGTGATACTAATAATTTCTAAAAACTTTTTCGGATCTAAACTTGCTCCACCTACAAGTACTCCATCAATACCACCATTTGTCATAAAATCTAAAATATTCCTATCGTTTACAGAACCACCATAAATAATCCTAGGTAATTCTCTATTTATTCCAAATTTATCGGAAAGTATTTTCTTAATAAAAATATTCATCTCATGAGAATCAGCTGATGTGGCATCTTTGCGACCTTCTGTGGTAGAAAGAGCCCAAACTGGTTCATAGGCAATGATAATTTTGGAAATCAAATCTTTATTTACTCCATTTAAACATTCTTCAACTTGATTTTTAACAAAATTAAAATATTCATGATTTTCATCTCTTTCTTTATCCCCCACGCAAACTATCGGGGTAAGCCCACCAGACAAAGCAGATTTTATTTTTTTATTTATATCAGCATTTTCTTCGCCTAGAGCTCGCCTTTCAGAATGCCCCAATATAACATATTTGATACCCATATTAAAAAGCATTCGATTTGAAATTTCTCCAGTAAAAGGACCCACTTCTCCGAAAAAAGCATTCTGAGCTCCAATATTTATTTTTTTCGTTATTTTTTTTAATTTTTCCAAATATAAAGACGGAGAACAAATCACAACTTCTGTTTTCTTTAATCTAGGAATATCTTTCGACACACTCGCAAGCAATTTCTCAGCTTCTTTTAAAAGAAGCTGGATTCATTTTCCAATTTGCAATGACTATTTTTTTACCATTTTTACCTTTTTTCATATAGTAAATTATATCATAATTTGTTAAAATATTGTCAGGATGACTCTTCTTAAGAAAAAAAAATTCTACTTAAAAAACAAACACGGTTTTGGCCTAATTGAAACATTGGTAGGTACTGCGATATTTATATTGATCGCTATTTCTACTTATCAAGTATTTGGCATATTGATGGATGCTGTGTCATTATCCAGAACAAAAATTAGCGCTACTTCGCTCGCAAACGAACAGTTTGAAATCATAAGGAATCTACCATACGTAGATGTAGGAATAATAGGTGGAATGCCTGCAGGGAAAATCCAAAGAACTCAAACCCTAACACGCGACAATCATCCATTTTTAGTGCAAACAACAATAAGAAGTGTAGACGACCCCTTTGATGGCACAATAGATGGAACCCCCGCAGATCTTTCTCCTGCTGATTATAAATTAGTAGACCTAGACATATCTTGTCCGAGCTGTAAACTTTTCCCAAATTTAAATTTTACAACACTTGTCGCTCCTAAAGCGCTAGAAACAGCTTCTACTAATGGTGCTCTTTTTGTAAGGGTTTTCAACTTTGAAGGCACTCCCATACAAGGAGCTCAGATACACATAGTAAACACACAAACTACTCCAGGAATAACAATAGATGAAACAACAGACAATGAAGGATGGCTAAAGATAGTAGACGCCATCCCAGGGACAGAAGCTTATAGTATTTCTGCTACAAAAAGTGGCTATTCTACAGACAAAACATACCAGAAAAATGGAGACGCTGGCCCAGATCCTATAAAACTAGATGCAACTGTCGTTGTAAAACAAGTAACTCAACTTAGTTTTTCCATAGACAGGTTGTCCTCTTTTCTTGTTTCAACAATAAAACCTTCGTGCGAAATAATTCCAAACATTAATTTTTCTTTGACTGGAGCAAAACTAATCGGAACACCTTCAGTACTGAAATATACAACGCACAATTTTACGACCAATGCTTTAGGACAAAGTGCTATTCCTGATCTTGAATGGGATTCTTATTTAGCATCACTACAAGAAACATCTTATGACATAGCTGGCACGATACCAATAAATCCAATATCTTTATCCCCAGGAGAAAATAAAACTCTACAAATAATAACCACACCACATCTGGCCAATGCACTTTTAGTATTGATAAAAGATTCTGCGGGCAACCCTATAGATGACGCTACCGTTGTTTTGCAAAAAACTGGCTTTGAAGAGAATAAAACTACTTCTAGTATAGGGTGCAACCCTCCAGGACAAGTTTTTTGGAATGGCCTTGGAGTTGGAACTTATAATCTGACAGTTACAAAAGCTGGATATGAAATCTCTAATAATTCAATAAATATTTCCTCAACACCAGGTTGGCAAAATTTTAATGTAACAATGACACCTCAACCATGATATTAAATAAAAAAAACATAATAAAGAAAAATGGATTTACTCTGGTTGAAATTCTTTTCACTATTTCAATTTTTATTGTAGTATTTTCCACACTAACTTTATTCGCGAAAAACATCTGGACATACAGCACTTTTATTTCAGGAGGATTAGAAAATGTAGATACATCCCGAAACGCACTCAAAATGATGGCTTCAGAGATACGAACAGCAAGTCAAGCAGACACTGGAGCATATACCATAAGCCAAGCAACTAATACTTCTTTTTCTTTTTATTCCGATATAAATGGAGATGGTTTAAAAGAAAAAGTGCGATATTTTTTAGAAAATGGCTCTATTAAAAAAGGAGTCATAAAACCAACAGGACTTATACTTTCGTATGTCCAATCAAATGAAATACTAACAACTGTCGCTTCTTATATCACAAATTCTTCTATCTTCTATTATTTTGATGAGAATTACGACGGCACGACAGAACCATTGTCTTCTCCGATAAATGTCTCAAGTATCCGTCTTGTAAAAATAATCATAACGATGGACAAGGACGTAAATAGACCGCCTGCTCCCATGACTATGACCACTCAGGTTTCCATAAGAAACCTGAAGGACAATTTATAAAAATGAAAAAAATAAATTACAAAAACAAAAAAGGAATGTTAATTATAGAAACTCTAGTCTTTGGAGCTGTAGTAGTTTGCATTATTACAGCCCTAGCAAGTTGGGCAGCAGTGTCTATAAAAGCAGGACGGATGACACTCAACCGCGAGCAAGCGTTACAATCAGCTGAAGCTGGTATTGAATACTATCGCTGGCATCTAGCACATTCTCCACAAGACTACAGAGATGGAACAGGAACAACTGGACCATACATACATTCATTAAAAGATAAAGATGGAAACATTGTCGGACAATTTTCTTTAGACATTACGCCACCATCTATAGGTTCGACTCTTGTTAAAATAAAATCTACTGGTTCTTCCCAAGCGGATTCATCAGTTCAAAGAAAAATATTAAGCCAAGTAGCAAAACCATCGATAGCCAAATACGCTTTCGCAGGAAATGATGCAATGCGTTTCGGTGAAGGAACTGTGGTCTTCGGGCCAATACACTCAAATGGAGGAATTCGTTTTGATGGGCTCGCTCACAATATAGTCACAAGTGGAGCAACTACCTATGATGATGCCGACCATACTGGTGGAGTAGAGTTGGGAGTACATACCCACGTAAGGGTTCCTCCCCAGACTGGAGTCGATGAGACTTATCGTCCTCTTGAATCAAATCCAAACTCTATCCCAACACGCACAGATGTATTTGAAGCTGGACGTCTAATAAGCCAGCCGACTATTGATTTTGGTGGACTTACGACAGATTTTGCAACCCTAAAATCAAAAGCTATCTCGAGTGGATTTTACAGAGATACAGCAGGAAGTGGTTTTGTAGGATATCATCTAGTTCTAAAGACCAATAATACTTTTGATTTATATAAAATAAATTCATGGTCTAATTTAGGAAATTGCGAAAGTCCAAGTACGAGTTGGAGCATAAACAAAGAAACAATTCAGGGTAATTATTCATTTCCAACAAATGGAATAATCTTTATCCAAGACGATGTTGTCATAAATGGACAAATAGACAGTGCTCGTCTGACCATAATAGCAGCTACCTTGCCCGTACCGACCGATGTGACTAAATTTGAAAACATTATTGTAAATAATGATCTTTTATATACACACTATGACGGAACTGATTCGATAGGACTCATAGCACAAGGAGGTATTTCAATAGGAATGAAAAGTGAAGATGACTTAAAAATAGACGGTGCACTGATAGCGCAAAATGATAGAGTCGGAAGATTTTATTATTCTGGATCAAGTTGTTCTTATAAAAATCGTTCTGTTATATCTTTGTATGGGATGATAGCTTCCCACGCAAGATACGGATTCGCTTACACAGACGGAACAGGATATACCACTCGCAATATAACATATGATGCCAATATGCTTTATTCCCCTCCGCCAGATTTTCCTCTCACGTCAGATCAATATCAGATATTGTCTTGGCAAGAAGTAAAAAATTAAGAAATATTATTCAACACTGAGTAAAGTGGTGAAATCATTGAAATAGTAAAAAATCCTACGGCCGCACCAATAAATATCATTAGAACTGGCTCAATAATTGTAGAAAGATTTTTAGTTGTATTGTCTATCTCTCCTTCATAAAAGGAAGAAATCTCAAGCAACATATCTGACAATTTCCCCGTCTCTTCTCCGACCTGCACCATTTCTGACATCATTATCGGATAAAGATTTTGATTTTCTATAAAAATTTCTGAAAACGGCAGTCCTTTTTCTATTTCTTCTTTTGCTCTTCTTAAAACTCTTTTATAATAAACATTTTGTACGACTTCTTCTGTGATCTCTATCGCGCGAACAATAGAAACACCAGAAAGTAAGAGCGATGATATGGTGCGAGCAGTACGAGCAGTATTTAATTCTTTAGATAAATTTCCAATTACAGGAATTTTTAAAATAATAAAATCAATATATTTTTGCATAAACTTCGCCTTAAAAAGCCACACCAGACCACCTATAGATCCAATTATCAAAACAAAAGATAACAACAAATATTCTGAAAAAAAGTTCCCTAGCGCTATTATGAATCTAGTGGTGATAGGTAGTTGTACTCCCAGGTCTTTAAATGTTTGCGCCAAGGTCGGTACAACAAAAGCAAACATCAAAACCCCAATCAAAATCATCGCAGATAAAATGACTCCCGGATAAATAAGCGCCCCTTTTACTTTTTTTGTCAGAGAATGAGCTTTTTCTAAATTTAATCCGATCTCAGAAAGAGAGCCGGATAGATTGCCAGATTCTTCACCAGCACGAACCATTGATACAAAAAGATTTGAAAATACGTCTGGGAATCTTGAAAGCCCAGAAGAGAATGTTCCACCAGAATCTACCTCGCGCCTAAGAGAAATCAAAATATTGCTCAGCGCTTTATTTTTTGTTTGTTTTTCTAATACAGAAATAGCTCGACTTAGTGATAAGCCAGCTTTTAACATCCCGCTCAGATTTTTAGTTAAAGTAATTTGTTCTTGAACTTTGACCTTGGAGAAGAGCCCAACAAGTGCTGGAATTAAATTATTAAAATCAAAACTGCCTTTTTTTTGTGAAATAGAAACAGGAGTATACCCTCGTGTTTTTAACTCTCTTGAAACAGAAAAACGATCGACTCCTTCTATCGTCCCGCCTAAAATCTCTCCATTTTTTGTTTTTGCTTTATATAAAAAAAGCATTTTTTGTAAAATTATTTATTCTGAAACCACACGCAACACTTCTTCTAGACTCGTTTGCCCCAATACTGCTTTATAAATACCATCCTCTAGCATTGTTATCATTCCTTCTTTTTTTGCTTGTTCTTCTATTTGGTCTTGAGAACTTCCGTTTATAATCATCTCTTTTATCGAAGTGGTAACTTTTATAACTTCATGTATTCCTATGCGCCCCGAATATCCATCTGCAAATTCTGGACTTTTTACTGGTTTATAAAAAGGAATTTTCTCCCAAGTGTCATTTTTGCCTATTGTATTTTCGTCTTTCAAAACAGAAAGCATTCTGTCTAGATCGATTATTTTTGATAAATTTTTTAATTCAGAAGAAGACAAGAAATATTTTTCTTTATTTGTAGTAAGTTTACGTACTAATCTTTGAGCTATGATAGTCTTTATCGTCGAAACCAATAAAAATGGTTCGACTCCCATGTCTATCAATCTAGGAATAGCACCAGATGCAGAATTCGTATGTATCGTAGATAAAACTAAATGCCCAGTGAGAGATGCATTCACTGCAAGTCCTGCTGTCTCACCATCACGAATCTCCCCTACCATCACTATGTCTGGATCTTGTCGCAAGAGCGAACGCAATCCATTCGCAAAGGTCATGCCTATTTCTGGTTTTACTTGTGTTTGATTTATCCTAGGCATTTGGTATTCGATCGGATCTTCAACGGTAGAAATATTTACTTCCGGTTTATTCAAAATATCAAGCATCGTATAGAGTGTGGTCGTCTTCCCAGAACCCGTTGGTCCTGCAGCGAGGACCATGCCGATTCTTTGTTTTAGAGATTCGTGAATTCTTTCAAGTCCTTCGCCATGAAAACCCAACGACTCCAACGAAAAGCCATAGGAATTTTCTTTCAAGATTCTTATCACCGTTTTTTCTCCAAAGAAAGTCGGCAGAGTAGAAACACGAAAAGAAACTTTTTCTCCATTTTGTTCTATTTTAAATCTACCGTCTTGTGGTAATCTTTTTTCATCGAGTTTAAGATTAGCCAATACTTTAATGCGAGCCGTTATTCCAGGAGCAGCACTTTTGTCGAGCGTCATAGCATAATGAAGTATACTGTCTATTCGATACCTTACAGAAAGATCATTTTCTCCCGGTTCGATGTGAATGTCAGAAGCATTTTGTAAAATTGCGTGGAAAATAAGAGAGTCGACAATTTTGACAATGGGTAAATCCTCTGCCATTTTTTTAAGTTCTACCTCAGATTTTTCTCCTTCTTCTCTTGGAGAATTTTTTATTACCGTAGATTCTTTTTGAATAATATTGCCAAATTCAACCTGTAAACTTTTCCTGTACTGGACGAGAGCAGACCTGATAGAGGCAGTGTCAGTAATCCTAGGTAGAATTTTTAATCCAGAATGTTTTTTAATAAAATCAGTGACTGGCATCTCTCCGACGTCGAGCATTGCAACTTCGAGATCTACATTGGTTTTTTTGTAAGCGATTATGTTGTGATTGCGTGCGATGGGTTCTGGAATAAGAGAAAGAGTTGCAAAATCTATTTTTTTATTAAGTAAACTAACAAAAGGTACTCCCAAAACGAAAGCTTCCATGCGTCTAAGGTCAGCTTCGGATATTTTCCCTTCTGAAAGTAAAACATCACTGAGTTTTTGATTGCTCTCTTCCGCTTTTTTAATGGATGCTTCTAGGTCAGCACGTGAAATGAGATTTGATTCAGAAATAATTTTCTTCAACTGTTCTTCGTTGACTTGCATTATATCTATTATATCAAAAAATCCCCAGCTTGGGGATTTTTTGATATAAAACTTTTAAAATTAATTTTTATTGAGAACAAGCACAAGCATTAAAGTGGTTCGAATTAGCAGAACTACATGTGCCGGAACTATAAACATTTGTGGTATTAGGATATCCCTGCACATAACAAACTCCTCCAACTCCTCTAGGAGTAGGAGAGAAGCTACCCCCACCAAATCCTCCAAGCTCAACTTGGGTACAAATACTTCCTTGATCAGCATGAGTAAGACCAGACACATTCACGCAAGACCCATGGCCATTAGTAGAACAGAAACCACTACAAGCCTGACCTTTGGTGGTGTGTTTATACCAACAATAAACATCTCCCAAGGAGTTTGCAATTCGAGAGCCAGCACATGGAATTTGTAATGTAGTAAATGTAATATCCTGACCATACTCTGTACCTAGACTATTGGTAGCATAAGCTCGAATATGGTATGTTTTGTCTGATTTTAATCCTATCAAATTTGTAACAAAAGAGCCAGATCCAGAACCATCACTAGTGTGATTGTTCGAAATAGTAGGATTTATCAAACTCCCCCAAGCTATTCCTCTTTCTAGAACAGCTGAACCACCAGTATTAGTAATAGTTCCACCAGTAGTCGCTGTTGTTTGAGCTATATTAGAAACTGCAGTGGTAGTAAGAATAGGAGTCGAAGTAGCAGTGGTAACAGTCAAAACATTTCCATATCCAGTTTTTGAGTAACTATTCGTAGCATAAGCACGAACATAATAAGGAGAATTCGGAGTCAATCCCGATATAACACTAACAAAAGAACTAGCTCCCGCTCCATCACTGGTATAACTATTTGCTAGGGTAGGAGGATTATTTGTAGCGCTCCAAACTACCCCCCTTGCACTTATTGCTGCTCCACCATTTGAAGTAATATTTCCACCACTTACAATGTCAGTTTTAGTTATACTTGAAGCAGCAATGGTCGTGAGAACAGGACTTACGGGGATATCAAAATTAGCTGTTACTGCCTTTGCAGATGTAGTCATATTTACTATACATACTTGGCTAGGAATATTACCGAGAGTTGAGTCGCAACCACTCCAGCTATTCAACACAAAAACACCACTAGGAACAGTACCGAGGACAACTTCTCCAGACGCCTTCAAAGTACAAGCGTTAGTGCCACCACCGCAACTTATACCAGCTGGATCACTCACGACCTTGCCTGTGCCTGTTGTTCTAACGGTCAAAAGACGAGTATTACAAAGGGAAATATAACCAGAAGGACCTACACAAACATCCCCAGCAGAGCCGAGCCCCGTAATCTTAACTTTTCCATTAATTAAAGGATTTGACCACACTGACAAACTGTCAGCAGAGAGTGTTCCCCTGATATCAAGTAAGGGTGGGCTACTTAAAACATCACCTCCTTTTGCTTGTGGAGTAGTACTGGAATTGATAGGAATAGGGATATTACCGTCTGGTGGAGTATTTGTAGGATTATTAAAAGAAAATAAATATCCAACACCAAAACTAAAGATGATACTTAAGATTATTATTTTTATTGATTTTATAAATTCTTTTTTCATATTATTTATAAACTACTGTGAACAAGAACAAGCATTATAATGGGCTGAATTTGCCCCATAACATGTCCCTGAATTATAAACAGAAGTTGGATTACTAGGAAGACCATGCACATAACAATTTCCTCCTGTTCCTCTAGGGGTAGAAGAGTAGTTGCCTCCACCTGCACTTCCAAGACTAACTGCAGTACAAACCTCTGATTGATCGGTATAATTTAGAAGCGCATCTACACAAGTTCCATGATCATTATTGGAACAAAAAGTATCACAAGTCTGACCCTTTAAAGGATGTTGATACCAACAATAAGTGATTCCACCTTGTGTAGTTTTCATTGCTCCAGCACAAGTAAAGAATGACGCATCTACTATTTTGTTAGAATCCATCAATATTGAACAAGTTCCATTTCCACTACATGCGCCACTCCATTTTTCAAACAAAGAACCGGAAGCAGCCGTTTTTGTTAGGGTTACAGAGCTGCCATTAGTATATGACCTTACACATATTGATCCACTCGGACCACAACTTATGCCACCCAAATTGCTCGTGACTGTGCCAAATCCTGTACCACTTCTTGTTACAGTCAAAGTATATACCGCCGGTGAAGTTGTAAAATCAACTTCATTGCCATATGTTCCATTTGGGCTGACGCTATTCATAGCATAAGCACGGACATGGTATAAGGTACCAGGATCAAGTCCCGTGATAGCACTCGTGAAGGAGCCGAGTCCTTTGTTGTCATCACTATGCGTACCAGAGATAGAAGGATTTGCTGTTTTTCCCCATGCCACACCTCTCTCTGTTATTGGCGTACCTATACTCGTATCTATCTTTCCGCCACTTATCGCTCCTGTTTGACCTATGTCTGTGATTGCATTTGTAGTAACACCACCTGGCACTACAGGTACAACTGATGCCCCATCACATTTGATAAGTTCACCAGCATCATTCGCACAAATAGAACCAGGTGAAGCACTTATATTACTTAACGTTAAGTTGCCAGTAAAAGCAGTGTCTCCCATGACAACAAGCGAATCTGAAGACAAATTGCCAAATATACTTAGCAATGCATCATAATTAGCACCTGACCCTTTTACTTGATTTTCAGCGCTTGTGTTTAAAAGAAGAGGAATATTTTCGTTTGGAGGAGTATTTGGCATTGTTTGCCAAGCAAATAAATACCCAACACCAACACTAAATACAATTCCTAGCGCTATTATTTTTATTAAATTTAATAAATCTTTTTTCATAATATCTAATTACTCCACAAAATTTCCACCCTACCGTCTGCACCACTACCACCTGCCCCGCCTGCATAATTATTATCAATATTCCCCTGAGCACCGCCTCCTCCACCACCACCAGTACTATAGTTAGAACTATTAGGAGCATTATTACCACTACCGTTAGTAGCACATGAACTTTGAGATGCTCCTAGCCCATACATACCACCAAGATTTGTACCATTCGGTGCTCCACGACCACCATTATTTTTACAATCATTAACAGCACTTCCAGCTCCATCACCTTTTATCCCATCCGATCCACTTGTTGAAGTATCACCACCACTTTGTGTTCCACCTGTGCCGCCAATACCATAATTGCTATTTCCAGCAGGAGATCCACTGCCTCCGCCGCCGCCATAGGCATAAACACCAACACTAGGTCCAACAATCGAAGTTACACCACCAGTATTGCCTGTACTTCCAGAATTTGCACCAGGAGCACCACCTGCACCACCAGTGCCTTTTGCTCCGACAACTATATTATAATTTTTCGCAACTCCTGTTATAGGAGTTCCTTTATAAGCATAGGCACCAGCGCCACCTCCTCCACCGCCACCAGCGAACCAATACATAAATTGACTTATTCCTTTACCTGCACCAGCGCCACCTCCTCCACCGCCACCAGCGCCCCAAAGTTTAAATTTGAGCGTACCAGCACATGGCCATCCTGGAATTGAAAAAGTTGAAAATGTATAATTCCCTGATGTTGAATATTCCGTCAAAGAACCAGAAAGACAATTCGCTAAACTAGTGGTAAAAGTCTTAGTGTTTCCATACCAATAGTCTCCATATGGCGAATTGACAGTACCTGGAACTTTGACATAAGTGCGAACATAATAAGGAGTATTTGGAGACAATCCTGTCATAGAAAGTGATATGTTTCCTGCTCCGCCGAGCATAGTAAGTTTTGATCCTGATACAGTTGGATTGACAGAAGTACTCCAAACAATACCTTTTTCCGTAACGGGCAAAGTACCAATAGAAACATTTCCGTTCACTGTCGCGCTTGTTTGAGTTATCGATCCAACTGAAGTTGTTTTGACATTCGGAGAAGATGGGCTAATAGTAAAATCAACTTCACTGCCATAAACAACATTTGTATTTGACATAACAAAAGCTCTCACATGATAAGCTGTCCCTACGGCAAGACCAGTCATATTGGCATCAAAAAGTCCATTTCCTTCTCCGCCATCAACATTAAGAATATTTGATTCAATGGTCGGGCTAGGTGCAGTGTTTACTACTATTCCTCTGTCGGCAGTAAGATTGGCATTATATGCAATTCCTCCTCCCACAGCAATACTACCAGAAATATTAGAAATTTCAGAAGTAGCGACAGTTGACTGACCAGCATAAAATGTAGCGGTAACTGTTTTTGGTTCACTCATACTAACTTGGCAACTTCCATTTGGCTTTACTAAATTACAACCGTCCCAACCAGTAAATACACCTCCAGAATCATTGAACGCTGTTAACGTAATAGAAGAACCAGCTGGATAACTATATGAACAATTTGTTGCAGTGCCACAAATAATTCCCGTCGGATTACTAGTGACTGTACCTGAACCATTTTTTGATACAGAAAGCGTATAACTAGATGTTCCTGTTGTTGTAAATGTCACATCGTCACCATAAGCAGTCCCGACAATGTTTGTAGCACAAGCGCGAACATGATATGTCGTATTTGGTGTTAGCCCAGTCATATTACTTGACCAAGGACCACCTGTTGCCCAACCATTGTAAGTTATTCCGATTTTGTTATCCGTCGTAGGATTACTTCCGATACCCCAAACTAAACCAGCAAACGTCACAGTAGAACCACCATTTTTTATGGTATTCCCTGCACCTTTTGCGTCATTCTGGCGTATGTTCGTGACACTACCAGTTACTACTGTTGGAATTGCTGGAACAGTTTCACTGGCAGTAGTAAAACTACATTCGGACCCATAAGCCGTAGCACCTATGTTGTTTACCGCATATGCACGGAAATAATATAAAGTATTTGATTCTAAATTACTCAAGAAAACTTGATATGCACCAAGAACACCACCAGAGGCACTTGCAACAGAACCATAAGTAGAAGTCTTCCCATATTGTATTTTTCTACCATCAACTGGGATAGAAGAACCCCCATTTGTAATGACATTTCCTCCCGCCATCGCAGTAGTAGAAGCTACTCCTGATGGAGGGCAAGTGGTAGTGACAACTAGACTGTTTAGAGATGCTGTCGTGAATGATATCTGAGATCCATATCCTGTTCCTGCACTGTTCGTAGCATAAGCCCGAACGTAATACGTAGTGACTGGTGACAAACCAGTCATAGTGCTCGTCCAAGGTTGACCAGATGTTAACCCCCCGTCAATGGTTTTACTATTTGCAATAGTTGGATTAGGTGAAGTACTCCAAACCAAACCGCTTGCCGTTATGGTTGCTCCACCATTTGCGTTTATTGTTCCACCGCCTGTCGCAATTGTTTGAGTTATATTTGCAACTGAGTTTTTGGTTGTAATTTCAGGTACTGTCGTAGTGGCTACACCAAACGTAGCGACTACTGTTTTCGCATTTGTCATTGTAACTGTACAAGCATTGCCATCAACTGAATCACAATCAGCCCAACCAGAAAACGCGCTACCTGAAGTCGCAGTGGCAGTCAAAATCACTGGCGTATCAGCATCAAAACTACCAGAACAAGTTGTCCTAGTAGGGCCACAACTCATACCAGACGGATCACTCACTATTGTCCCTGTGCCTGTTCCATTTTTATTTACAGTCAAAAGATACGTGCCCTCAGGTGGTGGTGGAACAAAGGTAGCAGTTATGCTTTTTGGTCCATTCATGGCAAATGAACACAAGCCAGTACCACTGCATTCAGAACCTGACCAACCAGAGAACGTACCACTATTTATAGCAGTAGCTGTTAAAGAAACCGTCTCTCCAGAAGAGTAACTATAACTACAAGAAACAGTTCCGCAATCTATTCCAGACGGAACACTAGTAACAGTACCATATCCTTTATCAGTGTTGTCTATAGTTAATAAATGAGTAGGCAAGGCACTGTCACACAAATATAAGAACCCAACTGAATCGATACAAACAGGAGCTGGGTGCGTAACAGTTGTATGTTCATCGTCAAAATCAACTATTTGTAAAGTGTTCATGCTAGAATTTCCCAAAGAAGCGGCATCAGCACTAAGCGCGCCATGAATTTCTAAAAGAGAAGTGGTCGGCGTCGATGGTTGTACCCCTTTTGTCTGCCCATACCCACCAACGGTATTCCCTGTATTAATCGGAGCAACAGTATCCGAATAAGTAGGGCCACTACTCGGAAGTGTCCATGCAAATAAATATCCAATAGAAAGACTTAGAATGAGTCCTAAGGTTATTATTTTTATTGATTGTATAAATTCTTTTTTCAATTTATTTTTATTAAAAATTAAAATTATCTTTCTATGAACTGAGGCATCTTGTTTTTATCCGTCCCTGTGCAACTTAATTGTCTAGTTATAAGTATGTCCGGAGTAGATGTGTATCCAGTACCACCACTATTAAAACATTTTAAATAAAATGAAGAACTTTTTTCCGTTATAGGAATACTTTTAGTACTACCAACAGAAATTTCTCCTGACGGAATATTAAAAATGGAAACAGTGCCGTTGCTTCTATAAATGTAACAAATGGTCATGCCCGTAGTTTCCCACGCAAAAATGGGAGATGGGTCAGTGTTTGTAACACAGCAAGAACTAGGTCTAGGTTCTGTAACAGTTGGATTGCAATAGAACTGCGTCGCTCCTGGGCTAGTGGTAGTAAAAGTATCAACCACGACATTTTTAAAATCAATCCACCCTAGAACATCAGAACCCCAGGCAAAGGAATTGTCTTTCGCAGTACCAGTAGGATTGAAACTTACTCCGTAATTTGTTCCACTTGAACTTGTTCCACTCAGACTTATCCACCCATCCCAACAACCATTGTTGTCATCATCATAAGTAAGACAACCTGCGTCATTTGATGCTTTTGGAGAAACAACCTTAGCCCAACCTGTGAGATTTCCACTACTCGTACCAGTTGTTAAATTAATTTTTGCATTTTCAGATATAGTTCCACCACCAGATGGAAAACCAGACAATCCACCAAACTGAATCCACCCGACATTCTCAGACCAAGCGTAGCCAGACAGAACTCCAGTGCCAGAATCATATGTAACACCATAACTAACCCCCACACAACCATAACGATTAATAGGGTCAGTACAATTATTAAAACTTATCCACCCAGTATTTCCAGACCAAGCGTAACCGTAAACTTTATCACCATCAGTGGCCTGTGTTCTCGGCATAAACCCAACCACCAACACAACCACAAAGATAGCTAAGAACACAAAAGTAAACAAAACACGAAGATGTTTTGTATTTTTAATCCAATTGTATGTTTTCTTTATCATTTCTTTAGAGAATTAAT
>Ga0194039_1000785_pt1 | contig 18106 bp, 13 predicted proteins | sample JunL228m_MetaG_FD_148679 | JGI IMG/M metagenome (GOLD analysis project Ga0194039, IMG submission 148679) | Anoxic zone freshwater microbial communities from boreal shield lake in IISD Experimental Lakes Area, Ontario, Canada - Jun2016-L227-8m | ecosystem: Environmental > Aquatic > Freshwater >... | reverse complement strand
AGAAATGGCTGCTTGGATAAACCTGATATTCCGGCTCGCTGATTTATTAATTGTCTCCTTACTTTTTGTGCACACATTATGGTAAGGAGACAATGTACCTTAGATCTTTCGGTCGTCGGCACAACTCCCTTTTAGATTAGGATTTCTACAGAGCAAAAATAAGGTAAAAACTGTTATATTTTACCGGTCTACATTCTAGCATTAACGCTTTGCCGATTTTGGCGTCTGCCTGGAGCAGTCATATGAATACACCTTCAATAATTACCTTCGATGATCCCGCATTGTATATCAACCGCGAACTGGCCTGGATACGGTTCAACCGGCATGTGCTGGATGAAGCGCTTGACCCTTCGCATCCTCTTTTAGAGCGGGTAAAATTTCTCTCAATCTTCGCCAATAACCTCGACGAATTTTTTATGGTGAGGGTATCGGGACTCCAGCGCCAGTTTGCAAAAGGTGTGCGTAAGTTTCCTGCCGATGGTATGACTCCAGGTCAGCAGCTGGATGGCGTCCAAGCGGCTTTGTTACCTGAACTTGTCATCCAGTACAATTGCTGGCATGACGATATACTGCCCAAACTTGCTCAAAACGGCATTCATATTCACACCTATCGTGATCTCACACCTCCCCAAAAAGCAGCTATGCACCGCTTCTTTATCGATGAGGTTTATCCAGTGCTCACACCACTTGCCTTTGACAGTTCACATCCCTTTCCCTTTATTTCTAACCTCTCGTTAAACCTCGCGATCATTGTCCGTGATGCAAATAAAAAAGAGTTTTTTGCCCGGGTAAAAGTGCCAACCAACATCTTCTCCCGGCTCATACGCATTCCCGATACAGATGGAAATTGCCGCAATGACCAGCTTGTACATTTCGTGTATCTCGAAGACATCATTGCTGCCCATCTCGACATGCTCTTTATCGGACTTGAGGTAGTAGCTTCGTTTCCTTTCCGGATCACACGGGATGCCGACCCTGAGATTGAAGTAGATGATGCTTCAGACCTGCTCACAACAGTCGAAGAGATCATGGAACAACGAGCACATGGAAATCCCATAAGAATCGAAGTCGAATGCTCCATGCATGACAGCATCTGCCACATGCTTGAGCAAAAACTGGTAGTTACCTCTGCCATGATTCACCGTGTCGGTCATCCGGTGGGTATGGCGGACCTCATGCAGCTCCTCTCTTTGGATCGCCCAGATCTGAAAGATGCGCCATTTACCCAGTCGCTACCGGAAGACCTTAAGGAAGGCCGGGATATTTTTTCTGCCATCCGTCAGCATGACATCCTATTATACCAGCCGTATGACAGTTTCACTCCAGTAGTTAATTTTATCCGGCAAGCCGCAAAGGACCCGGATGTGCTTGCCATAAAAATTACCCTCTACCGTGTTGGCCCCAACTCCCCTATAGTAAAAGCCCTTATGGAAGCACGGGAGAATGGAAAAGCAGTCGCAGCTCTCATTGAGCTCAAGGCACGGTTTGATGAAGAGAACAATATCGGCTGGGCCCATGCTCTTGAGCACGAAGGTGTGCATGTTGTCTATGGAGTTGTCGGACTCAAAGTACATGCAAAGCTCTGCATGGTGGTGCGAAGAGAGAAAAACGGGATTAGGCGGTACATGCACCTTGGTACCGGCAATTACAATGCTACAACCAGCCGCATCTATACAGATATTGGATTTTTAACCTGTGATAAACAGATGGGAGAGGATGTAGCAAATCTCTTTAATTTTTTGACCGGGTATGCACGGATCGACCGTTACCATAAACTCCTTGTCGCCCCTGTCACCCTAAGGAAAGGTATGATCGCTATGATCGACCGGGAGATCGCAAGTCACCAGCAGAAAGGCGGGGGACACCTTATCTTCAAGATGAACGCTCTTGTCGATCCATTCTGCATTACCGCACTCTACCGTGCCTCCCAGGCCGGTGTGAAAATTGATCTCCAAGTACGCGGCATCTGCTGCCTGCGACCAAAAATTCCCGGAATCAGTGATAATATTGAAGTGACTTCGATTGTTGGCAGGTTTTTAGAACACGCCCGGATTTATTATTTCCACAACGGAGGGAACGAAGAAGTGTATCTGGGAAGTGCAGACCTCATGCCACGGAACCTCGATAAGCGCGTTGAAGTGCTCTTCCCTGTCCAGAATCCGGAGATCCGCAATGCGATCATAACTAAAATTATCCCCGTTCAGCTTACCGATAATTGCAAACTGAGAGTGTTGCAGACTGATGGAACCTATAGACGAAGCATTCCTATAAAAAATGCAAAGCCACTCAATGCACAGGTATGGTTTTTGGAACACAGCGGTTGCTGGTATCATGACATTAACTAAAATATCCATACTCGGGAATGAAGAAAAGGAAGGGCCTGTGAGGGCCGCCTGTTATTTTGGTAAACAAAGGCTTCTCCCCCTTCTTGAAGCCTTTGCTAAAGAGTCGGATGGCGTAAGGGCAGCAGAAGATATCGAATATATTCACCGGATGCGAGTAGCTTCCCGTCGTCTCCGGGCAGCTCTCCCCCTCTTTCGGTTCTGTTTTCCTGCAAAAAATTATGCACGCTGGTCTGAAGAGATCAAGGAAATTACCCGGGCATTAGGCCAGGCTCGCGATACTGATGTCCAGATCGCTTATCTCACAAAATACCAGAAACGTGCCGAGAAAGCCTGGAAATCTAAAAAGTCTGATAGAGAAGGAGAATCACCAACCAACCCTGCTGTGCGGTATCTTATTTTGGATCTACAAAAAACAAGAGACCATATTCAGAAAGAGGTACTTTCTGCGCTCGACAGCCTCGAGAAGAGTCATGCTATCGATGATATGCGGGGATCTTTTAACCTGCCCCACCCACCCTTACGAGGCGTACTGAAACGCTCCCTTGTGTATGGCATCTCACCCGTTGCTGCCTTACGGATCGAAGAACGGTTGTGCACACTCCTCTCGTTCGAACCCTGGGTCTCCCACCCGGAGGCAGTAGCAGAACACCATGCTACGAGGATTGCGGCAAAAAAACTCCGTTACACACTCGAAGTCTATGCCCCTGTCTATCGGCTGGGCTTGAAAAAACCGATCTCACGGGTCAAGGCATTACAGGAAATATTAGGAGACTTGCATGACTGCGATGTCTGGATCGATACGATAACACGCCTTCTCTTACGCGAACGTTCTTTACTCCGGACCGAGAATGAAGAAAAACGCCCCGATACCTTCACTTTATCTAGCCTCAAGATTTTTTTAGCAGAGCGGGAAAAGGAAAGGCAGCAGCTTTACAGGCATTTCGTACGCTACTGGGCATCTTTAAAACGGGAACATATCTGGGAGGCGCTTTGTAACACCCTTGACTCCGGCAGAAAAATGAATTTCAGGCCACATGCTGTCGTGACTGAAGAGGTGATCAGGACTGCTTTAGCCATTATATCCGATGAATTTCCCGGAGGCCAGAAGCACAGCCTTCACGTGACGAAGCTCTCCCTTATGATGTTTGACAGCCTGCAGCCTTTCCATAAGATGGATGGCCGGGACCGGTTCTTACTCGAATGTGCCGGGATGCTGCATGATATTGGCTGGAAGGGAGGGCGCAAAGACCATAACAAGCGCAGTGCAGCCATGATCTTTGAAGATGAACGTCTCCCGCTGGATCTTGCAGAGCGCGGAGTTATCGCTCTTGCATCTTTTGCTCACCGTGGTTCTGCACAACTGGAATCACATGGTTTTTTCTCCCTTCTTTCCCCCGAATATCAGAAAAAGACTCTTAAGCTCACCGGCATTCTCCGCATTGCTGACGGGCTCGATTACCTGCACCTAGGTACTGCACAGGAGGTTCACTGCGTTATTGGAGAGGAGATATTTTGTGATGTTATCGCCAGTTCCGATATTTCCGCTGAGAAAGAGCGTGCCAGCACAAAGTCAGATCTGTTCATACGGGCTTTTGGCAGGAATCTGGTGATCCGGTGAAGATGAAAAAACCTGGTCAGAATGGCCGTGTGGTTGCATTCATCGATATCGGCACCAATTCTATCCGCCTGTTAGTTGTCCGTCTCAACCCGAATCATTCGTACACTATTCTGACTCGTCAGAAACAGCAGGTGCGCTTAGGAGAAGGAGAATTTGAAGATGAAGAGATTCTCCCAGAAGCAATCGAGCGCGCTGTCATCGTCTGTAAAACACTAACTGATCTTGCCCGCACGTTCAATGCCGAAGAATTTGTTGCTGTTGCAACATCTGCCATGCGTGAAGCGGGAAACCAGCAGGAGATCCTTCACCGCCTGCGACAGGAAGCCCAACTTGATATTCGTGTAATCTCGGGACAGGAAGAAGCCCGGCTGATCTATCTGGGTGTCTCAAGCGGTATGCACCTTGAGGGAAAATCTGCATTTTTCATTGATATTGGTGGTGGGAGTACTGAGATTGCGGTTGGTAGTGAGCGTGATTACCAGTTTCTTGAAAGTTTCAAACTCGGATCAATTCGTCTTTCTAACATCTATGTGCCAAAAGATGATACCGGCCCCATTACTACGGAGCGTTATAAAAAGATCCAGCAGCACGTAAAAAACAGCATCATACAATCGGTAAAAAAGATACGTAAACTCTCTCCGGATTGTGCGATTGCCAGTTCCGGCACTGCTATAAATCTTGCAGAGATTGCACAAAAAGCCCTACACCCGAATGGTGTTTCTGAGCTTATACTCACCCACAGGGACTTAAAGAAAGTTATTGGTATTATCTGTACCCTGTCTCTCGAACAGCGCAGGAAAATTCCCGGTATGAATCCCGAACGGGCAGATATCATTGTTCCTGGAGCTGCCATTCTCGACACGTTCATGCAGGAATTATCCCTTGATTCGATCACGGTCACCAGCAGGGGATTGCAAGACGGACTACTTGTGGATTATCTCTCCCGAATGGATGAATTTCCCCTTTTAGGTGAACTCTCACCACGCCAGCGCAGCGTTCTGCAGCTGGGCAGGTCCTGTGGTATCAATGAGGCTCATGCCAGGACGGTAACTGCGCTTGTCCTTGCCATGTTCGACAGTGCAAAAGAGCAAAACCTTCATGCCTTTTCTGGTGCTGAACGAGAACTTCTGGAATATGCTGCGTTTCTTCATGACATTGGATCGTTTATCTCGTATAACAATCACCAGGCACACTCCTATTACATGATAAAAAATTCTGAACTGCTGGGCTTTGACTTAAAAGAAGTAACTTTCATGGCCAATCTTGCAAAGTTCCACCGCAAAAAAAGCCCACGGAAAAAGGATCCCGAGATCCTGGAACTCGATCCGCATGAACAAGAAGCCCTGCGGGTGCTCTCGACATTCATACGGTTAGGGGAGAGTCTTGACCGGAGTCATGCTGCTCTGATTAAGCATGTCCGTTTCACTGCATCAGGAAATGATGCAATCCGTCTTGAAATTGTTGCACGAGGCGATTGCCAGCTTGAGATGTGGGGTATCGAGAGCGAGAAAAAATCTTTTGAAAAAGTGTTTGGCAAAAAAATTAACTTTGATATTATTGGAGATACAACTGCACCTTGAAAAAAGGTTTTTATCTCACTCCAAAAAAAATCAACATATTATACCGATGTGCTGATTGCGCTTATGACAGCTTCTTTAACTGCCGGCGGGAGATTGATCCCATCCAGCAGAGCAGGTAAGACGCTGAGGATAGTTTTCTTTCCTTCAGGAGTTGCAATAAACCCTTTTAGCATTTCAATACCATCAGCCGATGCAAGATATTTCTTTGCTGCTTCATGTCCTTCTGGCGTTGACAGATAACTGCTAACTGCCCCGCCCATGCCACCAAGACTTCCAAAATTCATTTGATTTCACGTCACTTGTCATTTGACTCTGATATGTTACTTCCAGTTCCAGTTAAAGATGGTGGTGAAGAGAATAATGTTTAAAAAAACTATGGTTCCAAATGAAAAAATTATGGTGTGCCAATCAGCATCTGGACATCGGCATTGACATCATTTCCCGACATTTCAATCCGGTAATTTCCTTTCTGCCGCACCATGAAATTCTGTTTTGTGACATCAGTGTAATCGTTTCCAAAACCCTGCTGGTCAATTATTGCCCCGGATCCTGCGTCAAGCACCTTGACCTCGAACCATGCGTATGGACTGGTCTCGGTTGTATTTTCATAGTGTTCACTGTTAGTCCCGATATATACTAACCGGATGCGGGAAATCATAGTAGGGGTAAGATTGAACTTGATATACAGCGGGGTCTGTTTGAGTTCATGTGCAAAATTTACTTTCTGGCCAAAGGCAAATTTCTGGTTAAGCGTATATATCTGTTCGTAATCCTCTTCCAGGCGTGCATCTCTAACCGTGACTGGTAGTGTGGTAGTTTCCGGTATTATTGTGGTATATTGTAATGTTGGCGGGACTGTCCGCACCATTGTGGGAGTGATTGTTAGTGTCTGGGATTGTACAAAACTGTCATAAGATTTCTGGTTTCCTTTGAGCAGTGGGATTCCTACAAAATATGCTATAGCAACAATGACAAGAACCACCACAATCCCGGCGATGATCATGGAAGTCCGTGGGGTTTTGGGTTGTACCGGTGGAGCTCCATAGTAGGATGGTGGAGTTATTGGAACTTTAGGTGCAGCATGAGATACTGGATCTGCCGAAGCAGTGATTTGTTCCATGGGAGCTCCGCATTGCACACAAAACTTTTTGTGAGCGGGAACCTCAGCACCGCAGGATGTACAAAACGGCATATAATCATCATTGGTTGCGAAGAATGGATACTTTTACTTTTTGGTTTTGTCAGAAAAATTTGAAATCTAACGATTATCAATCGGAAAAATTAAAATTAAGTTTGGAATTTATTTTTTTCTGTATTGGGTCTTTTTATTTCATGAAGGTTTTTAAAAAACTAGAATTACCTATTCTTCGCGCAGCATCTTATCAATTGCGAACGCCGCACTTTTTGCCGCACCCATAGCAAGAATGACGGTTGCCGCACCGGTTGCCACATCTCCCCCAGCAAAGACCTTGCACATGGAAGTGCGGAACTCATCATCAACAATAACATTTCCTCGTTTGCCACGCTTTAGTTCGGGAATCTCGCTGATCAGGAGCGGGTTTGGACCCTGACCGATTGCAGCGATAAATACATCTGCATCGATCGTGAAATGACTGCCTTCAATGGGAGCGGGTTCCGGCCTGCCGGACTGATCAAGGTCACACATCTCCATGCGCACGCACTCGACACCGGTTATTCCCTGATCGCCAAGGATCTTAACCGGGTTTGCACACATGACAAATTCAATACCCTCTTCCTTTGCCCGCAGGCTCTCCGCTTCGCGGGCAGGGAGATCTTCTTCCCTCCTGCGATAGACAAGCGTGACTTTGCCCCCCAGTCTTCTGGCAACCCGGGCCGCGTCCATTGCCACGTTCCCTCCACCGGCAACAACAACGCGGCTACCCCTCTTGACGGGAGTATCATAGGCCGGGAAACTATCGGCATGCATCAGGTTGACGCGGGTTAAAAACTCGTTTGCCGAATACACACCTGGAAGATTTTCACCGGGCAGACCCATGAAGTAAGGAAGACCCGCTCCCGTACCTAAAAATACTGCATCGTAAATGAGCAGTTCTTTAACGGTAACACTGCGGCCAACGAGATGATTGAGTTTCAGTTCAACTCCAAGGGACAGGACCGCGTCAATCTCTGCCTTGACAATCTCTTTTGGCAGACGGAATGCAGGGATGCCGTACATGAGCACCCCGCCCGCTGCATGGAGTGATTCAAACAATGTGACATGGTAACCCATACGGGCGAGTTCGGCAGACGCAGTCAGCCCGGCCGGGCCTGCACCGACTACTGCTACCCTTCTTCCGGTTGACGCCTTCTTCTGGGGGAGTACCATGCCTTGCACTCGTTCAGTGTCGGCAACAAAGCGTTCCAGTTCGCCAATAGAGATCGGTTTTTCCTTGAGACCAAGGAGACATTCGCCCTCGCACTGTACTTCCTGCGGGCAGACGCGGCCGCAGATGGCCGGCAGCATGTTCTGCTCTTTTATGATCGCAGCTGCTTTTTTGAAATCACCGGCAGCCACTTCGCGAATGAACGCAGGGATATCAATGCTCACAGGGCAGCCTTTCACGCAGAGCGGTTTTTTGCACTGAAGGCAGCGTTCGGCTTCGGCTATTGCCTCTTCTGGAGTAAAACCGCCATCCACTTCGTAAAAATCATGGATGCGCTGGTCGATTGGCCGGTCATGCATGGTGATCACCGCCTTTACAGGCACAGATGTGTGCATTATAGCGTTCGAGGGATTCTTTCTCTTCAGGTTGGTATGTGCGGAGTCGTCCCATTAGCAGATTGAAATCCACTTTGTGGGCATCGAACTCAGGACCGTCCACACAGGCAAATTTAGTCTCGCCATCGACAATCACCCTGCATGAACCACACATCCCTGTCCCATCTACCATCACCGGATTGAGACTGACAAATGTCTTGATCCCTGCCGGGCGGGTCACTTCGCAGGTGACTTTCATCATCATTGCAGGCCCGATGATCCAGACCGCATCGATTTTTTCTCGTGCCATAACCTGCTTGAGAAGGTCAGCGGCAAAACCGTGAAAACCTTTGGTGCCGTCATCCGTGGAGATTAAGAGTTCATCGCAGGCTTTACTCATCTCGTCTTCTAAAATGAGCAGACCCGCATTGCGTGCGCCTACAATCCCGATCACTTGGTTACCCGATGCCTTCAGGGCACGGGCGATGATAGGTAGACTTGCGGTACCAACGCCACCGCCAACCAGCACACAGGTTCCAAACTTGTGAGATTCACTGGGTTTTCCGAGTGGACCTGCCACATCTAAAATATGATCGCCGGCATGGAGAGCGGCGAGATGGGTTGTCGTCTTTCCTATGGTCATAAAAATAACCCGGAAGGAATCTCCATCCACTGCAGAAATGGTAAGAGGAATGCGCTCGCCTTTCTCATCGATCCGGAAAATCACAAACTGTCCGGCCTGTGCATGATGGGCTACATGCGGTGCCTTGACCCACATCTGGTAGACTTTATCGGCAAGCTGCCCGGCTTTTTTTACGGAATACAACCCTGTCACTCCTTAAAATAATTTTAATAATCTGGATAAATCACGAATGCTGGATTATAAATTTTCTTTACAATCGCTTAATCTTACGCACACGCACTGCGACACCGCGCTTTGAGCGGAGCATCTCATCCGCCGGCATCGCAGCCCGCCCTGTGGCTAGAGCACGCGCCCCAACAACCAGCACTTCATCGCCATCGCGGATTTCTGGATCTGCGCTGATTACGCCCGGTGTCAGCACATCGCCTTCGGGAATAAAGTCGTCGATGTGCACCCTGTAACCTGCAGGTATCAGGTTCCATCCATCTATGGTCGGGCGGAGCATCCCGGTGCCGGTATCAATCGAGAAGAGCTGGAGATTATTCCGGCTATAGAAGACCTCCGGGAAGTGCCCGCGAAGCGTGGTTCCCTTGGTGTCGAGATCGATATTGAACTGGTAAGAGGCCATGCCATGCAACCGGTCATCCTTGATCCTGCGTTCTCCTGCAAGGGCCGTGTCTAGTGCATTGAGGGCGCTATCACTGGTCGGACGTTCTTCACAGGTACATTCAAGCATGATTCCAGCTGCCTCTGCAGCTTGCTTTGCAACTTTGAGCGCCCCTCCTTCAAGATGAGCGATAATGCGGCGGTACGGGTGGCGCTTGAAATACCGGGTGAGGATGCTGCTGATGAATGCACACTCCTCTGCATCCCAGTAACCGGTAACGGGCACATCGTAATGCCCCGCCGGGTAAACCGTCTCGAGTTCCCGTGGCACAAGTCCAAGCGGGGAAGTGACGATCAATTCGTGTGCCCTGCCACCAATCGCAAGCTGGAAACGCTTGTGCGTCTGGGAGAGTGAGTAGGGTTTTCTGGCTGAGCATGGGAGGAGTACTGCCACATCAGTCTTTGGCGGAATATACCGTGAGAGCACGCGTTCGGCAAACCTGCGCACTTCCACTCGTTGCATCGAATCTCCGGAGTTTGCCCGCATCACCCCACTACGGGCAACCGGTTGCGCCGAATCCATAAACGGGTACTGGTTGTCGAGATGGCGCATGATCGCAACGTGACTTGCGTTCATCCGACAGCGGGATTCGATGAGATCCCGCAGCTGGCCCTGCTCGATGAAGCGGCTAATGAGGGCGAGTTCCTGCCGGAGTGCGTTGCGGTTGTGCTCTTTGAGATCTTTTGCTAGACAGCCACCACAGGTGCAGATGCCACTCTCCATTGCATCAGCGGGAAACTCACCATCTGATGTGCAAAAGAAACCTTGCGCAGATTTGAGGTCTATACTGATAAAATCAAAGAGGTCAAAGCCGGAGTAGCAGAGGATGGCTGCTGTTGAGGGAATGGCAGCGGCCGGTGCGTACCACGCAGTATCGGACGGGGTCTTTAACTTGAGAGCAACCAGCCAGTCCACATAATTACGGGGATTCGCAAAAGCGGTATGCCAATTGGCCACCATCACGCAATCGCCGCTTACTGCGGTATTATCCAGCTGGGGGTGGATGGTGACCGGCATCACTCCTGATGTTGGGGGAAACTGGCGGGCTACTGCGGACGGGGCACAGATGGGCATGTTGGCGTTCTGCATAGTGCCAAGCGCAGGAAAGAACCGGATTGTTTCAGCAGCTGCCGGAAGTTTAAGTTCAGTTCCCTCGTGCTTGAACAGGCCGGTCCGTCCGAGACCGTCCCTTTTGCGGATATTAAACTGGCTCAATCGAGCACCTCACAGTCGCAAACATCCTGTCGCAGGATTGTTTCCCACCGCTTACTGCAGGATACTACAACTCTGGTTTCCGGATGGCTCTCGACTAAGGCTTGTATACCCCGGCATCCCTGCCTCACCATTGCGTCATCCCATTCAGGGATCTCGCTCTGGCCTATGGGGAACGTTTCTTTGAGTTCTTTTGGATATGGACCGAACGGGGGTTTGAACAGGAGCATTTCAGAAAATTCCGCCCGTGCATCGCCATCGAATGCCACCAGCACTTCTCTCCCAAGCCGGAGCCGGGCGAGCTGCTGCTGGTAGCGGAGCACTTCAGTACGCTTGCAGCTCTCATCGCCACGGTAGAAGAAGCGGCGCTTGGAGGTGCGGTCGGTCTTTTCGAGATCCGTGTTTTTGAGGAGCAGGGCTCGGTAACCGGCAAGCAACTGTGGGTGACCCCGGCAACGCTCATCAACCAGTTCCCAGAGTGAGCCGTCTGTTATAGCTTGACGGATACGGGCGATCTCAGCGAGGGTCACATGCAGGTTGTGGAGGGCGAGCAAGCGGTCGCGCTGTGGCGAAGTGCGGAGTTCTTCAACTGTATGGGTGCGGCAGATATTGCAGGCACAGGGAAGATCAGAAAGTTCATCGATCTTGTAACTGCCATGCACTGTCATGTACCGGCCTTCCTTGGCATAGAGGGCATAAGCGGCTGAGTCAAAGAGATCGCATCCCATCGCAGTTGCTAGCGCGAACATTGCAGGGTGACCGGCTCCGAAGAGATGGACACAGGCAGAAGGAGAAATAGTTCGCTTTGCCGCCATCACCACACTCACGAGATCCCGGTACCGGTACTGCTCCATGATGGGGACAACAGCACCGATCGGGCAGAATGTAAAGCCAAGATCCGTAACTTCCTTTCCTGCCCGTTCCCTCAGGTCTTCAAAGATACCGCCTTGAACCGGGCCGGCGATGGGGGCATCGTTGCCGAAAACCTGTTTGGCCTCAGCAAGGCGCTGCATGGTGATCGCAAGTTCACCTTCTGCGGTCTGCCGGTCGGATGCAGGGGACGTGGGAATATCGAGCGGTACCCAGATATCACTTTTTATATCGCGCTGGAATGAGAGGGTCTCTGTGTTAGTGATCGAGACTTCGCCATACACGGACAACTGGAACGAACCGGAGTCGGTCATGATGACGCCGTCATAATCAAGGACTTTGTGCAGGCCTTCGGCAAGGGCTTGTTCCCGGTACTGCTTGCTCTGGGAAAAGATGTACGCGTTTGTTATGATCGCTTCTACGCCCATCTTCCGGAGTTCTTTAGGGGTGACGAGCTGGAGATGAGGGTTGATGACAGGAAGGAGTGCGGGAGTCTTTACAATTTTTTTACCAACGGTTAACTTCCCGCAGCGACCGGCAATATCGCTGTACAAACTCTCGAATGAAATTCCCATATGGCACCCTTAATGTGCCTTTATATGTGCGTTCAAGAGGTTAAACGGTTCCCTTCTTCTCGGAAAATATCTGGCCTTCAAAAGTCATGAGTTCGACATTTTTAGATGTCCAGCACTTACCCGACAGCCCGGCTTTTGAGCAGGTATGGTCAAGGAAGGTTGTACTGTCCCAGCCGTACTCGGTTGCAACCTGCGGGAGCAGGAGACCGCTCGTCCCCATTCCCCGCACAATCAGACCGTGTTTTCCTACCTTGATATTTGCCGGGCGCTCTGCCGGTTCACACAATAATGGTACTGGAACGGTGAGAACGGTAACTTCAAGATCGATTCTTGAGAGTTCCTCTTTCGATACCGGTGGGAATCGTGGGTCTTCAAGTGCTGCGGCTTTTGCTGCGTGCTCAATGGCTTCCCCAAGCGGCATCACCGGGTACGGCAGGCCGATACAGCCGCGAAGTTCGCCAGCACGGGTTAGTGTGACAAAGACGCCCCGTTTGGCATTGAAGACCGGAGTGAGTTTGAGTTTACGAGCCGGTTTTTTCATAACCGCTTGTTCTAGTGCGCCGCGTGCGAGCTGGATTGCGAGTGTTCCTTCTTCTGCTGTCAGCATACGATCATCCCCATCCAATATTGAAAGTCTGCTTAGCGCAGCTTGGATAACAATGTATCGAACCTTTTTCATTCTGCTCTTTCCGTCATGGTAATGCCTGTGATGCGATGTGATTCCGCTCTTTTTTATCTCCACATTCAGAGCAGATTTATAATAAGCTGAGTCTCTGACGACAAACTCCTGAAATATATCCATCCTGATTGTCAAAATAGCGCTGCGCTTATCTGCCCGGACAGACAATATATAAAGCGAGAGGGAGAGAGCGGCCGACGGTGACTTAAGTGTCGCTGAGGAAAGTCCCCCCACCCACCGGTCACGCAGCCGTACGCAAGTACGGGTGGCGAGAGTCACGGCAATGGCACAGAAACGACACGGCCTGTTTTTAGCAATGATGCGATCGAGCCTTTAAGGCAAGAAGCATGGGCAACCGTGCGAGTAACTCGCTGAGCGTCTGAGGAACAGGATACGTTGGAACGACGAATCCCTGCGGGTGCAAGCCAGAACAGGGCCAATGGATAGTCCGGTATCCGCCCGGGTATGGCGCAGAGCTGAATGCCGCTAGAACATAAGGAGGCTTACTCCTCCCACTCACACTTTTCACAATCGTCAGCCCAAGTTATTGCCTGTGATCCGGTAATCGTTGTTGCGCTGATTTTTTTGCGCTGTCAGTTTTTCTCGTTTGGTAATCCAACAATTGGTATGGCTCGCTGAACCGGCTCTGCAAATCAACTATGCAAAATAAGAATGAAAACGATACATTATGATGAGTAATCAATCAACAGGTTACCAATTCATTCAACAAGAGGGTTTCATCAATGCTTGACATCAGGTTTGTAAGGGCTAACCCGGATGCAGTAAAGGCAGATCTAATAAAACGAAATGATATAGAAAAACTCGCATGGGTAGACGAGCTGCTAAAAAAAGATGCACGTTCACGCGAACTCAAAGGGGAGACCGATCTGCTCCGCCAGCGGCGCAACACCATTGCCCGCGAGATCAATGCCGCACGAAAAGGCGGTCAGGATGCCACCGCTCTTATGACTGAAGCGGCCAATCTCCCGCAGAAGATCAAGGACTGTGATGCTGAACAAGAAGAGAACGCAAAAATAATTCACTCCTTTTTAATGCGCCTGCCTAACATCTTGCATGACAGTGTCCCAGTTGGGAAAGATGATACCGAAAATGTTGAAATAAAAAGAGTTGGAACACCCAAAACCTTTGATTTTGAACTCATAAGCCATGGACAGCTGGCTGCTGATCAGGGTTGGGCGGATTTCGAAAGGGCCACAAAGATATCCGGCGCCGGTTTCTATTTCTTAAAAGGCAGCCTCGTACTTCTCGATATGGCACTGCAGCGGTTTGCCATCGACCAACTCGCTGAGAATGGCTACATCCCGGTAATTCCCCCGTATATGATCAATCGCACATCCTATGAAGGTGTCACGGATCTGGAAGATTTCGAGAAAGTGATGTACAAGATCGATGGCAGTGATGCATACCTCATTGCAACCAGCGAACACCCGATTGGCGCAATGTACCAGGATGAGATTTTTGAGGAAAAAGACCTCCCGTTAAGGCTTGCCGGCATCTCGCCTTGCTTCCGTCGCGAGATCGGCGCGCACGGTCTTGACACAAAAGGCCTGTTTCGAGTTCACCAGTTCACAAAGGTCGAACAATTTGTCTTTTGTAAACCTGAAGATTCTTGGAAAATTCATGAAGAACTTTTAACAAATGCAGAGGATATATTCCAAAAACTTGGTCTGCCTTACCATGTGGTCAATATCTGTACCGGAGATATCGGAACGGTTGCGGCCAAAAAATATGACATCGAGGTCTGGATGCCCCGGGAAAATGCCTACAAAGAAGTGGTCTCCTGCTCGAACTGCACATCCTACCAGGCAGTGCGACTCAACATCAAAGTGCGGGATAAAAGCGACTTTGAGCTTAAACAGCACCTTCACACACTCAACTCAACTGCGATTGCCACATCGCGCGTTATGCGTGCAATTCTTGAGAATTACCAGGAACCGGATGGCCGCGTGCAAGTTCCCCCGGTGCTCCGCCCATACATGAACGACCGTGAATATCTCTGATTTTTATTAAAAGGCAGGTTTTTTTTGCAAATCCTTATTTTATGAAGATAACCTAGATAATAGTAACAAGGGGTTGTATGGTTTTTCCTGAACTGGGTAGTGATGAGTCTGTGATTCTCCAGGCTCATAATATCAAAGTAAAATCGGTTGTGTTTGAGGCAGTTCTCACGAATAAGCGCCTTATTCTTATTGACGGCAAGAAAGGTCTCATCCCTCCGCAGGAAATCCTGATCATAAATATCAGAACCGTTGATGGCGGCGAGAATGCAATCCGTGACCCTCTCCTCACATTCTCTATTTCTTCCGTGGGAGGTACAGCGCGCCAGATGATTCTCACTTTCCCGCGCGTAGCCAGTGGAGAGCGAAAACGGGAGCGGGACGACTGGTTAAAGGCACTCACAGCGCAGATCTCATCTATTGATAATTACCCGGTAGTCCCTGATACAACAGTGTCCGATCAATTATCTTCACAAAGTACTGTAATAACTCCCCCGTCACCCCCAGTTAGTCCCGTTGCATCTTCACCAAAGAAGAAGATAGAGATTACCCGGCCCATAAGAAATATTGTCGAATCCGCACCTGCAATGCCACGACCCATTGAGACAACAACACTTCCTATCGGTTCTTTCTGTTCGCGGTGTGGTAGCCGGGTTCCCCCGGAATCAGTGTTTTGCAACCGGTGCGGAACACCGGTAGTAAGCTCAACAGATGTACCTGCAGTTCCGCCGGCAATCAATTCACCCCCACCGGTTGTTGCACAGTTTGCACCGTCAGTTGTTCCCCAGGTGCAGATTGCAACCCCGCCCGTCTTTGGTCTTGGCGGAGATCATAAAGAGCGCACGCTTGATGAGGTCATTCACTCGATTGAACCATTGATTGAAGATTCAAAACCCCGTAGCAGTGAACCTGCACCACTCGTCCCCCGTCACTACCCGGCTCCCTCATCCGTGGTAGAAACCCCGGCAGTTGCCCCGTTGACAGAACCAGCCGCACTGTCACCTTCAGGTGAACCTGTTCCTGCTGATGCCACTCCTTCCACATCACCACCTCCGATACCGCAAGCAGTGCCAGCACCTTCACCAAAAAAAGGAAAACTCGTCACTATCGCAGCACTTGCAATTGTGATCTTAGTGGTCATCGGTGGCATTGCTATCTTCTCGAATTCATTGGGAACAACTCCGGTAACTCCTGTAATCACTCCTACAATCACACCCATTCCCATAGTTATTACTAAAACAGCTACGCCAACACCATCCCCCACACCGGCTATCACTCAGATTGCAATCCAGACACCAACTTCGCAACCTCAATTTGCTATACCTCCAAATGGCGTCTGGGTGCGGATTAATTACTCCGGTAAATACAGTGGTACGTATGGTACTCCGGGCAGCCAGGCCACGGTAGAGGATACCGGTGATCATCTCTATTCGTTATCGACCGTTGACGGCCCGGTTGTAGCTTCAATCCAGAAAATGGACGGTTCATCCAATACGCTCGCCATTGAAGTGTATAAAAATGGTGTGCTGAGTGGCAGTGATACAACAAAATTACCCAAAGGCACCATCGATATTCAGGTTGATCTCAAACCAAAACCTACGCCAACCCCCGTTCCTTCTCAAACAGTAAGTCCTACGGTTACTCCAGTGGGAACTGCAGCACTGAATTCAACAGTGAATTCAACTGGAACTGCATAGGATTTGGGGCACTTACATTTTTTTTTAATTTTTGAAAAAGAACATACGAGTGTCGAAGGTGCCTGAATGAGAGCACTAATTTGTCGTGTCACTCATGATACCTTGGAAATGAAAAAGTCCTACCATTAGGGATTGAAATTGGGATTATTGCGACAATATGTGCAGCACTTCTTGTTATAAAACGGAAATAATTTTTATGTTGTTCACAGTCAACAGTATGTTATTTAAACAAGAGAATTTCGAATAACCCCACCATTCACCACAAAAGCTTTACCGGATAACGTCGAATACATGATTAATGGACTCACTTACCGATTTTACGTTGAATGAAGAGTACAAACGGATCCAAAAAAAGAGTACAAACGGATCCAAAAACTTGGAGACCGATTAGCAGAATTGAGTTCTCTCATTGACTGGGAAGCATTCAGACCCATTGTTGGACAGCTGTTCACCAACAATACCGATCGCGGCGGGAGACCGAATGTCGATGTCATTGTCATGATAAAGATGCTGGTACTTCAATCCCTGTATGGACTATCGGATCCGGAACTGGAGCGGCAAGCGAATGATCGCATATCATTCCGGAAATTTCTCGGCTTTCCGGAGGGGATTCCTGATTCATCTACCGTTTGGCTTTTCCGGGAGCGACTGGCAACAACCGGGAAAGAGGAAGCAATCTGGAAAGAACTCCAAAGACAACTGGAAGGAAAGGGATTGAAGATTCGGAAAGGTGTGATCCAAGATGCGACATTCATCACGGCGGATCCGGGACATGCAACTACCGGTACTCCCCGGGGAGACGATGCAAAAACCCGGAGAAACAAAGAAGGTACCTGGACAAAAAAGGGGAAAAAATCCTATTTTGGATTCAAGCTTCACACGAAAGAAGACTGTGACTTCGGGTTGATACGGGCACTTCAGACCACGACTGCATCTGTACACGATAGCCAGATAGATCTGTCAGAAAAAGGTGAAGTGGTCTACCGGGACCGTGGTTATTTCGGTACTGAACCAAAGGGTTTTGATGCAACCATGCAACGAGGTGTTCGGTGGCATCCGATTGGCATCCGGGATACCCTCAGAAATAAACGGATTTCAAGAAAACGATCTCCCGGCGAGAGACCCTACGCCGTCATCAAGAATGTTTTCCATCACGCTCACACTCACGTGACTACGGTTATTCGAGCTCATGTGAAAATGGTGTTTGCTGCGTTCAGCTTTAACCTGTACCAACTCGGGACTCTGAAAAAACAGGGTGTCATCTAGCGTACGCTCTAAAAAAAATATGAAAAATCAGGTAAAATGACAAGAAAATAAGAGTGAATTACGGACTCTCATCCACTCTTTTAGGTCTACACGGTGAACTATCTGAATTATCCCGGGTTTATCGGAATACTCACAAACTTAGAACTGTAAACAACTGAAAACTTCTATAGATTCTAACAGTTTATTTAATCAAATTTAGAACTGTAAACAACTGAAA
>Ga0194039_1000784_pt1 | contig 18117 bp, 19 predicted proteins | sample JunL228m_MetaG_FD_148679 | JGI IMG/M metagenome (GOLD analysis project Ga0194039, IMG submission 148679) | Anoxic zone freshwater microbial communities from boreal shield lake in IISD Experimental Lakes Area, Ontario, Canada - Jun2016-L227-8m | ecosystem: Environmental > Aquatic > Freshwater >... | reverse complement strand
AGGTGGCGAAAACAGTCGCAGAAGCGGTAGAGATGATCATCCGAGAAGGAAAGGACAAGGCGATGAGTAAGTTCAATTGATCAATAATTAATTTAATTATTTTTTCTATAGACGTCTTTTCTGTGACCTATTGTTAGAAATATGATTTTCGAATCAGTCTGAAGGTAAAATAACGCCCGATATGAGCTAGTTATCCTGAATGAGAAGGTTGTTGGGTCTCCGGATAACTTTTTTGTATGTAATCTGGGATCTCTGTTATCTTTTTTAAATAGATCCTCCTGCTTCCTAAACATAGTCTGAACTTTATTAGGTAGTCTTTTGAATTCATGGCAAAACTCATCAGTGTAGCTGATCTTCATAATAGATTCATAGAGTAGAGTGTACTCGTCCAGCCTTGCTGTCCACATATCCACGACGAATCGATTGTTTCAATGTAATAGGGCGGTCATATTCCTGAATGGATTCCATGGGTGTTGATTCTGATAGGGTAGTCAATACATATTGAGAAAGCTCGACAAGTGAAAGACCGAAACGACTGGCGATGCGCGTGAGTCGGCCCTTTTCTTGCTTTGGAAGTGTGATGGTGATGGAGCTCATACATGAAGTATATCAGAAACCTCTAATGTCACAATTGACAATATAACAATTCCAATTTGTAACTTCTAGATTCTTATCCACACCCAACTATTGTATTGGTGGCCACATGCGTGGGATAATAGATGCAGTCGATTCGTCGTATTATATCTCATAATCATGACCCAAAATTATCTAAATTCACCTATATTGCCGGGCACGGAGCCTCTACAGCGCAAAGATCACCATGTGATGAGAGTGTGGTTAGGTGTTTTCGTAGTTGTTCTAATCATAGTAGCTACGATGTCATATCTACGATTACAGACATCAACGGATACTACACCTCCTGCAGTGGTTGTTGACCAGAAAACTCTCGAGCGTCAAGCGATCTTGGCTCAATTAAAAAATGTCGAACCACCAACTCCGGAGCAGGTCAAAGCGATCACTGACCAGTTAAAGAAATCAAAAACGACGATCACGAGTGAACAGAGAACGGCTATCATAGAACAATTACAAGCTTCATCAAATTAATTATTCATAAATTTAATAATATCAAGAACCCATGAAAAAATATCCTTTTGTATCAAAAATAGCAACGATAACTGGTCTAGCTCTCGGCGCATTCGCTTTGTCAGCTCTAGCAACGGGTACCTGGACAGCACCATCAGCAGCGGCACCAAATGGAAACGTAGATGCCCCGATCAATGTCGGTGGAACAGTTGTGACACCTCAATACAAGACTGGGGCGTTGGGTATAGGAGCAGGAACGATCGCTCCGGCTTCGAAAGCGTTGCTGCAGGTATTCGGTGCCGGAATCATAGAGACATTAGGAGTCACAAATCTTTATGTTGTTTCTGGAGAGCAGACTGCTGGAAATGTATTGACGCTAGATGGTGGTGGTAAAGCAGTCTGGGCCAAGCCGACAGGTAGTACAGTTGTTACGCCTGTAACTCCGATTTCGAGCGATTGTACAAGCGGTCAACAAAGCTTAAAAATTTCATTCCTGAATGATGATATTTCAAGCGGGGCTAAGGGAGTATCAATTAGATTGGTAGAAAGCAATAGTCATACGAATTATAGTGTAAATATGTATCCCGCTGGAGTTGAAATACGGGTCTTGTGTGGTAGCGTAGTTCAAATTATTTTTAAAGCTAACGGTAACTCTCCTCTTTGGTACGATCATGCCTTGATATCCAATTTTACTGGTGATGAGTGTGTGGGTGCTGTTGTAAATAACATACCTTACAGTAGTAATACGGGTTCTACACTGTATTCACAAGAAGCTACATGCTCCTTTACTATGCACGGTCCGACATCCATAGTTTATCATTATCACCTGTGGTAAATTATCGAAGTAAACCTCCGCACAAAGAGGGTCTCACCACCCTCTTTTTGTTTGTCTCAAAAGTTCGCATTACTATTCAATATAGTTATCATCATCAATCGGCCAGATAGAGATTCCAATTTCTAGATCAACGATCCTCAAATGCGTTATCCACACCAAATCACCTGCGCGGAATGTATATCATTCAGATCAATGCTATAATATTCTCGAAATGGCCAAAAAAAGTTTTCTCAACAAACCCGTCCTCCTCAGTGCTCCCCTCAATCATGAAGAGCACACACAGATGAAAATATTGCTCGGTATTCTGGTCATCGTGATCCTGATGGCCGCAACTGTCATATATTCGAGATCAAGGGCGCTGACTAACTATGTAGCCCCCGTCATGACAAAGCGGGCAGTCGTGAAGCAGAAAACTTTCGATCGTCAAGCGATCATGGACCAATTAAAAAATGTAAAACCACCTACTCCAGAGCAAGCCAAAGAGATCACTGATCAACTGAAGAACGTAAAGACGACGATCACGGATGAACAGAAGGCGGCCATAATGAAACAATTACAAACAGTACCAAATATTTAATCATAAACTTATCATATAATGAACCCATGAAAAAATACCCTTTCGTATCAAAAATAGCGACGATAACTGGTCTAGCCCTAGGTGCATTCGCATTGTCCGCTCTGGCAGCGGGTACATGGACAGCGCCATCAACAGCGGCACCATATGGGAACGTAGATGCTCCGATCAATGTTGGGGGAACACCTTATACTCCTCAATACAAGACTGGAGCATTAGGTATCGGCACCCCTTACGCAAACTTCTACGGGGAACTCTTCCACGTTTTTGGAATTGGGGTGATCGACAATCTGTTCGCTGGAAACGCTATGGTAGGAGGTTATCTTTCAGCTAACAATCTTCGCGTGAGACCTGGAAATGGTGTCACCGGGAAATATTTGAAAGCAATCAACGATGGTGGGGAAGCTGTCTGGGATACTCCGGTCAGTACCGTTACACAGTCATACAGGGTGGAGCTATATAACTGTATGAATACTACATATATAGCGGATGCGCCTACGGGAGATATTGGTGCGTGGATGTGTCCTCAGTCAGGTTCCATAGTCACGAATATACATTCGAACGGAGGTGATTGGGGCGGTAGAGATTATGCACAGTGTTGTAATCTCAGGGTAGTTGCAAATTAAGACCTCTGATGGTGCTCAGTGGGGTACATTCGGTAAGTAGAATATAGACTATAAAAATATACAAAAAACCGGCGATCGTTACCTGCCGGTTTTTTGTATATTTGGATCTCTATGTTACTGATCCTATTTATTTGTGTCGCGCCTTTTCTAACCCCTAACCCCTATTTCACTCCCGCATACGTCAACGCCATCTTCTGATCCTTGGGATCGAATAGTGAGATCTGGAAGTTATAAGTCTTGCCTAGTTCGAGTACCTTGCGTAGTTTCTCTTCTGAACCAAACTCAGAAACATGTACTAGACCAGCGACACCTTCCTCTATAGAGGCCAATGCACCATGCTTGTTGAACTTGATGATAACGCCAGATACGGGCATGTCTTTCTTGTATTTCTTGGCCGCTTCTGTCCATGGATTTGCCTTCAGTTTCTTCAGAGATAGGGAAATCTTGCCATCCTTGACTTCGATAACCTTGGCCTTGACCTTCTGACCAACCTTGACGAAGTTGCGTGGATCATCAACTAGGCCCCAGTCGATCTCAGATATATGGATCAAACCTTCTAGACCTTCCTCGAGTTTGACGAATACCCCGAAATCAACAACTCCTGTGACAACACCTTCGATCTCGTCACCTACTTCGTATTTGTTGACGATCTTTTCCTTTTCCTTGGATTCTGGACCCTTCTCAGAGAAGATCAGCTTGCCTTCCTTGGGATCGGCAGTGATGATGGTGAGTTGTAGACGAGTACCGACGAGCTTCTTCAGTTCATCGAGGATCTTGTCCTTGTCGCCATCGGTGATACGTGGGTAATGTTCAGCCTTGAGCTGTGATGCTGGTAGGAAACCGACGATGCCTTGCCATTCGATGAGCAAGCCTCCTTTGTTGGCTTCCTTGACTGGTAGATCGAGCACCTTCTTCTCGTTGATAGCACTGTCAGCCTCATTCCAGATGAGAGCCTGGCGAGCCTCCTTGAGTGATAGCTCGTAATAACCCTCCTTGTGAGCATTGTCGACGATCTTGGCGGCGATAACATCACCGATATTGATCTTCTTGATAACATCACGTGCGACCATGAATTCTCGACCATATATGATACCTGTACCGAATGGTGCGAGGTCGACGAAAACAGACGCCTTCTCAATGGCGATAACGGGACCTTCTACTAGGTCTCCGATCATTGGAGGATTCTTCATAACAGTGATGAGTTTGCCCATCACGGTCAGTTTCTGCTCTTCGGTCATCTCCATCTCCTTTTTTGAGTTGACTACTTCACTCTCTTCACCTCTAGATCTCGTCTCTCCTCCTACGAAACGTGCTTTGACTGAATCGGAAGCCGTGGCATCCTTACTCAGAGTGTCTCTGGTTTTCTTTAACATGTTAATTTCGCCAATATCTGGCGATGCGTTCCGCTTTTTAAATTGATAATAATGATTGCGGGGTACGACTGAACTGCTCTGAATCTAGCATAATATGACAGAATTTGCTACTATTCTATGCATCATGATCATAAATTACCTTGGTGGCGAGTTTGTCAAAATCCAATTCGGCGATACTATCCTGGCCTTGAATCCTGTGTCCAAAGACTCGTCTTTGGGAACATCGAAGTTCGGTGCAGACATCGTCCTTATCAGTCTGAATCATCCCGACATGAATGGCGTTGACCAGGTGACATTTGGCGAGAAGAAACCATTCGTCGTGTCCGGTCCTGGAGAATATGAGGTCAGAGGGGTCTTCATCAAGGGTCTAGTTTCTGAGTCAGGATATGACGGCGAGAAAAGGATCAATACTATATACTCGATAACTCTCGAAGGGATGAATATCTGTTTTCTGGGTGCTATCAATACCGACCAATTACCGACGGAAGCTGACGAGGCTATAGATGATGTTGATGTATTGTTCGTTCCTATAGGTGGTGATGGGGTACTGAGTGCCGCCGCCGCTTACAAATTGGCTGTTTCTATAGGGCCGAAGATCATCATACCGATACATTATGGAGATATCGGACAGAAAGACGCCCTGAAGTTGTTCCTGAAGGAAGCAGGTGAGAGTCCAAAACCAGAGAGCAAGCTGACGCTAAAGAAGAAGGATCTAGAAGGCAAGGAAGCAGATGTTGTGGTGTTGGAGAAAGAGTAGTAGAATTATAGAGTAATTGAAAATGGAAACTGTAAACTGGAAAATTTCAAAACTAGGAATGATCAAGAGGAAATATTAGTTCGCAATTTTACATTTTACATTTTACATTTTAACTTTTCCATTTTCCATTAATTTCTATGACACTAGAATCATACATCGAAAACCTGAGGTCCAAGCCTGAACATGTGAAAAAGCGTTATGCATTTTGGACTTCGTTCGGGGTGAGTTTCATGATCTTCGCTTTCTGGTTGGGTTCATTCTCTTCGTGGGGATCAACCTCATCTTCGGCGGTCGCAACAGTCGTCAACAAGGCTGGTTCACCAGGGCAGTCGCTCATCGCTGGAGTCGGATCTTTCTTCGGAGATCTGAAAAATATGGTTTTTGGTGCCAAGAAGGTGAAGTATACCAGTGTGGAGATAGCGCCGGGGAATTAGGCCGCGATCATTGCTAGTATTGCAATTCGTCTCAAAATGGTGTAGATTGTCGGAACAACATGTCACAAGATAAACTTATACAACTCAGAAACAAATCTACAGGCGAGGTCTATTGGTCGTCCAAGAACAGGAAGACTGTTGAAAAGAAACTCGAACTAAAGAAATACAGTGCCAAACTAAGGAAGCATATTGTCTTCAAGGAAGGGAAGAAATAGCATACGAATATTCTGATTTTACAAATATACGAATGAATACGAATAGCCTCATTGCTTTTATTCGTAGTCATTCGTATAATTTGTTGTAGTCGAGGAGCGGTATTCAAATGGGCGATTAGTTAAGTGGTATAACTGTGGTCTCCAAAACCACTGTCGGAGGTCCGATTCCTCCATCGCCCGCATGGACACATGGCTTATAAATTTTGCAAATAGTCATCAGATCCTAGTTTATGCAGCTATCATCATAGTAGCCTGTATAGAAGGACCGGTACTCTCTATCTTCTTTGGAGCACTCATCAAGGTCGGTGATTTTACATTCTGGCCAATATTTTTTGCGTTGATGGCGGGAGATCTGTTGGGTGATGTGATCTGGTATTACATCGGGCGCAATTTTGCTGGAAAGTTCATCGCTAGATTCGGCAAATATTTTAGTTTGACGGAACAGAACATAGGGAAGATGACGCGCATATTCCACAAGTACCATGAAAAGATACTGATAGTATCGAAGTTGACTAGCGGCTTTGGATTGGCTGTAGTCACGCTCATGGTTGCTGGTATGACCAGGATCCCATTTGGGAAGTATATCGCGATCAACTTTCTTGGTCAGTTCTTTTGGACAGGCATATTGCTCGGAGTCGGATATTTCCTCGGCGATCTATACACGCAGGCCAGTTCCATATTTGGCAAAATGTCGATCTTCGCTCTGTTCGTCCTTGTCCTATTGGCATTGAATGGATACAGGAAATATATGAGTAACAAGATTACGGCCGCCAAGATCTAATAGAAGTTTGTTCGAATCGCGCCTCGCGACACAAATCATATGAAAATTTCCGTCATAATTCCCGCTCACAACGAGGAGGCGTACATTTTGCGCACGCTACAGGCGATATTGGACCAATCATACGGTGACTACGAGGTGATCATAGTAGACAATGTGAGCACTGACAGAACGTTCGAGATCGTAACAGACTTCGTGAGGAAGCTAGAGATGGGTGGTCAGTCGAAAATCATATTCAGAGTAACTAGTGAGGGTGAGAAAGGTACTATGGCGGCCTGTGAGAAAGGTCGACTGCTGTCTACGGGTGATATCATCGCTAGATTGGACGCGGACTGTCTACCTGACAGTGATTGGTTAGAAAAAGCAGCCAGAATATTTGAAAATGAAAAAGTAGTTGCGGTAAGTGGGCCATATGCTTTCTATGATGCTGGGTGGTTCTTTAGCTGGTCTCGTGTCTGGCAACAAAAGATAATACTAGGAACAGCCAATGTCTTCATGCAATGGATCGGGAAAAGTGCTGTGACGAATGGGGGAAATAGTCTATTCCGTGCCACTACTCTAGAGGCGATCGGTGGCTTCGACCGATCTATCGTGTTCTACGGTGATGATACCAATATTGCGAAGAGGATGGCTCAGCAGGGCAAGGTCGTCTTTAGTCCGACACTGGTCATGAAGACCTCCGCTCGCAGATTCATGAAAGAAGGTAGAGTCAGTACTCAGTTCAAGTACGTTTTTCATTTTTTCAAGGAATCTTTCAGTAGTAGAAATATGTGATGGAATTTGCAATAAACAAAAAGTATCTCCTCATGGGGAGATACGTGTGTGAAGGTCTCTAATTTCCTGATGATTTTTTCGGTGAGAAGATCGTTTTGAAAAAATAGTAGAGATATTTCGCTTCTATTTTGATGAAACCCTCGTTCTCGAATCTTCTGGCAGAGGTTTTCATCGATAGTTTCGGATCGAAGATGACACGTCCATGATCGGCGACACGCTTGGCGGTATCAGTATCCTCGCCGTAGAACGTCAGTGCAGTATTATAACCACCAGTTTTCTTTAGAACACTTACCCTGATCATATTGTTGCCACCTATGAGGACGGCACCATTCTTTATGAACGGGAGTTGCAATGTATATGCGACTGGTCGGTAGATGTATCTCTGGACCAATAGTGAACCATGTCTGAAGAACCATTCAGCATCATGATAGTCATATGGACCAGTTACGGCCGAAACTCGACCGGAATGGTCGTCAATGAAGTGCTTCATGCCTCTGGAAAGCCATGTGGGATCAGGAATGCAGTCAGCATCCATGTTGGCTATGATCTGTCCGCTAGCTTCATTGCGACCGCGTTCTCTGGCGTGGAGCAATCCCTTTTTTGGTTCATGGAAAATCTTTACATTGTAGTGGCTGGCTACCTCAGATGTTCGATCTTTGCTGGCGTTGTCTATGACGATGACTTCATAGTTGTGGTAATCTTGTGCGAGCGCGGCTTCGATAGTCTGCGCAAGGGTCTTTTCTTCATTATATGCTGGTATCACGATGGAAACTTTCATACGGTGTAATTCTATATGTAAATCAACGAAAGGCAACCCATTCTTTTGATCTAGATTTGTTGGAGACAGCGACAGAGAATGAGTCTCTCATCCAGATATATAGTAGTTTCGGCCAACCGATGGCACGTGATCTGCGACCAGAGTGATAAATGATCAATTTCGCGTCAGCTATGGTCCTCCCGATCTTGTTCAATCTCTGGAACATGTCGCCGTCCTCCCTCGATACCAGATCTTCGCGAAAACCGTGTAGTTTCTCGAACGCTTCACGCCGAATCATCTGGAATTTGCCGGGAGCTTCGCCGACATGGAGTAGATCGTTTTTTACGTAATGGACGATATTGAAGATAGTGTAGACACACCTATCGGCGAGAGACGCTATCGGCGGCGATACCCAGAATGCGCCAGTCACAGCTACGAGGTTTTTCCTCGTATCAAAGTCCCCTAGGGCTCGAGCAAAGAAAGCACCAGCATCGACTACTCGACTATCTGCATCGAAAAATGCCAGAAAATCTCCACTCGCTAGTCGTGCGCCAGCATTCCTATTTGCGGCGATCGTCGGATGCTTATTTTCTGTTTCCAATACTTTGACACTGAGAGATTTAGCTATGGCAACAGTTTGGTCAGGGCTGTGATCATCGGTTACTATGATCTCATGGGGTATAGAGAGATCCTGGAACTGGAGTATGGCATCTCGGATGTATTTCTCCTCTTTGTAGGTAGGTATGATGATCGAAATCATGATGTATGATAATGATAGCATGAAGGGGGGATATCATGTATTATTATAATATGGAAAAATTCGTCCATCGGTACAAGACAGCTTTTACTAGCAGAGATTTCAATTTCTCTCTAGCTATCGCACTGGTGTCGCTCGTCTTGGCTTTTTCGTTCAATTATTTTACATCGAACTATGCGACCGAACATGCGGGGAATCAGGTCACGGATATCGTATTGAGTAATATTCCGATATTCAATGTTGATACTATATTCATATACGGCCCAGTGGTGTTGTGGCTATTCTTCGTCGTCATCTTGCTCAATGAACCAAAGAGGATACCTTTCGCCCTAAAGTCCGTGGCGCTTTTCATCGTGATTCGGGCGATCTTTACAACGATGACTCACCTCGGACCGTATCCATATGATATACCTGAGGACTTTGCTACCGGTTTTGCTCGAACTATGACGTTCGGTGGCGACCTATTCTTCTCTGGTCACACGGGTCTACCTTTTCTCATGGCACTGATGTTGGGTAGGATACATAAGTACTATTATTTTGTTTTTATCGGTGCGGCGGTATTCTTCGGCGCGATAGTCCTGCTGGGGCATTATCATTACACGATCGATGTGGCTGCGGCTTTCTTTATCACATACACTATATATGTTCTTTCATGTAAATGGTTCAAGAAAGACATGAAAGCGTTCTATTCGGCTGATGAGGGCATGGTGAATGGTATCTAAATATGAGTAGTCCGTCATACCTCTTGAGTCTCGAGGATATTTTGTGACCAATATACCAGCGCATTTTCCAAAGGATGAGTGAATCCTTGGAGCGAGTCCTTTGTGAAAATGCTGGTATATTGGAAACAAAGCCGCAGAGACTCAAGAGGTATGATGGACTACTCCTTAAACAGACCTTCAATCTTTGACAATAGTATTCGTGGGATGTAGCCTTACTATCGGAAAGGACACATAATGAACATTAAAAATAACGGGTCGTCCGCATTGTACGATCTGTATATGCGTGATGTCCTAGAAACCAAATTACTGACTCCAGAAAAAGCACTCGAATTGGCTACAAAAACTATGAGTGGAGACGGGGAAGCTCGTTTACATTTCATCAAAGCCAACCTCCTTCTGGTAGTCAAGATCGCACACGGCTTTGAGGGTAGAGGTTTACCGATACTCGATCTCATCAATGAGGGTAATGTAGGTCTCATCAAAGCTATAAATCGATATGATCCGACCAAGGGTGGTAAGTTGTCTACTTATGCCACGTTTTGGATCAGTCGACATATGATTAACGCATTGGAGCAGCAGGTGTGGGTGGTCAGGCTCCCTCGGCATATTCAATGGTGTGGCAGGGTGATGGATCAAACCTTGGAAAAGCTTCGGAGAAAGCTGGAACGGGAGCCAACCGAACTAGAGTTGGCTAATGAACTGCAGATATCTGAAGATCGGCTGGCACAAGTCCGCGGTTATCATTGTAAACAGGTTTCATTCGATGAGTCTGCTAGTACGGAGCCCGGCTCTGCAACATTTCATGAACGCATAGCTGATGAGAGGGCAGTCTCCCCATACGTCTCACTGGATCAGAAGTCGAGGAGAGAGATCGTTGATAGGTTGATAGAGACACTCACTCCGAGAGAAAAAATGGTCATGGAGTATAGGTTTGGTCTCAAGGGTCAGGTATTGACGCTCGAGTCTATCGCCAAGATGATACCTTGTACGAAAGAAAGGATTCGTCAGATCGAGAGCGCGGCCTTGCGTAAACTCAGGCTACGGTATGCGGAACTTGAACGATCTACGAGGAAGTTGAACAAGGAAAGATCAGCTCAGCAGTCTCGTGACAACTAGTATGGATGGAGATCTATCGAGACAATATCTCAGTATAGATATGGCGCTACCACGGGGGTGGTGGCGCTATTTTTTTATGTGTGTACCACCAGGGGGGAATCTGTGTTGAGCGAATTTAACTATTTCATCATATTGCTCTGGTCTGAACCAGTGAATATCTTTGTTTCTCTTGAACCAGGTAATTTGCCTCTTCACATATTGTCCGATAGCTATTCTGAGCTTATCTACCATTTCATCCATTGAAATCTGGCCTTGCAGGTATAGTGCTTGGTATCTATATTCTAGTCCGAGTTCCTCCATACGTTTCCACGATAGGCCTTCGCCGCCAGCTTTGCGGGGTTCATGAAGTTTGCGGCATTCATCTAACATCCCTGCGTCTAGACGTTTGAGGAGTCGGTCATTTATACGTTCACGAAGCGTAGGTAGGGGCACTTCTAGTCCGATCGTGATGGGTTCATAATGATGTGTGATCGGTAGGGCTGTCACTGACGGACTAGTTTTCTCGGCCGGCTGACTGTCTGTAACTCGACCATCATTACCAGTTGCATCGAGTTTACTGCAGGCGATCTCGATAGCACGGATGAGTCGGACAGGATTCTGGCTATCGGACTCGTTCATAGATGTGGCACGGCGTGGATCTAACTTCGAGAGCATTCTATATAGTTGTGGAACAGTTCTCTTTCCGAGTTTGCTACGCAGTACCTTATCCTCGCTGACCGCGGGGAAAGCGGTAGTGCCGAGTACTGCGTCAATGTAGAATCCCGTGCCGCCGCAGATGATCGGCAACATAGATCTCGCGGCTATCTCCTCGATCGCGCGGTTCGCCAGCTTCTGGTATTCAACAACTGAGAATCTCTTCTTTGGGTCCGCGACATCTAGTAGATGATGGTGTATCCCTCCCATCTCCTTTTCTGTGACCTTGCCGGTCCCTATGTTCATCGATCTGTATACTTGTCTAGAATCAGCCGAAATGATCTCAGCGCCATCATAGCCGCCGATCTTCTCCCGAGCTATCGTCTGTGCTAGTCGGACTGCTAGGTCGCTTTTGCCGGTCGCGGTGGGACCCAAAATGACGAGTATTGGTAACTTTTTCATATCAGTATAAATGTGCCGGGAGGGAGAATCGAACTCCCATGGATCACTCCGCACGATTTTGAGTCGTGTGCGTCTACCAATTCCGCCATCCCGGCATCGCATAACTAGTCTACTTGAAATACAGGTAAAATCAACTCACGATGAATCCCAGTTGAGCCGCTATGTGGCGGCGGATGGTTATCCAGTTTTTTAGTTTTCATACGTTTAGAAATTCTGCTATAATTATAGCACTATGCACCAGAATTCATATGTGAACAACGCGATCTTTTGGATCGAGACAGAGAAGATCCATCCGAACCCTTATCAGCCGCGCCACGAATTTGACCAAGTAAAGTTGAAGGATCTATCTGAGTCGATCAGAATGTACGGAGTTCTGCAGCCACTCGTCGTCACCAGAAAGGAGGTATATCACGAAGGTGCCGGTATGACTGTGGAATACGAGCTCATCTCCGGCGAGCGACGTTTGCGTGCGTCGAAACTAGCGGGACTATCTCAGGTTCCGGTACTGATCAGGAATGGTGAGGAGGATGCTCAGATCAAACTCGAGATGGCGATCATAGAAAACCTGCAGAGAGAAGATCTGAATGCTGTCGATCGAGCTAGGTCGTTCGATAGGTTGGTCAAGGAGTTCAAACTAAAGCAGTCACAAGTCGCCGACAAAGTTGGCAAGAGTCGCGAATACGTGTCGAACTCATTGCGTATACTAACATTACCTGAGGAGATGATCACCGCACTCCAGGATGGCAAGATCTCGGAAGGGCATACGAGGCCACTACTCATGTTGACGGATAGGCCTGAGGAGCAGCTAGTACTATTCAAAGAGATCATGGCAAAGAAGCTGACTGTGCGCGAGGCAGAGTCTATGTCGCGCCGTGTTGCTACTGACAAGATTCGTAATAAAGGAAAATACCTAGATCCTGCGATCATGGAAATGGAAAAGTCATTTACTGAAACTCTCGGCACTCGCGTCAGGATCGAGAGGGTGAAGGAGGGAGGTACTGTCGTGATAGATTTCTTTGGTCCAGATGATCTCCGGGTATTACTAGAAAAGTTGGCGAATAGTGCGAAGGGTACAGAGGGAGTAAGTTCCAAATCTATCAATCCCGTTGGCAAGATTGCGGATCCTGAGCAGAATGAAGTTTTAGCTGAAGCTATCGATGATCGTGCACCGGCTGACATCGAGAAACAAGAGAACGAAGAGATATATTCGTTGAAGGACTTTTCGCTGTGATCAGTAGACCTATTTTCCGCAATATATGTAACAATCAGTCAAATATCGACAACACTTGACAGGTGCTGTTGGTATGATATGTTGGGTGCTGAAGCAGTTCTTCATTCGGTTAGGTACGGCGTTTCGCGGCCCCCTAACTGTATATCAGCGATAGTTCTCGAAAATTGGACCGGATATCGAGAATGAAGGCCTCCGGTCTCGTCACGAGCATCGCTTGTGATGGTGTCAGATGAGGGCCTGTGAGCCCTCAAGCACAAAAGGTCCTGAGTAACGACTAACAAAACTACTCCACCCCAAGGCTTTTGCTGAGGGGTGCTTTTTTTGCAAACCGACCTTTTCTAACGGCTTTTGGAATAGCTAACATCTCTAGGGCGCGTGCCAGAGTGATCTCGTAGACATCGTCAGGAACTTTGATAGAACGGAAATTGCTATCAGTGACTATATATGGACCGAAACGTCCGGCGGAGGCGACTACATCCTTACCAGTTTTCGGATCTACACCTAGAGTTCTGGGTATGCTGAGAAATTTCAGAGCTTGAGGGACCGTGACTTTCGATGGATCATAAATTTTTGGAATCGATGCCATGCGTGGTTTGATGGGTGAGGGGGTAGGGACTAGGGGATAGTGACTAGTAGAAGGAGTTTTTGCAATGTGATCTACTCCCTCCAAAAGGGTCTCAGACAAAACTGTCTCCGGTTTCTTGACTCCCTTTTTCACACGCACCTTTTTTACCTTCGGAAGTTTGACGCCCAATTGGACATACGGGCCGAATCTGCCATTCAGAACGAAGATAGGAAGACCAGTTGTCGGATCATTACCGATAGGTTCGTCTTTTTTGAACTCGACACCATCCAACGTGAGTGCTCCATCACAGTCAGGGTATTTCGAACAAGAGAGGAATTTACCATTGCGTCCTAGCTTGATATCCATCGAACTGGCGCATTTCGGACATTTGAATCTAGCGTCGGCGACACCGAGATTGGTGATCTTGGCAGTCTTTTCTTTGGACATGAGATCCTTGTGGAATGGACCATAGAAATCAGAAAGAGTTTTTAGGTATGTACGTTCGCCATTGGCTATCTCGTCCAATTCATTTTCCATCTGCGCGGTAAATCCATCACTGATATATGTAGGGAAGTTCTCCTCCAAGAATGAAGAGACGACATCCCCGGTATCAGTCGGCTTCAATGACTTATTCAGTTTCTCGACATAACCACGGTCTTCGATAGTTTTCGTTATCGACGCATATGTAGAAGGTCTACCGATGCCGCGCTTTTCGAGCTCCTTGATGAGACCAGCCTCTGTATATCTCGGAGGTGGCTCGGTGGCCTTCTCGACCGAGTCGATAGAGATGAGTTTGATCGATTCGTCAATAGTACATTTTGGTAATGTAACCTCTTCACCTCTGGACTCTGGATCAGCCTGGAGCCAGCCATCGAAAATGACACGAGATCCCGTAGCTTCGAATGGGGGTATGCTGACTATGCCCTCGACCCTATCCCCCAGACCCTCTGCAACATTGGCGATGATCTTGGTACGTGCGATCCTGGCATCAGTCATCTGTGAAGCGACCGCTCTCTGCCAGATCAGTTTGTAAAGTTTCTTCTGCTCTTCGTTGTGACCAGCATTCATCTTTTCGAAATGTGAAGGACGGATAGCTTCGTGAGCCTCCTGGGCGTTCTTGCTCTTCGCCGAATACTTCCTGTATGACAGATATTCCTTGCCATAATTCTTCTCTATAGCTTTGGCTATCTGTCCCAGCGCCTGCTCGCCGAGGTTGGTCGAATCAGTACGCATATATGTGATATATCCGGATTCATAGAGCTTCTGTGCGATACCCATCGTACGAGATGGAGAAAAACCATATCTGGAACTGGCAGTTTGTTGCAATGTCGAAGTTATGAACGGTGCGCGAGGTGACCTCTTCTGCTCTGTTTCCTCCACGCCCATGATCTTCCAGGATTCTTTCCTAGCGATATCGAGTATGGTATTTACCTCTTTCTCTTCACGAGGTTCTTTCGAACATTTCAATGTCAATGGGTCCTTGCTCGCAGTATTCCATAGACCCTCGATCACCCAATATTTCTCTGGTATGAATGCGCGGATCTCTCGTTCACGTTCCATGATGATGCGGAGTGCGGGTGACTGGACACGACCAGCAGACAGACCGTATCGTACCTTCTTCCAGATGAGACCAGAAAGGTCATAACCGACGATACGATCGAGAACGCGGCGAGCTTCTTGGGCTTCGCGCAGATTCTCGTCTATGTCTCTAGGGTGTTGCATAGCCTCGAGGACAGCATCCTTGGTGATCTCCAGAAAGGTGATACGCTTCATTTTCTTGGAAACGGTTTTGCCCAATCTCTCGCGGAGAACCTCGGCAATATGCCAGGCTATCGCTTCTCCTTCTCGGTCCGGGTCAGTCGCTAGGATGATCTCACTTGCACCCTCTGCTAGGTTGGCGATATCGGCGATCACAGGTTCCTTCTTGGCGACTACCTCATAGTGTGGGATGAAACCGCCTTCTATGTCTATCGCCTTTTTACTAGATTTTGGCAGGTCGCGAATATGTCCGACAGAAGCGCGCACGACGAAACCCTCACCGAGATATTTGGTGATAGTTTTGGACTTGGAAGGGGATTCGACAATTACTAATTTCATCAGTAGAGTTCAGTATCGCATGAATAATAAACAAAATGCAAATGTTCCACATCAACTATTTAAACCTATTCGGTAAACTCCGTGTGATTCTGAGATGATGCCGAACAGTTCTAGTTTGGTCATGATGATGCCGAGATGTTTCGGAGATATGCCGAGATTTTCGATGAGCTCCGAAGAAGACATGGACTTGTATTGGAGCTCACGTAACACGACTATCTGATCGTCTGGAAGCTCGCGCATAGCACGTGCCAGTAGTTTGGCGGTTTCGTCGGATCGTTTGTCTCGTAGGTCGAACCTCAATGCCGACAATATGTCGTCAGCTGATGTGACTGGGATCGCGCCGTCCTTCAGTAACATGTGTGGTACAAAGGAAAGCTCAGAATATATCGATCCAGGAACTGCTAGTACGTCTCTACTCAGATCCGCGGCGTTCTTGGCGGTCAGTAACGTACCTGACTCCTTGCCGCCTTCTATGATCAGTGTGGCCTGGGAAATGCCGGCCATGAGTTCATTCCTGACAGGGAAGGTCCAGTAGTCACCTTTCTGATCCGGCTCGAATGGTGATACTAGCGTGTTGCCAGTCCTGACGATCTCCATCGCTAGTCTATAATGTTCGCGCGGATATATCACCGCTGGATCTAGTCCTGAACCAGGGAAAGCGATCGTACGCAGTCCATGGTCGAGTGCCGCTCTGTGTGCCAGGGAATCTATACCGTATGCTAGTCCGGAGACGATGACTACTGGATGATTCTTCAAGCCTGCGATGAGGTCTCTACAGACTGATCTACCATAGTCGCTATACTTCCTCGAGCCGACGACGCAGAGGAATCGGTATTCATCGTTCGGTATAGGTGCGCCAGAGAGATATAGAAATGGTGGTAATTTTTCCATCTGCTTCAAGAGTCTCGGATAGTTTTGTGGGTATAGTTTTGTGTGATTCATAATGCTTGACTTTAAGGTTCAGGTTTTGATAAGACATATTTATCATCCAGTCACGGTTCAGATCCCCCTAACTAGTTACGGGGGATTTGATTCTAATAGAAGAGTGAGGACCGTGTTCATAATTATATTGTAAAAATGCTCACCCTCTTTCGGCCCACTAGTTATCGGCAGTATCAACATAGAATTTTCGTTAGACTTATTTAAAATAAGCACGGGCCTTCCGAAGTCCTTGATATATCGGCTGTCAATAATATTCATGATCAAACCGTACCACAATGCAGATAAAGATCTGATGAATTTTCCATGAAGATCTGATAAAGAAAAGATCAAATCATATTTCAGTGATAATGTGAGGTGGTACCTCGATAGTTTCGCGGCCGGCAAATCGAGAACAACTCGCCAAGGGCGAAATCCTGCATCGGCGGGTGCATAGATTCTGAGTAGTATATATCTAAATTGCCAGCAGGGTGCAGAAAAGGGCGGGGAATTCAGACAGGTTTTCCAGACGCTTCAAATAATATTTGAATAATGCTACAATAATTCCATCATGTTAGACATCAAATTCATCAGAGAAAACAAGGATCTCATCGCTCTCGCGGCAAAGAAGAAGCGTATTGATTTCAATGTTGAGGAACTACTCGCCATTGACGACAAGAGGCGTACAGCCATGACTAGTTCCGAGAAGTTGCGTGCGGAACAGAATACCGCCAATGATCAGATCGTAAGTGCAAAATCTCCAGAGGAGCGCACCAAGCTGATCAGTGATATGAAGGTTGTCAAAGCAACACTCGAGAAGGATGAGGAAGCCCTGAAGACGATCATGAAAGACTGGCAGTCACTCATGCTCCGAGTACCGAATATTCCAGATATGTCGGTTCCAGACGGTGATAGTGATGCTGATAACAAGGAGCTGAAGACCTGGGGTGAGAAGACGGCTTTCACTTTCGATCCCAAGGATCACGTGGAGATCATGACCAAGCTCGGCATGCTCGATCTAGAGCGCGGCCAGAAAGTACACGGATTCCGAGGATACTTCCTGACGGGCGATGGTGTCAGGTTATGTTTTGCAATATGGAATTATGCGCTGGAGTTTTTCTCGAAGAAGGGTTTCACCCCGATTCTGCCGCCGACTGTCGTTCGCAAGATCAATCTATTTGGTACTGGTTACTTGCCACAAGGTGAAGAAGATCTCTACAAGACTCAGGATGGTGACTATCTGGCAGGAACAGCGGAGGTTCCGATCATGGGTATGCATGCCGATGAGACATTGGCGGCAGGGGATTTGCCAAGGAAATATCTAGGATTTTCTCCGTGCTATCGTCGAGAGGCTGGCGCACATGGCAAGGACGTTCGCGGTTTGATACGTGTCCATGAATTCTATAAATG
>Ga0194039_1000778_pt1 | contig 18194 bp, 14 predicted proteins | sample JunL228m_MetaG_FD_148679 | JGI IMG/M metagenome (GOLD analysis project Ga0194039, IMG submission 148679) | Anoxic zone freshwater microbial communities from boreal shield lake in IISD Experimental Lakes Area, Ontario, Canada - Jun2016-L227-8m | ecosystem: Environmental > Aquatic > Freshwater >... | reverse complement strand
CATATAATATTTTCATCGGCCCTGAAGGTGGATGGACAGAAAGAGAAATTGCAGAAGCAAAAAATCTAAATTTTAAAATTGCTTCTCTTGGACCTCTTACCCTACGTGGTGAAACTGCCGCGATTATCGCCACTTATTTGATTTCAAATTTAAAATAAAAAAAGACGATTCGCTGAATCGCCTTTTTGTTTGTTAGCTTATTACTATTGTCTTGCCTTGAGCACATTTTGAAAAAACTTTTCCACCGCTACTCTTTCATTTGGATTCATCTCAAAATATGCTTGGAAGAACGATTCGTCCTTAATAAAATTACCGTAAATACTGGTATTTTTGAACAAAAATTCAATAACTGCTTCTTTAAAATAAATATTACTTCCCCGGCGATCATTTTCCCCTTCGTTTAATTTTGCAACTTCCCAAGAATTAGGAATGTTGATTTGTACAATTTCTTCACTGACAACTGGTTCTTCTCTTTCTTCCCCAATTTTTGTAATGAAAAGTTCAACGATGTAGTCAGGTTTTTCAATTTTATGTGGTACATTTTTCATGGTTTAGTTTTTTAATTAATACTATTTGGTCTATAGAATCTCCTAAATTAGGAAACTCAATAGACCAAACAATACAATCAAAATCTCTATTTCAAAGTACTAAAAAACTTACTTATAATTTACATCTTTATCATAAAGTTGTCAATTTTTTTCAAACAAAAGAAATTTATGTTATTATAAAAACAATGGAAAAAGAAACAGCAAAATTCGTCCATCTTCATACCCACTCGCATTATTCCCTCCTCGATGGGCTTTCTAAGATTGAAGATTTAGTGGCACTCGCTAAAAAATACAAAATGCCGGCAATTGCTATCACAGATCACGGCAATATGTATGGTACGATTGAATTTTATAAATTAGCAAAAAAGGAAGGAATCAAACCAATCATTTGGGTTGAGGCATATATTGCCGAGAGAGGAAGATTAGATAAAGAAACTGGAATAGACAATAAACGATATCACTTAACACTCCTTGCAAAAAATAATGAGGGGTATAAAAATTTAATTCAGCTTGTTACCCTATCAAACTTAGAGGGATACTACTATAAGCCTAGGATGGATAAAGAAATACTTCGAAAATATTCTAGTGGAATAATTGCTCTTTCTGGTTGTCCTGGTGGAGAATTGTCAGAAGCTCTTATCAGTGGAAACGAAGAAAAGGGAGAATTGATAATTAAAGAATATCAAGAAATATTTGGAAAAGAAAATTATTTTTTGGAAATTATGAAGGAAAGTAGCTCTTTCCCTGAATACAATAAAGCGCGCGTTGGTCTAAAAAAAATGAGTGCAAAATTTAATATTCCTCTAGTAGCAACTTTTGATTCTCATTACCCTCACAAAGAGGACGCAAAAGCGCATGAAACGCTACTCGCAATCCAGACAAATTCAGACATCAAAGATGAAGATAGGTTTTCTTTTGGAAAAGATAGTTATCATTTTATTACTGAAAAAGAAGCTCTCGAGTTTTTTAAAGATATACCGGAAGCCGTTACAAATACTTTAAAAGTAGCAGAGCTGTGCAATGTTGAAATAGACCTAGGTAGATGGGTATTCCCAAACTACCAAATAGAAGAAGGAAAAACATATGATGAAAAAATGCGTGATCTTGTATATGCAGGATTTAAAAGACTCGACTTAAAAGAAACGCCTGAAATCAAAGAACGAGTAGAATACGAACTCGCCATAATTTTCAATAAAGGTTATGCTCCATATTTTCTAGTAGTCGGAGATTTACTTCACTTCGCAAAAGAACACAATATTTTAACAACCATCAGAGGATCAGTAGCCGGTTCTATGGTAACTTATTTGCTTGGTATCACAAACGTAAATCCAATAGAATACAAACTTCCATTTGAAAGATTTTTAAACCCATATCGTCCGTCGGCGCCCGATATAGACATGGACTACGCCGACAATAGACGCGATGAAATGATTGAATATACGAAACAAAAATACGGAGAAGATAAGGTAGCACAAATAGGAACCTTTGGTACCATGATGGCTCGTGGAGCAGTGCGAGATGTTGCTCGTGCTCTCGCTTATCCATATACTATTGGCGATCGTATTTCAAAAATGATACCTATGGGTTCTCAAGGTATGCCAATGACCATAGATCATGCGATGGAAATCGTATCAGAGTTAAAAGAAGCGTATGAAAATGAAAAAGATACCAAAGAAATAATAGACCTCGCAAAAAAATTAGAAGGTTGCGTGCGACATATTTCTGTACACGCAGCTGGAGTTGTTATTTCACCAAAACCTTTATATGAATACACCCCTACTCAGTTTGACCCAAAAGGAGGAAAAATAATAACACAATATGATATGTACAGTATTGAGGATGCCGGCCTTTTGAAGTTTGACTTTTTGGGAATCAGAAACTTGGCAATATTGGGAGATGCCGTGAGTTTAGTCAAGAAATTTTATGACATAGATATTGATCTTGAACGTATACCCCTCGATGACAAGAAAACTTTTGCGCTCTTAGCAAGCGGACAAACCGAAGGACTTTTCCAGTTAAATGGTTCAGGGATGACACGATATTTAAAAGAACTAAAACCAACTTCAATCCATGATATCAATGCCATGGTTGCTCTATATCGCCCAGGACCTATGGAATCAATACCGGAATACATAAAACGAAAACACAATCCAAAACTTGTAAAATATTTAGACCCGCGAATGAAAAAGTTTTTAAGTGAATCTTATGGACTCATTGTTTACCAAGATGACTTGCTTTTCTGTGCACTTGAAATGGCTGGATATAACTGGGAGGAAGCAGATAAATTCCGAAAAGCTGTCGGTAAAAAAATTCCAGCAGAAATGGCAGCTCAATACAAAAAGTTTACAAAAGGAATTATTGAGAACGGCCAAACTCCAGAATTTGCTGAGAAACTTTGGAAACTTTTTGAGCCATTCCAAGCATATGGTTTCAACAAGGCTCATGCAGCAAGTTATGGTCGTGTCGCATATCAAACTGCATACATGAAAGCACACTATCCAGTAGAATATATGACCGCCATCCTCACTGCCGAATCCGGTGATGTAGAAAAAATAGCTGAGATTATAGATGAATGTAAAAAAATGAATATTCCTGTCCTCCCGCCAAATATAAATGAGAGTTTCGGTGGATTTACTGTAATAAGAACTTCTGTGAAGGACCGTCCTTCACAAACTTCCCCCTGTGAAGGACGGTCCTTCACAACTATGAAATCTGAAAAAATTCGTTTTGGATTTTATACTATTAAAAATTTAGGAACCGATATTTCTGATGCAATTATTGCTGAAAGAAAAAAAGATGGGAAATACAAATCAATCTCTGATTTTCTTGATCGAATTAAACATAAAAATTTAAATAAAAAATCTATGGAAGCTATGATAAAATCTGGAGCCATGGATGAATTCGGTGATCGTGGAATACTCCTTTCAAATCTTGAGGATATGCTCGCTTATAATAAAGAAGCAGGGAAACAAGCACAAAACCAAGTTTCTCTTTTTGGCGGAATGCCTGAAACACAAGGAACGTCATTTAAATTAAAATCAGGTGAAAATGCAACACAAGCAAATAAATTACTTTGGGAAAAAGAGTTGTTGGGACTTTATATTTCAGGACATCCGCTTGATCGGATAAAAGATAAATTAGAAAAACGAGATATGAATATAAAAAAAATAAAAGAAGAAATAGGAAATGGAATGCCTATAACCATAGGAGGTATCATAGAAACAGTGAGACAAGTGATAACAAAAAACAATGAACGAATGGCGTTTTTAAAAATTTCAGATTTAACTGATTCTATTGAAGCAGTCGTTTTTCCAAGTGTTTTTAAAAATTCAATTGAAATTTTTGTGCCTGAAAAATGTATCGCCCTCACAGGCAAAGTCTCTCTTCGCAATGGCGAAAAAAGTATTATCATCGAAGGAGTGAAGGAAATATAATTTAATTATACAAAGACATCGCTTTGTCTTTTCCTTCAGTAAATATTATTTCAAGTGCTTCGGCTATTTTTTTTGATAATTTTTTGAGTTCTTTTAATTCAGGTTCTTTGTATTTACCCAGTAGAAACTTCAACATCGCTTCCTCCCCTTTTGGTTTTTTTAATTTACCCGATGGAGTTGATGGTGCAATACCTACCCTAATACGCACAAACTCACGAGATTTTAATTTTTTGATTATTGACTCCAAACCATTGTGTCCGCCAGAACTTCTGTCATATGAGATTTTCATCTTACCAATCGGCAAATCAACATCGTCATAAATCACCACCAGATCTTTTAAGTCTTTTTTATTTTTTATAAAAGGAACAACAGCTTTGCCAGAATTGTTCATAAAAGTATCTGGCGTTATAAATTTAATTTTTAATTTTGAATCAATTTTATCTTGAACCAAAAAAACCATCATACGCCCAGTATTGTGCCTCGTTCCCTCATATTCGTTTCCTGGATTTCCTAAACCAACAACTAATTTCATAATTAAGATAATAACATAGATAAAAGTTAGGAACAAAGTTTTTAACCATAATACAAAACACCCCATTGTGTCAACTAATATATATGATAAAATACACGGATGGAACAACAAAAAACTAAGTGGCAATCGTTTTGGGAATTGGTGCGCTTCGCAATTATTGCAATAGCTGTCGTAGTGCCCATCCGTATTTTTATCGCTCAACCATTCATTGTTTCAGGGTCTTCAATGGTTCCAACCTTCGAAAATGGACAATACCTTATCGTAGATGAATTGTCTTATAGATTAGGTAATCCTAAAAGAGACGACGTAGTCATTTTTCGTTATCCAAATGATCAAAAAAAGTTTTTTATAAAGAGAGTGATAGGTCTCCCAAATGAAACAGTAGACATAAAAGGAAATGAAGTTACGATAATAAATAAGGAATATCCAAATGGTTTTAAACTCGATCAGCCTTTTGTAAAAAATATCTCTGATAGCTCTACCCATTTTGAACTTAAAAATAACGAATATTTTGTTATGGGTGACAACAGACCTGCTAGCGCTGACTCTAGATCTTGGGGAGCAGTACCAAGAAATTTAATGGTGGGAAAAGCTTTTTTGCGATTATTGCCAATATCGAAAATTGACATATTCCCTGGTAATTATAAACAATCTGAATAAAAATATGAGTAAACAAAAAACACACACAAAAGACAGTTCTAAAACAAAAGACCTATCCTCTCCAAAAGGAATGCGAGACATTATGAATGAAGAATTTTACAGTTTTCAAGGATTTTTTGAAAAGGCCCAAGAGGTTGCTGTGTATTATGGATTCAAACCCATAGATACGCCAATGCTTGAACATGAAAAAGTTTTCACTTCAGGAATCGGCGAAGGTACAGACATTATAGATAAAGAAATGTACACCCTAAAGACAAAAGGTGGCGATCATTTGGCGCTACGACCAGAACATACTGCTTCACTTATGCGTGCTTATATAGAACACGGCATGCAGACGATGCCACAACCTGTGATGTTCTACCAATATGGCCCGACTTTCCGTCATGACAATCCACAACGTGGAAGATATCGACAATTTTTCCAATTTGATCTAGATTCACTGGGAAGCGACAAGAGTATCATGGATGCTCTTGTAATAAAAGTCGGAATGAGTATTTTAGAAGAAGCAGGAGCCACAAACCTTTCGATTTCTATCAATTCTATTGGTGACAAAGAATGCCGAGGTGCGTATTTAAAAGAACTCACAAGTTATTATAAAAAACACATTGGAGCCCTTCCTGCTACAGATCGTGAACGTTTAAAAACAAATCCACTTCGTATATTAGATTCTAAAGATATTAAAACAAAAGAAATAAATGAAAATGCTCCAGATTCAGTAAGTTTTCTATGCCCTTCTTGCAAAAAACACTTCAAAGAAGTATTGGAATATCTTGAAGAAATGAATATTCCGTATAGTATAAATAAAAATTTAGTTAGAGGGCTCTCTTATTATACTCGTACAGTCTTTGAAGTAATAGAAGAAGCTGGAGGAGAAGATGGAACTCCCTTAACAATAGCAGGTGGTGGACGTTATGATTATCTAGCACGTCAGCTAGGAAGTAAAAAAGAGGTGCCAGCAGTTGGATTTTCCATAGGAGTGGACCGTATTGTAGCAAGCCCTTGGTACAAAAAACTTTCCCCAAGAATAATAAAAAAACCAAAAATATATTTTATTCAGCTTGGAGCAGAAGCAAAATTAAAAAGTTTAGCTATAATTGAAATTTTGCGCAAAGCACATATTCCAATAGCTCAAGCACTTTCAAAAGATAGTCTGGGTTCCCAGCTTGCAATAGCTGAAAAACTCGCTATTCCTTTTGTCTTAATATTTGGATTAAAAGAAGCATTGAATGATTCCGTGATAGTACGAAATATGTCAAACAGATCTCAAGAAACAATAAAACTTCCAGATCTTTTAGAATATTTAAAAGAAGTTAAATAAGAAAAAATGAAAAAAATTCTTCAAAAAGAAGAAGGGGTCTTAAGGCAAATAGTCAAAGATGTCAGTTTAAGTGATATAAAAACTCCTAAAATACAAAAAATAATAAAAGAAATGTCCTCTGCTTTGAAAAGCCAAGACGACGGCGTAGCGATAGCTGCTCCACAAATAGGATACCCTTTCAGTATATTTATAGTTTCTGGAAAAATTTTTCATAAAGATTTTTTGAAAGAAGAAGGTCTTAGTAAAATTCCAAATAAAAACATACCAAATGACTTAATATTCATAAACCCAAAAATTTCTAAACTTTCAAAAGAAAAAGAGTGGTTGCCAGAAGGGTGTCTTTCGGTAAGATGGTTATATGGTAAAACTTTCAGATCAAAAAAGGCCACAGTTACAGCATATGATGAAAATGGCAAAAAGTTTACTAGGGGCGCCTCGGGACTTCTTGCCCAAATTTTCCAACACGAGACAGATCATCTGAAAGGAATTTTGTTTATCGATCATGCAAAAGACGTAGTAGAGGAATTACCTAAATAGTAAATCAAATGTCAAAAAATTTAAATTTTGTTTTTTGGGGAACACCAGATGTTGCCCATGATACTTTGGAAGTATTAAAAGAAAATGGCTACATACCATCACTTATTGTTACTGCTCCCGATCGACCCCAAGGACGCAAAATGATTATTGCTCCCCCACCTGTAAAAGTCTGGGCAATAGAAAACAATATTCCATACATTCAGCCTGATAGCTTAAAAGAAGGGACAGATATTGTTTTTCGAAACATTGGGAGGCGCGACGGCGCCGGACATAGCAAATCTTTAGTAGAAGATTTGCGCGTTGAGAAAAATAATATCTGTCCCGACTTATCTATTGTCGTCGCATACGGAAAAATAATGCCGGAAGAATTATTAAATCTGCCAAAACTTGGCTCCATAAATATCCATTATTCTTTACTTCCAAAATATCGCGGAGCTTCCCCCGTTGAGTCCGCTATTTTAAATGGAGACGAAGAAACTGGAATTTCAATTCAGAAAATGGAATATAAAATGGATTCTGGTCCGATTATCGCTCAAGAAAAAGTAAAAATATTACTTGATGAAAAAGCTTCTGAGCTACGAGCTCGTTTGATAAAAATTGGGGGAGAATTATTGGTAAAAATTTTACCAGAATTTATTGAGGGCAAGATAGACTCTATTTCTCAAGACGAATCACAAGCAACTCATTGTAAAAAAATTAAAAAGGAAGATGGATTTATCGATTTTAACAATGATCCAATAAAAAACTATAATAAATTTCGCGCTTATGCTACATGGCCTCGAACTTTCTTTTTCAAAAACAGCAAAAGAATTATCATCACTGACGCAAAATTAGAAAATGGTAAATTTAAAATTTTAAAAATCATTCCTGAAGGAGGAAAAGAAATAGAATACAAAGACTAATACACTTCCTGCTGATAACACCTTTCGCAATATATAATCTCTGGTCTTTCTGGAGCGTAACTAGTTTCAAATTCCACTTCACATTTTCCATTATGTTCGTGATTTTCTTTTTTACACATACATTGTCTATGCCAGAGTTTTAAAGGATTTCTTTGTGCCAGTCTTTGATAGTGTCTACAGTTAGGACAGAGTCTGGGTAGGGGTAAATTCATTCTCAGGTAGAATTGAAGTTCGCTTTCAATGATTTTGAAGGCTTCGGTACATTGTTCATTACAAGTGCCTTTATGCTCACATTCTATGACTTTTCCTATGATAGATTTATCTACTTCTTTGATATTATCAGGAATATCTTCATTTTTAATATCTATTTGATAATTTCTTTCTTCTCTTTCTTTCCATTTATATCCTTGCTCTATCGCTTTTTCTTTGGTTAAAGGAAAGTATTCCTGAGCTATTGTTTCGTTGTAACAGAATGGACTTAATTCTGACGGAAAAAACTCTCCGTATTTGTATACTCTTCCTTTAGCATCTATGTAGGGCATATCGTTCATATGTTTGATGATTTTTGGTACCAATTCTTCGTATTCTTCCTTCTCATATTGTTTGTTTAGGATGCAGTATTTTTTATTTATTAAACCGACACAGCCAAAACAGTCAGAACAATTTTTAATAAAATAACAATAGCGACAAATAAAGCTATTCCAAAGATTGCCAGAGAAAGCAACATCAGACATGTTGTCTCCAGCATCAAAAAGATCATAACTATTCTCTATATTCATTCCTATGGCATAACCATCATAAACATTTTTTATATTAGTAACTCCATAAACCACAAAACGTAAATCTTCAGCTGGTCCTTCAACATCAAAACAATCATTGCAAACTTTAACATGACTCAAATAATCTCCGATAGATTTTACAGTGTGTCTTGAATTAGAAAATTTTCTAGGATGTTTTTTCAATAATTTTGAAAATTCTTCCTTGAACTCATTACTCCCCTTTAGTGTTTCCAATTTTAAATCATTTAATTTAATCAAAAATTCTTCTTGAGAATACTGCTTATTTAAAATAAAATATCTGGCATTTCTTAAGCCCACACAACCAATACAATTCTGACAATTTCGACAATCGTAACAATATTTAGAGTTTATGCATTCTTCCGAGAGCATCAAATTATCACTTTCGTAACATCTCTCACAATCAATTAACTGAAAGCAATTTTCATTTTTACGAGAACCAAGCATGTCAAAACAATTCCTATTTTCAATGGAATGATAAAGATAAGCAGAATCTTCATTTAAATCACTAGCAAAATTTAAATAACAATTTTTGGTTTGGTAAGTAAAATTACAATAATCACTTTTAACATCTTTTATATTTACTAATGCTGGAGTTGGTACAGACAAAATGAGTTTATCAACTTGTTTAAAGAAATTCTCTGAAAAATCAAAATCAACACCAAACTCCATGGCATCCCAATCATCTCCATGCCAATATTTTTGATCGTAAACTGGAGTTTTAAATTGTGAAGGAAACATTGAAATGAGCATTTCTTCATGTCCAACTCCATCACATTTTCTTCTATATAAAGTTCTTTCATTCCTCCATGCTAATTTTCTTTGCAATCTGCATTCTGGACAAAAAGTCGGTGGAGGAACTTTTATCTTTTCATAAAAATTAAAATCCTCGGATTTTATGATGAATTGAACCTGACAATTCTGACATATTACATTTTGTGGTTTATATTCCATGTCTTTTTTATCCCGACCACGACTTTAGTCGGGCCGTGGATCCTCGATTTCCTAAAGGAAATCGGGACAGTTCTGGCAATTTTTTGTTATAGCACTTTGTGCCATTTTAGAATTACTTCTTCCAATTCGTGAGACCTTTTAGACTATTTTTTATTTTGCGAGCACCTCGATGAAATAGTGATATTTTTTTATCTTTATTTTTACTAATTTCATTGAAAAGATTCTCTTTTACTGCATCTATCGCTTCATACAAATCTTGTCTATTTACACTTGCATAAAATTTCTTTCCTTCGATGTTTATCGAACAATCAGCGTGAAATACTTCCCCACCCTTATGGTGATGAGTTGTTTTAGACAAACTAAAAAGAACAATTATTTCTCCATCTTTTTCTTCTATTTCAGTCAATAATTTCCCTAAATTTGTCACTCTTTTTACTACATAATCATGCAACGCCTCTGTTATCTCTATATTTTTTCCTTGAAAATTTATTTTCATTTTTTATGATTAAACCACCTTAGTAATAAAATAAACTATTAAATATAATTATAATTTCATTCCACGAACAAGTGCCTTTACTAAAATATCAATTTCCATAGTAGCGACTCCAGTTACAGTATCTGCTCCTCCATAATAAATATAAAGGAGTTTATTTTTTAATACCATACCACATGGAAATACTACATTATTTACAATACCAATTTTTTCATATTGTTCCTCTGGCTCAAAAATAGGATCAGTAGAACGAGCAAGGACTATCGCTGGATCTTTGAGATCGAGCAATAATGCCCCAACCCTATAAGTATTGTGACTCCTAGAAACACCATGATAAAGCAAAAGCCAGCCATATCTGGTTTTTATAGGAGGAGCAGCTATTCCAACCTTTGAACTATCCCAACAGTTAAACCTAGGACCTATAATCCTTATGCACTTTTTAACTGCTTCGTTATTAAAATCAAGAGTTTTGAAATAATCTCCACATATTTCATTGCCAACTCTATGTAATATAGGATACCCTCCTGGTAATTTTTCTGGGAAAAGACAAGTGTCCTTGTCGTCAAAGCCAGCTGGGGTTATAAGTACCGGTTTTTCCCATTTCCAAATATGAGCCAAGAAATCTTTTTCTGTTATAGATGATATTGCGACCCTAGGAGGACCAATTCCATCAAAAGCTGTGTAGCATACATAAATATTTTTACCAATTTTTGTTAATCTAGGATCTTCACATCCAGAATTTGCATTGTCTATTTTTTTATTTTCAAATTCTTCACGTGGAACATAAATAGGATCTGCCATGCGTTCTATGATATCAAAACCATTTTTTGTAGCCGCATAACCCATGAATGACGTATTGTCATTCGATAAAGTACGATAAAGAATGTGCGTTTTACCATTCAAGTAAATAGCTGCTGGGTTAAATGTTGCTTTTGATTCCCAAGAATGCTCTCCTTTGGGAGAAATAATAGGGTTTTTTGTATATCTTTTAAATTTCCAACGCTCAGAAAAATTTGGATGCATGGTGCATATTAAATCCGTCAAACTAACATGCGCACAACAAGCAGTAGTATCTGCAGCTCCATAATATATAGTAAGAGTATCTTTTTCTAAAATTGCACCAGTTGGGAAAATAACATTAGAAATGTAGCCTTGTAATTCATACGGTTCTTCCGGCACAAGTATCGGACCAGAAGTTCTCCCTATTATTTTTTTTGGATCTTTAAGGTCAAGCAAGAGTGCCTCAATACCAAAAATTCTGTCAGTTCCCGATGGATGTTCGAAATAATTTTGTATATGTGAATAAACAAGCAACCAACCATATTTTGTTTTTATTGGCGGAGCTCCTACTTCAACATGATCGTACTGATTGCGACGGGGATCGATAACATGTTCATCAATATTTTCATTCCATTTTTCCCAAAATTTTGGTGACCATAGTTCTTTTATTTCATCAACCTGCGCGATAACCATTTTTGCTGGGGGCGAATCCGTATGTGCTGAAAAAATAACTGTGATTTTCCCATTAATTCTATCTGGAAAGAGTGTCATCGCTTTTGCATTAAATGGGGTAACGAAATGCCTATCATCAACTTTTTTTAAATCTTTTGAAATTGCCACTGCCACTTTTATCCCCTCTGGACCAAGTGGATATTTAGAAATTGCAGTATAAAAAGTATAATACTGTCCTTCGAAATAAGTTACTCTTGGATCTTCGCAACCATATTGTTCCCATTCTTCTTTTGGGACTATAAATTGCGCTCTGTCCGAAAAATGTATTCCATCTTTACTTTTGGCAATGCCTATCACAGATACTTGATGCGGTTCTCGTATTTTATCTACGGCAGAAATAGCACGATATAAACCAAATATAGTTTTACCATGCTTGATTGGGCAAAGATTAAAAGCTGCGAATTCTTCCCAGTAGTGGTCTCTGTTTGGTATTAAAAATGGATTCTGCTCTGATCGTTTAACAACAAACATATTAATATTAAATCTTCCCTCTCTTTAATTTAGTAATACCGCCAGACATAAGCTCCTTCAAAAAGAGCTCTAAATTTGCTGTAGCAACACAAGAAACCATATCTGCTCCTCCGTAATATATAAATAAAATACCATCTTTCACAACTGCCCCACATGAATATATAACGCCAGCTTTGTGCCCCTCATTTTCATAAAAAGCATCTGGTTCAAGTATTGGTTTTTTAGAACGATAAAGAATTTTTGTAGGGTCTTTCAAATCAAGAATCATTGCCCAAAGTTTATAACGATGTGTTTCGTGAGCTTCCATGGCATGATAAAACACAAGCCAACCATGTTTAGTTTTTATCGGAGCTCCACCAACTCCACGCATTCCCTTTTCACGAAGATGCCATTTGGGATGATTTTGGTGAATACTATTTATAAATTTCTTTCCGTTAAAAGAATTTATATCATTCACATATTCAATCATAATTTCTGGTGAAAGACTGTGCAGTATGGCATATTTACCATTTATTTTTTCGGGGAAAATTACCCAATTTTTGTGGATCTGTCCTGGAGGTGAAATCAAAACTGGATTTCTCCAATTCCAACGTTTATTTATAAAATCTTTTAAACTTATCGAAGTCAGACCTATGCGTACAGAACCCCATCCATCAAAAGCAGTGTAAGTCATATACAACATGTCATCAATCTTTGTGATTCTTGGATCTTCTGCTCCTCCATTCCATCCACCACCAGAACTATAAAAAACTGGCTCAGAACTTTTTGTCGGGAAATTTCTATGCGTGAAAACAGGTTTAAATGTTCTGCCAGAAAGATAATATCCATCTTTGCTTGATGCATACCCTATTGTAGAAACATCATTCAACCCAACTGCTCGATAAAGTACATGCACCTTGCCATCATTAATAAAAGCTGTCGGATTAAATGTAGCTCTTGATTCCCAATACGTACCACCTGCTGGAAAAATTATTGGGTTACCAACAAAGCGTTCAAGCTTGTGGTCTCGTCTTTTAAGAACTTTTTTTATTTTTAGTTTTTTCTTGAAAACCTTTCTGCTTTTTTTGGGTAAAATTTTCTTTGTTTTATTTTTTTGTTTAGATATTTTTTTAGGTTTAAGCTTTAGTTTAATTTTGGTTTTAATTTTTGGCTTACTAACAACTTTCTTTTTCTTAAGAATTTTTTTAACAATTTTCTTTTTTATTTTTTTAATAGTCTTAGCCATTTTTAAACTCTCCCATACTTATCTTCATAACGAACAATATCATTTTCGTCAAAATCTCCCGTAGCAATCTCAAGCACTTGTACGCCAAAATTTCCAGATGCTAAACTGTGTTTGGCGTGAACTGGAATCTTGTACTCATCACCTTCTTTTATATTATAATCTTTGCCATTTATGTGCGCAACTCCTTCACCCTTAATAACGCGCCAAAATTCTGTGCGTTTCTGGTGACTTTGCAAACTTAGGGATTCGTTTGGTTTTACGGTTATTATTTTTACCGTTGAAGGGATATTGTGAGTAAATTGACGAAAATTGCCCCACGGTCTTTCTTCTTGATAAATATTAAGACTTTCCATGTTATATCTATATTATAATACAAAAAACATATTTTAACTAATCCACCCTTTTATGTGTCGAGCTGTTTCTTCCGGCCCAGTTACCTGAACAGTATCCATTCCTACTTCATATGCTGAATAGTCATTTCCTCCTGGAAAAATGGCATCACCAACAAACAACATATCTTCTTTTTTAAGACCAAGCTTGTCCAATAGTCTTAAAAGACCCACCGCTTTTGTAAAACCCTTTGTTAGTATGTCTATTGTTGTCGTACCTCCTATTATTATACTTGTTTCTGGCAATTCTCTTTCAAGTATTACTTTTATTTTTTGTCTTTTCTTTTGATCTGGATCCCAGAGTTTTTTTTGTTCAATCGGAGCTTCTTGTCCGAGTGCAGATATAGATAGTTGTGTTAGTCTATCTTCTATATATTCTCCAACTGGATTTTTTGGTATGTCATACAACCCAGACTCAATTATTTCTTTCAGTATCTTTTTTGCTTTTTCTTTTATCTCATCTTTAAATGGTTCCATGTCTGTCAAAACCCATTCTTTTTTTTCTAAATCATATTCGTATCTTTGACTACCACTAGTCGGTAGTAATATTAAATTCTTAACAAAAGATGACGAAAAGCCATCTTTACTAAATACTGGTAAAAACTGTGTATTGAATTGCTTAAATGTCCCACCACTAATAATCACAACAATTTTATTTTTTGCGAGATCTTCTACGAGATGTGCCATTTCTTCTGTTATCGGTCGCTTACTGACAGCCAATGTCCCATCTAAATCAAAAGCAATAATTTTTTTATTTTGTAACATTTTATTTTAAATATTTATACTTTTTTTATTAATTAATTCATCAACAATTTTTTTAACATCTTCACTTCTACCTTTTGGCACTATAACAGTAGCATCTTCTGTTGTTATTATTATAAAATTATCCAAGCCAACCGTTGCAATAATTTTATTTTTATCATGAGAAAAAATGGTTGTATTTCTAGTATCTATGTTAACAACAGCACCTTCAGCATAATTACCATCTTTATCTTTCAAATGACTACCCACCATATCAACAACAACGTCCCAACTACCTATATCTGACCATCCAATATCAGCAGGTAAAACCAAAAGATTTTTAGTTTTTTCCATTATCAGATAATCAATAGCAATATTTTCAAATTTAAAAAATTCCTTATCCAGCACTTTTAGATAATCTTTTTTATTTTTTGCTTTAGTTATTTTTTTTATACCGCCGTGCATTTTTGGGCTTTGTTTTTTCAACTCATCCAATAAATGCTTGGCCTCCCAAATAAAATATGCTGCATTCCAAAAGAAATTTCCTGATACCAAATATTTTTTTGCTAATTCTAAGTTGGGTTTTTCTACAAATCTTTTTGCTGTATAAACAACGTGATCATCTTTTTTTAAGAATTCTTTTCCCTTTTCTATATATCCATAACCAGTATTTGGAGAAGTCGGAGTTATACCAATACATAATATGTGTCCCCTGTTGTTTTTTACAACATCAATCCCTGTCAATATTTTAGTTACATAATCATCTTCTTTTGCAACTAAGTGGTCTGAACAAACTGTTACGATTATTGCATCTTTGTCTTTTTCATAAATAAAAGATGTGGCAAGCGCCATTGCAGGACCAGTATTTCTTTTAACTGGCTCAGTAATATAATTTTTATTTGGAATGTTTGGTAGATGTTTCTTAATTAAATCTAAGTATTTATGATTGGAAGATATGTAAATATGATCATCATCAACAGTCTTTTTAACCCTATCATAAGTCTGCTCAATTAAAGTTTTTTCACCAATAATTTTTTGAAATTGTTTTGGCAATTTATCAGTAGAGCGCGGAAAAAGTCTTGTCCCCGAACCACCTGCCATAATTAAAACATAACTATGATTATTCAATGTTTTTTTCATAAAATATACACAAATTGTACCAAAATATTTATATTTAATCCATTATTATGATAAGATAAATATCTATATGAAAATCAATAATAAAAAGGTTGCTGTCGCATTAAATTCTGTATTTTGGAGCTTATTTCTTACATTAATGAAAGGAGTTGTTGGTATCATAACTGGATCTTTAGGAATATTGTCCGAAGCACTTCATTCATTGTTAGATTTAGGAGCTGCCCTTTTGACTTTCTTTTCAGTCAGAGTCGGAGATAAACCAGCCGATAAAAAACATCACTATGGCCACCTAAAAATAGAAAGTGTCTCTGCTCTTATAGAATCAGCTCTTTTGTTTATAACATCTGGATGGATAATATATGAAGCAATAAAAAGACTCTTTTTTGAAAAAGTCGAAGTGGATGTTGTTTGGTATTCTTTTGTAGTTATATTGATTTCAATATTTGTTGACATATCTCGTTCAAGAGCATTGATGAAAGTCGCAAAAGAAACCAATAGTCAAGCCCTAGAGGCAGATGCACTACATTTTAGTTCAGATATTTGGAGCTCTTGTGCGGTATTTATAGGTCTTATTTGTGCATATTTTAAAGTTCCAGCAGCAGATACTATAGCAGCCCTAGTCGTAGCCATAGTTGTGATACATGCGGGTTATAAATTAAGTAAAAGAACTTTTGATGTTTTGATAGACACAGCACCTGAAGGATTAGAGGAAATAGTCACAGAAACAGCAAACAACACAGAGGGTGTGCTGGGAGTATCAAAGGTTCGTGTTCGAATAGTCGGATCATCTATGTTTATAGAATTAGGAATAAAAATCAGTAGAAAACTTGCATTAGAAAAAGTAAAAAAAATAACAAAAAACGTCGAAGAACAAATCAAATTAAAAATAAATAACGCAGATATAACCATTCACACAATCCCAACAACACTAGACAATGAAACAATAGTAGAACACATACAAATACTAGCCCATAGCCAAGATCTTTCAGTACACGACATAGCAGTGCATTCAATAGAAAATAAAACATTCATAAATTTTGATTTAGAGGTGGAAGCATCATTAACCATGGAAAAAGCCCATGAAACTGCTACTAAATTAGAAGATGTTTTAAAAAACGAACTTGGTAACGAAGTAGAAATAATAACCCATATCGAACCACTTAAATCTGACATTTCAAAAGGCGAAAAAATCTCACAAAAAGAAGAAAAAGAAATAATAGCTAAATTAAACAATGTCGCAAAAAATCTAGAAAATATCTATGAACCTCGTAGTATAGAAATCCGAAAAGTTAATGATAAAATTTTTATTTCTTTCCATGCATATACAGATAAAAATATATTACTTGAAAAAGCACACGAGGAATCTAGTAAATTTGAATATTTAGCTAAACAAAAAATCGATAATGTAGCCCGTATAATAATTCATTTGGAACCAAAAGAATAACTCAAAAAAAACAAAACCCTCACAATTTTTGTGAGGGTTTTGTTTTTAAATGTTATATGTGAGGATTTGTATTAGTATATGTTTCAGTAACTACTGTGTCAGATCTTCGATAGAAATATCTCCTATAGAGAAGTATCAATAACAAAATAATTATAATGATTAACAACCATCCAATAAGCCCAATCCCCCAGAATCCTGAGAAAAATGCTGCGGCAGAAAGAGAATTGTTACCACCAATGCTATTCAGAACATACGCCATAGCATTTTCCTGAGCTCCCTTAGAGTTCGTATAAACAAGCAAAGCTGTTGTTACTATTTCTGAAGTATTTGATTGTATCGAGTCAACGCGGGCTTCTAAATATATAGTGCCTTCAGCTTGCGGAATTAAATCCTCTATCGGCACACTTAAAGTTTTATTGTTTTCTGAATACGTACCACGTGAAGATTGCAAAAACGCAACACCATCTGGAAGTACAACTTGGACTATAGGATGCGTTAATTTTTTACTTCCAATATTTTTGTAAGTTACAACATAGTCGATAGTATCTCCTATTTTTACTCTTTCGTATCTATTTTCAATCTTAAGCATTATTGGAGAACTTGTGCCAACTACCGTAGTGCCTTGGATTATAACTGGCTTCGCGGCAGGTGCTAAGGTTTGAAATACTTTTATAGAACCTCGTGAAATGCCATTCTGGCAATTAGCAACTAGTCTAAAATAATAAACGGTTTCTGAACTAAGCCCAGAGATTATGTCATTAAACGAAGTGCTACCACTTATAGAACGAGAATCTGTCTGTAGCCCTAAGTCCATCGTTGATCCATACTCAAAGTATGCATTTATACTATTTGAATTTGAATTTGTTATAAAGCCATTAAGAGTAGCGCTATTCTTTGTAACGTTTGTAGGAATGGCAGTAACAGCACAAGACACTGGAGCTGGAGGAACGTATGAATTTACGGACACCGTCACTGACTGTGTCTGTTGTCCTCCACTTGTTCCATATGCTGTTAATACATATGTAGTTGTATAAGTAGGATATACGACTTGTGATCCTGAAGTTGGAACATTGTAGTTGAGGTTTGAAATACTTACTGAA
>Ga0194039_1000776_pt1 | contig 18197 bp, 11 predicted proteins | sample JunL228m_MetaG_FD_148679 | JGI IMG/M metagenome (GOLD analysis project Ga0194039, IMG submission 148679) | Anoxic zone freshwater microbial communities from boreal shield lake in IISD Experimental Lakes Area, Ontario, Canada - Jun2016-L227-8m | ecosystem: Environmental > Aquatic > Freshwater >... | reverse complement strand
TGTTTTCATGGCATCTCGAAGATGCCATGTCGGCAGCTTCAACACGCCTCCGAAGCAGTCCGGCGAGCTGGAGCCCTACGGGCTCGCCCGCCTGCTTCGGGAGGCATGTTGAAAAGGTACCAGTGTGCATATTCTGTCGCATATTCTTGCATTTTTAAACAAATGGATTCCAATCTGCCGACACGTGCGTCTCGAGTTTTTTCCATTTGAGCGATTGATCGCGAGGTTCACATGGGCTGCGGTTTTCATCTCCAGTTTCCCGGCAAGACAGGCTTGTCCGGCAGTCAGATTTTTCCAGATCACCCGGCTCATGATCCAATTAGACACGTTTTTGATTTTTTCGGACATAGACAAAAAGAGCATGAGTGGAGTATTTCAATCGTCACGTTCATTATCACATGATAACAACAACAAAGTAATGGCATGAGAACCCATCGCGATCAAAAAAGAAATTACTAATGTCTAAAAAGAATCTCAACTTGGTGCTGCCGACGCCGTCGCAGGTGGCGTGGGCGGATGCTGAAATCGGGGCGATCATCCATTTTGACATGCAGGCGTATGATCCGACCTACAACTATGGCGAGGCCGGGCGCACGTTGCGGCGGCCGCCGGACGCGAAGCTCTTTAATCCCGTAGAACTCGACACCGACCAGTGGCTTGAGACCGCGGTATCGTTCGGCGCAAAATACGCGGTGTTCGTGGCAAAGCATTGCAGCGGGTTCTCGATGTGGCCGACCAAGGCGCACGATTACAGCGTCAAGAACACCCCGTGGCGGGGCGGGCAAGGCGACATCGTCGCCGACTTTTTTAAGTCGTGCAGGAAATTCGGCGTCAAGCCGGGATTGTATTGCAGCACCCCATGGAATTCCTACCTGACCGTGTATCATGGCAGGCCCGTTTCGGGGGATCCGGAGGCGATGGCGAGCTACAATCAAGTCGTCGAGACACAGCTCGCTGAGCTCTGGTCGCAATACGGCGAGGTCTTCGAAATCTGGTTCGACGGCGGCGTGATCCCGCCCGAACAAGGCGGGCCGAACATCATCCCGCTCCTGGAGAAATTCCAGCCGAACGCCGGTGTGCTCGCTGGTCCGCGCGGCTGGCCCAACCTTTTACGCCACGTCGGAAATGAGCGCGCGGTCGCGCCCGATCCATTCTGGAGCACAGCTGACGAGCTGGTTGACACGGATGGCACGGTGGAGATCGCCGGTTTGGGAGGAACTCCCGACGGGAAATTCTGGGCGCCCGGCGAGGCGGTCATGCCCAATCACGATCAGATCAAGGGGTTTCAGGGCGGGTGGTTCTGGCTTGAGGGGGACGACCATACCGTCTATTCGGTCGATCACCTCATCGAATGCTACTTCTCCAGCGTAGGACGTAACACGAACCTACTGCTTGGGATGGTCATTGACAACCGCGGACTGGTTCCGGAGGCCGACCGCAAGCGCTTTGCGGAGTTCGGACAACAGTTGAAAAACCTGTATTCTCATCGTATCGCCGAGGCGCATGGCAGCGAAACGTCTCTGCTCCTGCAATTGCCGGAAGGGAAGCCGGTGAACATGGTGTCGCTGATGGAAGATATCGCGCAAGGCGAGCGGGTGCGGAAATATGTCGTTGAGGCGCATATCGGCGGGCGCTGGGTCAACATCGCGGCCGGGACGTGCATCGGTCACAAGAGGCTCGAGCGGTTTGAACCCGTGATGGCGTCGGAACTGCGGCTGACGATAACCGAAAGCGCCGCCTTGCCGGCAATCAAAGAGTTCAGCGCCTGGTCAGTGCCCGCCGGCGTATTTGCCGTCCCGCTGGATGTCGCCCAGCGCAGCAGCGTATCCTTTAGGAAAGACAAGGATGGTTTTATCGGCATCTCCTGCTCGAATCCGAACCTGGCCATTCGGTATAGCGCGGACGGGGCGGAGCCGTGCGCATCCTCTCCGATCTTCACCAAGCCGTTCCTTCTCAAGATTGGCGGGACGGTGAAAGCGTATGCGTTCCTGGAGGGAGGAGAAAGCTGGTCGCAGACATTCAGTGCGACCTTCGGCATGGACCGGAGCGACTGGCGCGTGCTGCGGGTGAGCTTGGAAAGCCCCTATGATAATAATGGCCATGCCGGAGCGCAGCACCTGCTGAACGACGATCCGACGACCTACTGGCACACGTATCATTCCGACAAATCCCAGAGCGTGCCGCCACATGAGGCGGTTCTGGACATGGGGCGCACGGTGAAGGTTGAGGCCTTCACGTTGCTGCCGCGCAACGATTCCACACAGCCGTTCGCGGCCATGATCGGATTTTCTGACCAGTATGAGTTTCATCTGAGCGACGACGGCGAAGCCTGGACGTTGGCCGTTCAAGGGGAATTCACCGACCCGAAGAGTGACACCGGGATGCGGTTGATCCCGTTGCCCAAGCCGATGACTGGCCGGTTCATCCGCTTTGTCGCCAAACATGTCGTTGACGACATCGACTGTGTGATCGTGGCGGGGATCGGGGCGGTGGAAGAAAAACAATGAATGATTCAGCGAGATACGATTCCCGGGTTCATGAGGATGAACTGGCCTTCATGCGGCAGTGGTCGGCTGACCTGCTGGCTGGTGAAAGACAAGCCTTCTCATACAAGTGCGGCGGAGCGAGCTGAAATCGTTCCATCAAAAATGTTAAAAATATGAAATTAGCGTCATTATTTTCCGATCATGCGGTGGTTCAGCGCGGCATCCCAGTTCCCGTCTGGGGATGGGGCAAGCCCTTGGGCCGGGTCAAGGCCAGGCTGGGGCAGTATGAGGCGCAATCCATGGCCGGGGCGGATGGCAAGTTCCTGATCCGGCTGCCCGCGATGCCGGCCGGCGGCCCCTACGACCTTGAGGTGACGGCGGCGGATGGCGGTGGCACCGTGGTCACGAGGGATGTCTGGGTCGGAGAGGTGTGGCTTGCCTCCGGTCAGTCGAACATGGATTTCACGATGAGCGGGATCATCGGGCCGGCGGGTGAAGCCGAGTTGAAAGGTGCCGGCATCCCCGGATTGCGGATGATCACGATCCCGCCCGTTGCCAATCTGGGACGTCAACCGGATGTGCCGGCCGAATGGAAGGTGTCAACGCCCGGGGCAGCGCTGGCCTTCTCGGCGGTCGCCTATCATTTCGCCAAGCGGCTGCACGAGGAGCTGGGGGTGGCGGTCGGCATCGTGAACAGTTCGTGGGGCGGCACGATTGTCGAGGCGTGGACCAGTCGGGAAGCGCTGGTGCGCAACCCGGATACCGCCGCATGGGTGGCGCGCTATGAGGCCACACTCAACGCACCCGCTGTCTGGGCCGGCCCCAACGCGCCCCTTGTCATCAGCTATCCCGCTGATCCAGGCAATGGCGGGGAGAAGAAGGGCTGGGCCAAAACGGATTTCGACGATGGCGCGTGGCCTGAGATGAAGCTTCCGCGGCCCTGGCAGGCGGATGGGCATAACCACAGCGGGGTCTTCTGGTTCCGGAAAACGGTTGACGTCCCTGCCGCATGGGCCGGCCGCGACCTGCTCCTCCGGATCGGGGCCGTGGACAAGCAGGACATCACGTATTTTAACGGCGAGAAGGTCGGTGCCACAGGCAAGGATTTCGAGCAAGAACACTGGAACCAATTGCGCGAGTATTGCGTGCCCGCCCGGCTGCTCAAGGTGGGACGCAACGTCATCACGGTGCGCGCCTATTCCTTTGTGTATGACGGGGGGATGATCGGCCCGGCCGACAGGATGAGCCTCGCGCCGGCTGACGGAAGCGGTGAGCCGATTCCGCTGGCCGGCGCATGGCGCTACCAGGAGGAACATGACTTGGGTGTGGTCGAACAGATGATCATCCCGTCAGGGCCCGGCAATCCCAACAGTCCGCATATCCTGTATGATAGCATGGTCGCTCCCTTGATTCCCTATGGCGTGCGCGGGGCCATCTGGTATCAGGGCGAGTCGAATGCCGCCAACGCCTCGCAATACCGGCGGATGCTCACGGACATGATCCGTTGCTGGCGCTGGGATTGGGGACAGGGGGATTTCCCGTTCCTCATCGTCCAGCTCGCCAACTACATGCCACCGTCGGACTATGATGAGGGGAGCGCCTGGGCGCGCCTCCGGGAGGCACAGTTGAAAACGTTGTCCGAACCGGCAACCGGCCTGGCCGTAGCTATCGACATCGGAGAAGCGGAGGACGTTCATCCCCAGAACAAGGCCGATGTGGGCCGGCGTCTTGCCCAGTGGGCCTTGTCAGCCACGTATGGTCTGCCGGTGGTGGCATCTGGCCCACTCTATGCCGGCATGACTCTTGAGGGCGCGACCATCCGCTTGTCCTTCGATAACATCGGCGGCGGACTGGTCGCCCGAGGTGGGGAATTGAAGACGTTTGTCATGGCGGGCCCCAACAGGATTTTCCATCCGGCGACGGCGGTTATTGACGGACGGACGATTGTGGTGAGCTGTCCTGTAGTTCCCGAACCCATGGCATCGCGTTACGCCTGGGCTAACAATCCCGAAGGCTGTAATCTTTACAATGCCGAAGGCCTGCCCGCCTCGCCGTTCCGGACGGACACGTGGCCGTGAGAGAAGCCTTATTCATGTGCTCTCCTGGGTGGGGTGCTATGATCTGACGACAAGAGGATGAAGAAATAATAAAAAAGTTGTGTTGAGCGATTGACTCTTATTGACAAATCAGAGGGGTTGCCTTGGAGAGACCGCAGGATCACTTCATCCCGAACATCTGCTCCTTGAGGTCCAGGTAATACAGGTAATCCTCCGGCTTGACGTTCGGCGGGCAGCGGTGGTCGCAGAACGGGATGAACCCGCCGCGTTCCACCAGCGGAACCAGCGTCTTCATGTGGGCCTTGATCGCCTCCGGCCCATTGCCCAGTTCCATTTTGTCGAACCCGCCCATGATGCGCAGATCTTTGCCGTATTCCTTCAGCACGTCCGCCGGGTGCCCGCACGCATTGACTTCGAACGGGAAGAGGCAGTGGTAGTCGGAACACGCGTAGGCGAGGCCTTCGAACGTCAGCATGTCGCGGACCTTGCCGATCATCGAAGCAACCCCGACGCCCAACGGATAGTTGCTATTTTACGGCCCCTTACTCGAAAGGCGCCAAATTCAGAGGGGTTTTAGAATGGTATGGCGACTGTCGCGGTTGCCGGCCTGCCGGGGAAACAAGCGGGACGCTTGTTCTACTCTGGTTTAAGTGAACGGCATTCCCCCTTACCCTAAATCCTGGATGGCCGGATGGCTGATGTGCGGACTCAGCAGCTTCCAGTTGTCCTTATCATCCGCTGTTCGGATTTCCGGCACGAATCCGAACTTCAGATAGAGGTGGACAGAGTATCAAGGATGACGGGAATTTTCTTGCGCCAGTTCGTCGGGAGAGCCTCGGAGATTTCGAATGCGAACGCCTGGCGTCCGGCGCGGCGGCATTTGTCGAGGACGGCGCGCTGGAGTTCCTCGGCGGGCAGGGCATACAGGCCGATATTGATGTTCGCCCATAGGACGAGATCCGGCCAGTCCGCGCGGCAGCGGTCGTAGCCCATGTCGCCCTCGGGTGGTTCGGTAAGCGATTCGACCATGTGAAAGGGCGCGGTGGCGATCTGGTCTGAGATGATGTCGAGCGCCCCATCGTAGTGGACCATCACCCGCTTTCCGCCCGCCTCCAAAATCGGAACGCCCTGTTGATAAACCGGCATGAGCAGATCGCGGTAGCGCTGCGGACCCAGCATGCTAATGGTGAGGTTTTCCAGCCATTTCACATAGCGTCCAGGGCCGGCCGCGATGAGCCGTTGCTCTTCTACAAACTGCTTGCGAAGTGCCTCGTAGAGGTCGAACAGTTCGGGCAACTCCGAGGCGACATCCATGCAGAACTGCTCGGTGCCGGCGAGATCGACATTGATTTTCATCGCCGGGGTGCGGTGGGTCCAGTTGCCGGCACCGGTCAGGACTACCACCCCACGGTCTCCGACAGCCGCCTCGGCTTTTTCATAGCGGTCGTAGCGGGGAACCGCCTCGGAGTTTTCAACGATCCACTTCCATGTCCGGTAATCTTCCGGTTCCTTGATCCAATCCTCATCGTGCCAGCCGTTGCGGGTGACCTTGCGCACCTCCCCCACCGGAGTTTTTTTGCGGGTGATCTGCAAGGCGACACCGCCAGCGGTCCGATCTTCGACGGTGATCTCAACCCCGTGCTCGATGATCTCGACGATCTCGCAATGGTGCGTGACGAGCAAGCCCTGGTCGAACAAACGGGCCCAGTCCGGCTCGCTCATGCGCGCGGCGAGATTATCCGAATCGACCACGCCGAGATTCCAGTCGTAGATCGAAAGCGGGGTGGTGCCCGGCAGGCCGCCTTCCAGGACAGTAAGCAGGTTCTGTTTCACGGGATCTTTAAATTGCCAAATCAGAAGTCATAGGGCTTTTAAAACATTATTCAACGACGAGTTTCTCTATTGACGGGCTGGGTATTGTCTGGATGGGAAGAGAGCAATAAAATCCATTAAATTCAGATATGGCATTCCTTTGACCTGAGTTGGCCGCAGCGTTTCAATGAGAAGGTGAATCTGACTGCTGGTGTGAAAGAGCAGCGGAAAAATCATCGTTTGAAAAACTCAAAGAATCCCGTGCGAACAGATCGGAATGGTGATACGCGCACTGCTATGAATTACCGACAGATCATCACGATTGAGTCTGGAAAACGTGGCGGTCGGCCATGTATTCGCCGCATGCGGATTTCGCGGACATGGCTGCGCTTTATGGCCCGCCCCCGAAAGTGATCTGGTTGAGATGCGGAAATCAGCCCACAAATGAGGTGGAACTGCTTCTGCGAAACCATGCGGCAGCCATTGTTGCATTTGAGCAGGATTCGACGTTTGCCTGTTTGGGATTTTTTCCTCTTGACGGGCCGGGTATAGGGGTGGATGAGATGAGCGCGATGAAATCCATTGAATTGAAACCTGAGTGGGGAGGAGCGGCGGAGCCCTTGCGGAAGACCTGGCAACATGTCGGCAACATCGACCAGTTCCGGTGGTTCTCCCGGGCGGATGTGCTCGATCATCTGCGGATGGCGCGGGACGAGCTGGGGGTGCGTCATGTTCGCGCGGTGGCGATGTATTCGCCGGAGATGAAAGTGTGGGATTACGATCTGCCAGATTGGCGCCTTCCCCGGGCGGAAAGGGCGAAGAAGGAGAACTGGCAGTTGGTGGATATCAACATCGAGGGGTTGCTGGCCTTGGGTCTGAAGCCGATTTACACGACCTGCTTCACGCCGAAGGGGATGACCGACGATCCCGCCGTCTGCTGGCCGGATGAGAACAGCGTGGGGATGCCGCGCGACCTTGCGGCCTGGCAGGAGTTTGTCTCCGGAGGCATCCGCCACCACATCGCCCGCTACGGGGCCGACGAGGTGCGCTCCTGGTATTTCGAATGCTGGAACGAACCGAATCTCGGGGGCTTTTTCAGCGGGACCAGAGAGGATTTTTTCCGGCTCTGGTCGGCGACATGGCATGCGGTGAAGTCGGTTGACGCCTCGTTGCGCTTCGGCGGACCCTCAACCGCGCGCGGAGAATGGATGTCCGAATTTCTCGACTTCACCGCCCGGGATGGAACGCCTCCCGACTACCTCATCACGCATATTTACAATAACGATTCCGAAAGCCAGCCGCTCTCGCCGTTTGACGGACCGGCCAGCTACAAGGTCAAGGATTCCCCGCACTTCGCGTCCGGCGTGATCCGCGGGCTGCGGAAGGAACTGGATGCGCGCGGTTACAAAGGTGAGGTGCATTGGAACGAATGGGGCCGCTCGTGGTTCCCACACGATCTCTTGAAGGAGACCGCGCTCGAGGCAGCGTTCGTCGTGAAGACGATGGCCGAAATCTCGCAGGAGGCCGACGCATTTGCGTTCTGGTGCCTTTCGGACATCTACGACCAGTGCGGCGTCCAGTCCTCCGAGTTCCAAGGCAATTATGGAATGCTCAGCCTTCACGGCCTGCGCAAGCCCGCCTGGATGGCGCACCAACTGCTCAACCGGTTGGGCTCGGAGCGCGTGCCGGTGAGCGGAGGGGATGATTTGATCAGCGCCGTCGCGACGCGCGAAGGAGATCGCGCCGCCGTGCTCGTCCATGCTTACCCCGAGAAATTCGACGGGCCGCCCTCGAAGGTCACGGTGCGCGTGGAATGGCCGTTCGGTTCCCCATCCCTGACCCGGCTCGGAGCGGAGGAAAATAATATCTGCGCCACCTGGCGGGCGATGGACTCGCCCGCCTATCCCACCTTGCAGGAACTTTCCCGCCTGCGCGAGTCGAACACGCTACGCGCCGCGTCGGCAGAAGCCGTTCGTCTGGAAACCGGCGCTGATGGCCCGGTGGCCGTCTTCGAGATGGAATGTCCAGGAGTTGCCCTGCTCTCCAGTAAAAATACCGGCTGATTAGGGGGAGCCCCTCCTCATGACCGGGAAATCTAAGAAAAATCGGTCAATTTCCTCACGCGCTCGCCAAGATGGATATGGATGATCTTCATTATCCGCAAGGCGTGCGCGAGGTTCAGTTCGGTTCTTACCGGAAGCTTCTCCTGCTGGCCGGGCCACTCATCCTTTCCCACATGGGCCTCATGCTGATGCAGGTGGTGGACGGGTTGTTTCTGGCGCGGTATTCCAAGAATGCGATTGCCGCAATCGGGCCGTCGGGCATGACGTTCTGGCTCCTGTGCGGCCTCTTCATCGGTCTGGTCGGCTACACCAACACCTTCGTCGCCCAATACGTCGGAGCCAAACAAAATGACCGGGTGGGGTCGGCCGTCTGGCAAGGCATCTACTTGTCGCTTCTGGCCGCAGCCGTGCTTCTGGCCGCATCGCTCATTGCCAAGCCGCTCTTTGCGCTGGTTGGGCACGACGCGGGAATTCAAGCCGATGAGGTCGTCTATTTCAGGACTCTCTGCTACGGCGGCCTGGGGTTCATGCTCTCGGCCGCGATCTCTGGATTCTTTGCCGGCCGCAATGACAACGTGCCCCTGATGCTCGCGGCCATCGCGGGCAATCTGGTTAACGCCCTCGGCGCATGGATCCTGGTCTTCGGCCGACTGGGCCTGCCTGAGATGGGCATGGCCGGCGCGGCCTGGGCGGCAGTCGCCGGGCAGGGCGTGCAGATGCTGATTCTGGCTTGCCTGTTATTCCGCCCGCGCTTCTTGCGCGAGTTTGGCATTTGGCGCGACCGCCATGTGGACCTGCCCCTCATGTGGCGCATGTGCCAGTATGGCTTTCCTAATGGCGTCCGCTATGTCATCGAGATCCTGGCGTGGACTGTGTTCCTGCTGCTGCTGGGCCGAGTGGACACCGACGGCCTGGCCGCCAGCAATATCGTCTGGCGGATCAATGGAATGGCGTTCTTTCCCGTGATCGGTTTGTCCATCGCCGTGTCCATGCTGGTCGGCCAGGCCCAAGGCGCGGGCCGGCCGGACCTATCCAAAAAAGTCACCCATCGCGGCCTGATTCTGGGGCAGATCTGGATGGCCTGTTGCGCCTTGGCGATGGTAGCGATCCCGAACTTGCTTTTGGACGTCTTCCTGGATCCCGGCGCTGCCACCGACCACGAACTGCGCGGCCTTTCGGTCATCCTGCTTCGCTTTGTCGCTGTGTATTGCCTGGTGGACGGACTGAACATTCTGTTCATGTCCGTGCTGGCCGGGGCCGGAGACACGCGATGGATGCTGATTATCTCCGGCGGTCTGCACGCCGGCTTCGTGGCGGTGCTCCTGGCCCTTTCGTTGGTCCACGCCAGCCTCTACACCTTCTGGCTGGCTGCCACGATCTTCATCTTCTCGGCCGCCGCCGCGTGGATCATCCGATTCCGCTCCGGCCGGTGGGAGAACAAGCGTGTGATTGATTGCCCGCCGGCCGACGTCATCGAAGGCGGTTGCCCTGCTCACAACTAAAAATATCGGCTGATTAGGAAAAAGAAACGTTCATCGTTGAAGACATCGATCTCCATTGATAGACACTTCACTTCCCATCTCACCCTGGATGGATATTTGCAAATGATCCCATGAAAAACTCAGAAAGTCCTATCATCTTCTGGCATTCCGATCCGGTCGGTCCCAATGAAACCGTGGTGCTCGCCGGCGGAAATTTTGTTCCGGGCGCATTGATCGAGTTCGCGGCGCTGCCCTCGAAATCGAAAGGCGGGCCGGATTGGACAGCCGTCAAGCCGCTCCAAGCCGGCGAAATTTCTTTGAAGGCGGTGATTCCGTCGGAGTGGAAGCCCGGCGTGTATGCCTGTCGCGTGAGGCAGGGCGAGCAAGTTTCCGGGGTTGTTTACGTCAACGCACCGGACATCTGGTGGAAACAAGGCGACGAAGGTATTGACCGCGCCCGCCAGGGGGGCTGGCTTCGCATCCTCGGAAAATGCCTCGCCATCGATGACAAAGCGGCAGTGACGATCCGGACTGAGGACGGCAAAGAATCCATCGCGCTCGAACTCAAGACCGTCTCGAGCTTTAACCTCAAGGCAAAGATCCCAGCGGATCTCAAGCCGGGAAAATATCAGGTGCTAATATCCAACAGCAAAGGCGGCGAAGAGGCCGTCCGCGACGCCGGAGCGCTCGAATTGCTCCCCGCCAAACCCGCGCCCAAAGCGGCGCTCAATATCGTCGATACCTTCGGAGCGGATGCGACCGGCATGAAGGACTGCACGCTCGCGATTGTCCAGGCCATCGAGCGGCTCTCGATGATCGGCGGCGGGGTCGTCTATTTTCCGCGCGGCCGCTATCGGATCGACTCCATCCTCCGTTCCGGCACATGGATCAAGTCGCCGCTCTTTATCCCGGAGAACATCACGCTGCGCGGAGAGAGTTCCGCCAGCGTTTCGCTTTGGTGGCCCGACCAGGAGAAGGCGCTTCCGACGCTCATCGACGGGCGCAACGATTTCGGGATCGAAAACCTGAGCCTTTTCACGCAGGGCTACTTCAGCACGATCATCACCGGCGGCAGCAACGTCCGCATCCACAACGTCCGCATCCGGGCGAACCGGTTCTACATGACAAACAACCCGGGCGGGGCGCCCCATCATTTACGGGCTTTCCCGCAGGAAAAGCCGGCGGAAATCGGTCCAGCCATCCAGCTCTGGGGCGAGAACAACCATGTGACCGGCTGCGACATTCTCCACAATGCGTGCGCATTCGACATTCGGGGCGGGAGCGGCTCGCTGATCGCCCACAACACGATCCGCGCCGCCAACATGCATGGGCTCAACGGTACAAACGGGATCATCTTTGAGCACAATGAGAACACAGGCAACAGCATGGTGTCCGGAGGCAACAATATCGCGATGCACATGGGAGCCTCCGTTTGCAAGCACACCTATTACGCCCACAACCGGACGACGCATCTCTACGGCGGCGACCACGAGGCGTTCACACTCGACGGCCACGCGACCGCATATCTTGGCAAGGTGCGGGACATCCGGCCGCTCGGCTTTGCGCTCGACGGCCCGACATTCCTTGGAGACAAAACCAAGGGGGCCATGAGCGATATGTACGGCGCGGTGGCCTACATCATCGATGGCAGGGGCGTCGGCCAATACCGCTGGGTCACCCGGACCGAAGGAGACAAGATCACCATCGACCGCGAATGGGATCTCCCGCCGGACGAAAACTCCATCATTAGCCTTGGAGGATTCAACGGGCGCCACCTGTTCATCAACAACACCGCCGAGGACACCGGCACGATGTTCCAGCTCTATCCGCCCAACGCCGAATGCATCGTCGCGGGCAACCGGAGCATCCATGCCAGCAACATCAACAGCCTCGGCAAGCTCAGAAAAGCCAAGGACACGACATTCGTCCGCGTGGAACCGAGCTGGTATAACCAATACCTCGACAATCACATCATCGCCGGAAACACCTGGGGCGGCGGCACCACACAAATCGACCGCTGGATCGGCGGCGAATGCATGCTCAATATCTGGGGCTGGGAAAGCTACTGCTACGGAAGCGCCGAGGGCGAACCGCTCGATAAATTTTTCAACTCCGAGATTCTCCAATCCATCCTCGGGGAATCGAAGCCCCGGGCGAAGACGATTCCCATCAGCCGGTTCCAGATCATCCGCCGCCACAAGGTGGATAGCAACTCGTCCATCCGGGTCCACGGCGCGGTCGCGGACGTGCTCATCGAGGGGAGCGATCTCAAGTGTTCCCGCCAAGGCATCCGCATCGACCAGGAAATGGATTACAAGCTGCCCCCCGACCTCGGCCAGCTCTTCGATTTCGATCCTGCGCCGGGCGAGGAAAACCGGCCCTTGCCGTTCCTCTCTCCCGAAGGCGTGGTCATCCGCAACAACACGTTCCACGATGTGGGAATCCCCTACTCCGGCACCGCACTGAACGAGGCGAAGATCGTCGAATAATAGGGTGGGCTGCACGAGAAAATGGACGACGGCACACCGGGAAGAAAGGGGCTTTCTCTTGCCAAACATACCGAACCGCCTGGCAGATCTATCGGCCCGACTTCCCTATCCTCAACGAAGAAGCTTGGAAAGCCGGCTTGGCGCTAAGTGCTGCCGCGGCGTGGTGGCGGACGAACAGGGCTTGGAGTTCGCCGATGCCCAGTCACAGGGCTCATTCCGGCCGTCGAATCGGCATCATGTTCATACTTCCAACCTCTCGCGCCACCATCAGCATTGCGGCAAAGAATTCCGCGCCATCTGGCTGCCGCTGGCCATTGTTGAGAAGCGTTTTTGGCGGGCTTATCGGCCGGCGTTCGTCCTTTTAGCGGGGGCAAGCGAGAGCCCATTGTTGCGATAGAGACCGGGCGAGACGCTTGTCAGCCGACGGAAGACAGCCGAGAAATAGTATTCGTCCTTGAACCCGCACGTCGCGGCAATCTGCTTCAGAGGGAGGGGAGAATTCGTCAGAAGGATTTTTGCGCGCGCGATCTTAAACTCGTTCAGGTGCCGGACCATCGAACGCCCGCGCGCTTTGGTAAAAAGGTGCCGCAGGTGGTCATGGCTTACCCCCACGTGCTCCGCCACGTCGCGGAGGGAAGAAATGCTGGCGAAATGCTCGCCCATGAATTGCTCCGCCTGCATGACGTGCCGTTCACATGGCGGCAGGGCATCCTCTCGCGAGGCTTTCGTGGCGATGTCCACGAGAGCCAGCAATACTGCGGCGGCGCGGAGGTCGAAGACCCGCTGCTCCAGTCCTCCGGGTTGGGCCCGGCTTCGGCACAGGTTCTGGATTTCGGCGATCAGCCATGGCTGCCCGATGCGCGGCACGAAAAAGCCCCCATCCAATTTGCGGCACACGCTGCGCGGCAGCGCGACCTGCACGCAAAGATCCTCGCCATCGGCCGCCATGCTCTGGTCGTGGATTTCCTGCGGGGCATAAATCACGGCGCTCCGCGCCTGAAACGGGATGCTCCGTCCGGCCACGCGGGTCTCGCCTTGCCCGGTGGCGTGATAAACGATCTCCACCGCCGGGTGTGAATGCATGCAGCAATTGGATCCCCGGGGCACGGAGTGAATCAGCCCTGAGACAAAAATCAGAGGTTTCCGCCCGGCGGAACGATCGATCGCCGTTTTCCAAATCGCCGAATTCAACATAAGGTTACAACTATTTCCTAAGTTTTCAGAGCTCGCTCAGCAAAAACAGCCGTTTTTCACAAAATATCGCCATTTATTCAAATTGCCCGGATCCACTGCTCTTGTAAATGTTAGCCCGCATGTCTGCTTCCAAAAACACCACATCGGGCCGGCGTCTTTCTTTCCAGGGAAAACAGCAAGTCCAAATTGAACCGTTTGAGTTGCCGCCGCTTCAGGAGGGCGAGGTTTTGATCAAAACTGCGTTCGCGCTCATGAGCACGGGAACCGAAAACATTGTCTTCAACCGCCTCTTCGAACCCGGAACCCATTGGGACAACTGGGTAAAATATCCATTTTTCCCCGGCTACTGCGCGGTGGGAACCGTGCTGGAATCGCGTTGCGGCGACCTTAAACCGGGCGACCGCGTGACCGCGCGTTCCTCCCACCAATCCCACTGGGTCTGTCCGGCTGTGGGCTGCTCAAAAATACCCGACAGCGTTCCTTTTGAAAACGCGCATTGGTTCGCGCTCGCCAAGATCGCATTTCACGGGGCCCTAGCGGCAGGCTACCAGCTCGGAGATTCCGTGCTGGTCATCGGCGCGGGCCCCATCGGGCAGATGTCCATCCGCTGGGCCAACGCTGCTGGGGCCACCTCGATTATTGCGGTGGATTCTGCGGCGGAGCGCCTGAGCATGGCTGCCGCTGGGGGAGCCACCGCTACGATTTCGGCCCCTATCGCGGAAGCGAAGGAGGCCATCCTGGCCGCGAACAAAGGCAAATTGCCCCGCCTGGTGATCGATTCCACCGGCAACGAAAAAGTCTTCGCCGCAGCGCTGGGCCTGGCCGACAAATTCGGGAAGGTCGTGCTCTTGGGCGACACGGGGACACCGTCCAAGCAGCAATTGACGTCGGACGTGATCATGCGCGGCATCACGATCGTCGGAACCCACGACAGCCATGAAACTGAGGAGTGGACGACAGCCACCATCACCGAGCTCTTTCTCACACTCGCCGCCTCGGGCCGTTTCTCTCTGGAAGGATTGAACACTCACTTCTTCAAGCCCGCAGACTGCGTGCAAGCCTACGAAACGGTCAATCGAGAACGCGCCCGGACCATGGGTGTCGTTTTCGATTGGAGGGAGGAAGCGTGAGCCGCCTGCGTCAGGGGTTCTCCTGGTGGTGCTTCCAGAACCGGGGGATCGAGGCCGAAACGCTGCTCGCGGGGGCCAGGAAGATTGGATATGAGTTCGTCGATCTCGTTGACGAGTCGCTTTGGCCGAGGGTCCAGTCCCACGGGCTCGGACTGGGGGCACTGTCGGGGCACGGTTCCATTGAGGACGGCCTCAACAGGATTGAAAACCGCGAGAGGATCGAATCGGAACTTCGCGCCAATATCCAGAAAGCCGCGCAGTGGAAAATCCCGGCGCTCATCTGCTTTTCCGGCAACCGTTCCGGGAGGGACGGCGAATTGGAGACATGCGCGGAGACGCTCGCCCGTATCGCGCCTGAAGCGGAGAGCGCGGGCGTCATGCTTGTCGTGGAGCTGCTCAACAGCAAGGTCGACCACAAGGATTACCAGTGCGACACAACCGCATGGGGGGTGCGCCTTTGCCAGCTCGTCAACTCGCCCGCGGTCAAACTGCTCTACGACATCTACCACATGCAGATCATGGAGGGGGATCTGATCCGGACGATCCAGCAGAATCACGAATGGTTCGGCCACTACCACACGGCCGGGAACCCCGGTCGAGGACAACCCGACGAAAGTCAGGAAATCTCTTACCCTGCGGTTTACCGCGCGATCGCGGCGACGCGAGCCGACCGGATCGTCTCGCACGAATTCCTTCCCGCCGGCGATCCACTGGACGCCCTCGAAAATGCTTTTCGTGACTGCGTCGCTGCCGCATAGCAGGTATCAGACTTAACGCCCAATCGGGTCCCCGTACTCTCAAGAACAATGAATAAAGCAAAAATGATGGGTGTGGCTGGGATGCTCACAACTGCGTTGGCGGGAACCGGCGTCGTGGATCCTGCGGACTATGGCTTTGCACCGGACGCGTCGGCGACGACAAACGCAGCCGCGCTGCAGCAAGCGTTGGACGGCGGTAAACGGATCGTGCAGGTAACCCGGCCTGGCGTCTATGGCTTGGACCGGACGGTGTGGTTGGACAGCGAAACGCGGCTGGTTTTCGCGCCTGGCGTGGTTCTACAAAAGCGGACGCCGTATGTCCATGTGCTGGCCAATCGGGGTCTTCTCACCGCGACATGGAACACAAACATCACGGTGGAGGGCGCGACGATCGACGTCAACGCGTTCAGCGCTACTCACGGCGAGGACAGCCCCATGTTCGGCAACCGCGGCCAGGTCGCTTTCTGCCGCATCCGCGATCTGACGGTGCGCAAGTTCACCTGCCTCAACCTGCATGGGGCCCAATACGGGTTTCAGATCGCCGCATTTGAGAACGTGGTGTTGGACGGCTTTGAGATCCGCGGCCAGAAGGACGGCGTCCACATCAACGCGGGCCGGAAGTTCGTCATCCGCAACGGAACGCTGGAAACAGGCGACGACGGCATCGCACTCAACGCCGAGGACTGGGTCGGTGCTACGCCGGTGTTGGGCAGCATCGAGGACGGGCTGATCGAAAACGTCACGGACGACGGACATGGCAGTTGCAATTTCAGCCGCATTCTGACCGGCGCGTGGACGGACTGGCATGCGGGCATGCGGCTGCAGCGCGGAGACACCGTGAGGTGCGGAATGAACCTCTACCGCGCGGTCATGCCGCTTGGCACGAACGAATACGTCTCGCTGGAAGCGCCGGCCCACACGCGCGGCGTGTGGGTGGACAAGTCGGGCCTGAAATTCTGGTACATGCAGAACGACGGCGCTCTCTCCGCGAACATCCGCAACGTCACGTTCCGCAACATCTATCTGCGTTCGCCGCGGAATGGTTTCCTGGCGGACTGGGAGACCCGGTCGGAATGGAACCGCGGGATCCACCCGGAGTTGAAGCCGGAGAATTATCCGGTCTGCGAGGTCCGACTGGAGGACATTTATTCCGAATCGCCGCATGCCTTGGTTAGCGGAAACGAATCTGTGCGCCTATGGCTTCGGAACATCTGTAAGACACGCGGGCCGCTGGTGAGCCTGTCTCCCCAGGACCACAATCGGGATTGTAAGACTGACGTCTGGCTGCATTTGTCCGGCGTGGTGCTGAAGAACGATGATGGAAAAGAGGCGGACATCGCCGTGCAGGGGACGGGATCTACGCTGAACCTGACAGTCGATGGCCTGATGCAGGAGCGCGATTTACGGCTGTCGATCGGACCGGGCGTCCGTGCTCGCGTCAACGGCACGGGATCCGTCAACTCGCTGGAGAACCTGACGCCGAAAGCGGGCGACTCCGTCAAAGTGAACGGCACGCTGAAGACGTTCGACGGTATAGACTGGCGTTAGAGGGCTGGACTTACCGATCGCCGAATGAGAAAACGGGGAGTCAGTGTGGAATGGCGCTAAACCCCAACGGGGCGGCATCCGACAGCCCGGGGCACGGTTGAAATAATATAGGTTTTTTTGCCGCGATGTCCATTCCCATGGAAGCGGATGGTGGTAAAGTCTTCGGATCATGGAAAAGACATCAAAGCTCCATCGCGGGATTTTCGACACGGACAAGCGAATACGCCTCGGCATCTGGGGCCTTGGCCGGGGCATGCACACCTTCAACACTCTCAAGCTCCTGAATTTCGACGTCGTGGCCGGCTGCGACTACAACCAGCACATGCGCGACAACTTCCTCACCGCCAACCCCGGCGCGTACGTCACTGCCGACGCCGACGAGTTCCTGAAGCAGGACTTCGACGCCGTGCTGCTGGCGACCTTCTGTCCCGCCCACGCCGACAATGCCATCCAGTGCCTCCAGGCGGGCAAGCACGTCATGTCCGAGGTCACCTCCTTCTTCACCATGGCCGAGGGCGTCCGGCTGGTCGAGGAGGTCGAGAAGCGCAAGCTGGTTTATAACCTCGCCGAGAACTACCCCTTCTCCGCTGCCAACATGTGGCTGGCGGCCCGCTGGAAGGAAGGCCTCTTCGGCGAGCTCATGTATGGCGAATTCGAGTATGTCCACGAATGCCGTAGCCTCAGCTACACCTACATCGACGGTCTTCCGGTGCAGCCCGGGCACACGGTCCACAACTGGAGGAGCTGGTTCAATTTCCATTACTACTGCACCCATTCGCTCGGGCCGGCCATGGTCATCACCGGTACCCGCCCCGTCCGGGTCGAGTCCCTGCCCGCCACCCCCAAGCTGGCCGGTCACCTCGGCGATTCCTTGGCCAACGGCGGCACCATGACCCCCTCACTCATCCGGATGAGCAACGGCGGAGTCGTGCGCAACCTCATGGGCGGGGCAACCAACGATAGCCACCAGCAACGGCTCTGGGGCACGCTCGGCGCGGCCGAGATCGGCCACGACGGCCTCAAACTGCGCCTCGGCGCCAGCGGCCACTCCCCGATGTTCAAGATGAATCCCCAGTGGGAGGGCCTCGGCGAACTGGCCGCCAAGACCGGCCACGGCGGCGGCGATTTCTGGACCTTCTACTATTTCGCCCGCGAGATACTCACCGGCGAAAAAGGTCC